>Ga0206951_1093_pt1 | contig 22496 bp, 18 predicted proteins | sample Alteio_BWOrgHeat_38_FD_152974 | JGI IMG/M metagenome (GOLD analysis project Ga0206951, IMG submission 152974) | Enriched cells from forest soil in Barre Woods Harvard Forest LTER site, Petersham, Massachusetts, United States -... | ecosystem: Environmental > Terrestrial > Soil > Temperate forest >... | reverse complement strand
CAGCTGTATGGCACGGGTAATATTACCCTTACCGCAATTGTACGATGCGATGGCTACAAGCCAGTCGCCAAAATCCTGGTAAGCATCTTTAATATAAGCTGCGGCGGCGTAGCTGGCTTGTATCGGGTCGCGGCGCTCATCAATGTAGTTATCCATATTCAAACCATACAGCTTGGCCGTAGCAAACATAAACTGCCATGGCCCGGTTGCGCCCGAGTGCGAAACCGCGTATGGATCGAGCGATGATTCGATGATAGACAGGTATTTTATCTCTTCGGGTATACCGGCATCATGAAACGCCTTTTCGTATATCGGGAAATAATATTTCGATAAACCTACAACCCTGGCCATTTCGTCCTTGCGGCGGGTATAAATATCGATATAGCTTTGTACGTATTCGTTATAATCAAGCGGTATCTCTTTCCTGATGGAATCGAGACGGTGTTTGAACATGACGTTCTGACTGCTTAATAAAGCATTGTCCGGAACGAGGGGTACAAAAGAAGTGTCTTTGGGTACAAGGCCTGAATCGGCTTTGTGTGCTTTAGTTTTGAAGGGTAGATAATTGGGGAGGGCTTTAACTTGCTCGATGATCAGCAAACAGATAATTAAGGTCCAAAATTTCTTCATGCGCATTTAATTTTCATGGTCCAATTAAGTCATGCTTTAACCAAATCGTCCCAAGATACTAATTTTTAGAGAGTTCCAAAAAGTATTTTGAAAATTTGAGCAAACCGCCCTCATCAAAACTCTTCCCGGTAAGCTGTAAAGCTAACGGCAAACCCGAGCTGTTATTGCCCATGGGTAGCGAAATTGCAGGTATCCCCGCAAGGGCGGCCTGTACAGTAAATATATCTTCGAGGTACATTACGATAGGGTCTTTCATGTTCTCGCCAATATTAAAAGCCGGGGTTGGCGTGGTTGGCGAAAGGATAAAATCGTAACTATCCAATATCTCATTCGTCTTGTCGCGTATCAGCCTCCTTATTTTTTGCGCTTTGGCATAGTATGCGTCGTAATAACCCGAACTGAGTACGAATGTACCCAGCATAATGCGGCGTTTTACTTCTTTACCAAAACCTTCGGAACGCGATTTTTTATAGGTCGATTCCAAATCGGTGGCATTGGGGCTGCGGTAACCAAAATGTACACCATCATATTTCGCCAGGTTTGATGATGCTTCGGCCATGGTTAAAATATAATAGGTGGGCACTACATAGTCCATGTATTTAAACGATACCGGGTCTACGATATGTCCTTCGCTTTTCAGTTTTGCGATGTATTGCAGCAGCAGGTTTTTTATGTCCTGGTCAACACCGGGGCTGGTCAATGCTTCTTCAATATAGGCTATCTTTTTTTTGCCTTTAAATTCCAGGTCCTTGTGGTATTCAGGGACCGGCCTGTGCGAGATCGTTGCATCGTATTCATCGGCGCCGGCCATAACTTCCAATAAAATAGCGGCATCTTCTACCGACCGTGCCAATGGGCCAACCTGGTCGAACGATGAAGCGTAGGCGATGATGCCATACCGCGATACCCGGCCATAAGTTGGCCTTAAACCCACGCTGCCGCAAAACGCCGCAGGTTGCCTTACCGAACCGCCGGTATCCGTCCCGATCGCTGCATGGCACATACCTGCCTGTACAGCAACAGCCGCACCGCCCGATGAACCACCGGGAACTTTATTGTTATCGGCATAGTTTTTTACCGGGCCATAGTGCGAGGTCTCGTTCGAGCCGCCCATGGCAAATTCGTCGCTATTGGTGCGGCCTATGATAATGGCATCCTCGGCCAGCAAACGTTCAATAATAGTGGATGAGTAGATGGAAGTAAAACCTTCCAATATTTTTGATGAGGCGCTGACTTTGTGGCCCTTGTAGCAGATATTATCTTTAATGGCCAACACCATGCCTGCCAGCTTACCTGCTTTACCTGTTTTTAGTTTTTGATCTATCTCCCCGGCGCGCAGTACTGCCTCCTCATCAAAAACTTCAAGAAAGGCATTTAAATGACCGTTCAGCTTTATTTGCAATAGATATGCTTCAACCAGTTTGGCAACAGATGTTTTTCCTTGTTGAAGGTCGGCTTGTATGTCCGACAAATTAGTGTACAAATCCGTCATTGAGGAGCGAAAATAAAAAAATTGTTTAAAGCACTCTTATAAACTTGCTTTAACAAATAAAAAATCCTACAAATATAATAGGATAAGTATGATTAATTGGATTTACTATCAATTTTGTTGAAGCCAACTCGCAGGATCCATATAATCTTCCCCTTTCAGCACCTGGAATTCTATTTCTGTTTCGCCCGTCGCAGGGTCGGCGGCAGCCACTCCGATGCTTTGTTTAAGGCTCACTTTCTGCCCTTTTGATACTGACACCGATTTTAAATTGGAGTAAGCCGTAAAATACCCGCCATGCCTTATCACCACCGTATAGGTACCGCTTACATCCTGAACGATCAGTACTACCCCATCAAAAACAGCCCTTACCGGGGCGTTTTCATTAGTTTTAATACTTACGCCCTGGTTTTCGTCGCGTATACCATTTATTACCACGGTACCAAAACCATGCAGAAAAATACCATTGGCAACCGGCCATGGCAAGTGTCCACGGTTACCCAAAAAGTCGCTCGATAGCTTTGCTGCTTCGGGTGTAGCCGTCAACAGTTCGTTCGTGGTTTTAATCGGCCTTCTCGATGTTGTCGCAACCGAACTGTTATCCGCTTTGTTTTTTGCTGCAGCGGCAGCTTTTTCGTCGGCAGCGGCTTTTTCAACTTCACGACGGATCGCATCCTGTATAGCGCGGTTAATACGCGCTAACTGGCGTTGTGCGGTCGCGGTTTGTTCCTTTAATTGCTTTTGATGTTGCGACAGGTCGATCACCTTATTAGCCTGCTCTTTTTTAGCCTCGCCCAAAGCTGTTTTTTCTTTTTCCTGCTCGGCTAACAGGTCGCTTTTCTCTTTTTTATTCTTGTCTAATTGTACAATTTTTATGCCGAGGTCTTTCTCAGTTCCGGTTATGTACTCGGCTTGCCTTACCCGGTACGCGCCTATTTGCTGCAGGTGTTTTAAGCGCATATAGGCCTGGTTAAAATCTTTGGATATAAAAATAAACATCAGCTTATTGTAGGCGCTTTGGTTGCGGAAAGCAAACAATACCATGGCCGCATAATCTTTTTTTAACTGCGTCAATTGCGACTGCAAGCCATGTACCTCGTTGGTATTATCGGTGATCTGGTTATCCAGCAGGCGGATATCCGAGTCGATGTTCTTGATCTTTTTTTCCTGTATCTCTATCTTATCTTTGATCAGGTTAAGCTGTAGCAGGGTCGATTTTTTATTGTTCGATGTTACTTCGAGCTCGTGGTTAAGCCTTTGCAGCTCCTGGTTCAGATTATCACGTTGCTTTTTAAGTTCTTCGCTGCTTTGCGCGAACGCCTTTGTGGCGCCCATAACGATCATTAAAAACAGGAGTGCTTTAAAAAACTTCATCAAGCAAATATATTAGTTTATGGGCGAAAATCGGGCGGGAATAGTAAAAGGAAATTCCACAGGTGCATCGAACTCGGTTTTGGTATAGTGCATATCGATTTTTATACTGCCGCTTTTTGTGGTTGTACTCAGGGTAACCTGTGACGGGATGACACGCGTACCCGATTGTATAAATTGTGCGTTAGCCACATCGATAGATTGCCCGGCCGCGTCGTTCGTCATGGTGGTTTTGCTTACGCGAAGGTCGGGTCCAACGATCAGTTTGTACACCAGTTCCTGTAGTTTGCCATTTAAAACCATGTCGGCATTATTAGTTTGCAGGTCGGTGCTGGTGGCCAATATTTCGGAGATAGCATTGCCGACCAATAACGATTCGATCATTTTATAATTCACCTGCTCGCTCGAGTATTGGTAGATATAGCTGAAGGGTTTTTTGAGGTAACTGCTTTCCAAACGGTTCATCACCTTCAGGCTGTCAGGCGTAATTACCGCGCGGCCGATCTCCAGGCCAAGCACCGCAGTAACCGAAATCCATATCTCCTTGTCTTTTTTAATACGGACGATCATCGTCACCGCGTCCTCTTTACCATCAATATTCAATTTAGCCGCCGCTTTTCCCGAAAAGGTATTAAAATCAACCTGCTTTAGTTTAATGGCATTTATCTTAGCCAGCCTGATGCTATCGTAATTGGTTTTGGTGACCGGTACAAGTTTTATCGCTACTGTATCAGCTTTTCGCGCCACAGGCAACTGCTTTCTTGTTTTGCAGCTATACAGTGCAAGCAGGCAAAACGCAATAAGCAGCTTACTCGATATATTTCTTCTCATTTATCTTACGGTCTAATTCGGGCGAGGTACCGCCAAGCTGTTTGGCTTTTTTCCAATTTTCCAGGGCTGCATCAACGTTGCCTAAGTAAAACAAAATGTCGCCATAATGCTCGGTGGCTGTGGCGCTTTTGTTTTTATCGTTGGCAATGGCCTTTTCTATCCAGGTCTTTGCATCGGTGTATTTTTGCTGCTTAAACAATATCCACGCATAGGTATCCTCGAACGAAGCGTTGTTCGGCTCTATCTCGTTGGCATGTTTGGCCATATCGGCAGCTTTGTCCAGCTTATCGCCGCGCAGGCTCAGATAGTACGCATAATTGTTGAGTGTGTAAATGTTGTCGGGGTTGTATTCTATCGACTTATCATACGCCACGTCCGATTTCACAAAATCCTTTATGCCATGGTAGCAATCGCCCGCCACCGAATAACTTTGTGAAAGCAAGGCTTTATCCTGTGTTTCGAGCGAGGGCACATTGTTGATATAATTTAATGCCTTGTTAAAATCCTTTTTTTGCAACCAGGCTACACCTGCCAGGTAGTTCATCCATGCCTGGTTAGGGAATATGGATAAGGCCTCGTTGGCATCTTTTATCGCTTCGTCGGTTTCGCCGGTCAGTTCAATCCTCACCAATTGCTCCCAAACCGGGTAATCCTGCTCGTTCAGTTTTACAGCTTTTTTGTAGGCTGCTTTTGCATCCTGGTATTGCTCATTCTCCAACAACATGTCGCCATACATGGCGTAAGCCCGTTCATCCTGCGGGTGGCTTATGGTCAACAAACGCGATAGTTCGAGCGCGCTTTGTTTGGCATTTTCGTCGGGAAATTTGGGGATGTACCCTTTTATGATATTCAAACCCTGTTCAATGCCCAGGTCGGGTATGGCAATGGCTAATTTAAGCTGGTTAAAGCTGGCTACATAATCTTTTTTATCACGATAAATATCGGCAAGGGCCAGGTGAACCTGGTCGTTAGCCGGGTATAGCTTTTCAATTTTTTGAAGCACTACAAGCGCCTTATCATTTTGCCCGTTCGTGTTGTACAGGTCGGCCAATATCAACAGATACCGTATCTGGTTGGGGTTTGCCTGTATCATCTGCTCCAGTTCGGCGGCGGCCTCGTCTATTTTACCCTGTTTAAGGTATATTTTTTGCCGACCTATAACGATGTCATCAGTCAGACCCATTTGGCCTTGCAACTCCTTATACAAAGCCAGTGACTCATCGTATTTTTTTTCGAGATACAGCACATTAGCCTTCTCAAATTTAAAATCGGGGTTGCCGGGCTGTATCCTTATCAGTTCATTAAAAACATTTTCGAGTTTGGCTACGTCGTTGGTCTTCTCGTAACTTTCGGCGAGGGCCTGCCAGTAATACTCATTATCCGGGTTAACGGTAACCGCGCGTTCAAACAGATCGCGGGCTGAGGTTTCGTTATTTTGCGCGCGTCGTATCTTACCTAACTCATACAGTGAAGCATCATTTGATGGGTCGACCTGTAAAATACGGTCGAAGAGTTCGGCAGCAAGCACATTGTTTTCAATGGTTTTCTCGCGCAAAGCCGAAAAGAACAATTGGGTAACCATGCTGCTGTCCATCGGCGTCATAGGTTTCGAAACCACAATAACGGTCTTATTCCCTTCGGCGTCGTTCTTTTTTTGTGCCGATGCGGATAAGCCAATGCTTAACAGTGTTAACGATATGATAAACCCTTTATTCATTCTTAATTTTTACTTCCCGGTATGCCCGTAGCCACCCTGCCCCCGCGATGTTTCGGTAAGTTCCTCAACTTCGCTCCAGCTTACTGTTTCGTGTTTGGCCACTACCATTTGCGCTATACGGTCGCCGCTGTTAATTTCAAAAGGCTCGGTTGACATATTGGTCAGCAACACTTTTATTTCGCCGCGGTAATCGGCGTCTATCGTCCCCGGCGAATTAACAATGCTGATGCCATGTTTAAACGCCAAACCACTGCGCGGGCGTATCTGCGCCTCAAAACCTATTGGTAGTTCCATAAATAAGCCTGTTGGTACTAACTTACGTTCCATAGGTTGCAATACCATCGTAGCTTCAATATCGGCACGCAAATCCATACCGGCTGCATGCGTGGTTTCGTAAGCCGGCAAACTATTCTTTGACTTGTTTATGATGCGAATGTTCATTTCCGTTTTAAAATTTGTATCAATTCCTTCCGTTCAGTAAAAAATGCGACAGAGGCGAACCCTATCAAAAGCGCATTTCCGACAAAAATATTGCGGTTGAACACGTTGAACGATAAAAATACAATAACTATTGATGCAATTATATATGTAACATTCTTTTTAAGGTTATAAGGTATGGGATAATTGCGTTGCCCCCAGATGTACGAGAGCACCATCATCACGAAATATGCTAAAAACGATATCCACGCCGAGGCCATGTAACTGTACTTAGGTATCAGCAGCCAATTAAGCACAATAGTGAGTATAGCACCGATACCCGATATGTAAAGGCCGTATTTTGTTTGATCGGACAGTTTGTACCATACGGATAAATTCATATAAATACCCAAACTTAAATAGCCAAACAGTAACCAGGGCACTACTGCTATACCCGACCAATAGACATTATGTGCAGTTTCTTTCCCGATGATGATATGGCCCAAAATGTTTACGTTAGCCACCAGCGCCACAGTAATAACCGAAACGGTGATGACAAAATAATTCATAATGCGGGCATAGGTTTCGCCGGAGTTTTTGTTTTTGGCATGGCTGAAAAAGAAAGGTTCGGCACCCAGCCTGAAAGCCTGCACAAAAACACTTAAAAATAAAGCGATCTTGGCACACTGTCCGTAAATACCCACCTGCTGATCGGCAACATCGGTGGGCAGTATATGTTTGAGCATCTGCTTATCGAGCGATTCGTTGATGATGTACGAGATATTAGCCACCAGTACCGGCCAGCTATAGGTAAACATTTCGGCAAACATACCCATGTCGAACTTTAACCTCAGTTTCGATATTTCGGGCAGCAGCATAAATATGGTGATCACGCTGGCTATCATGTTCGACAGGAATACATAACCCACCCAATGCGGCCTATACCAGGTTAGTATCCAATCGGTACCGGCAAAATGATGATGGATAATGAAAGGTATACCAAACAAAAAGAAAAGGTTAAGCGCCATCACGATCAATATATTGCTGCACTTAACAAAGGCATATTTTATCGGCCGGCCGTCGGCCCGCAACTTGGCGAAAGGGATCACGCAGAAAGCATCGGTAACCAGGATGGCTAAAAAGCATTTTACATAAAAAGCGTAATCGGCATGTTGGCTAACAACCCCAACCTCAAGGTAATTAATAATGCTGTTCAAAAAAAGCACCGAGAAGAGTAGGAAAATAACTGTTATCGCCAGCACTACACCAAAGGCATTGTTATACACCTGCTGCTTATTGTCTTCGCGTTTGTTAAGATAGCGGAAAAATGTGGTCTCCATACCAAAGGCCAGTATGGGGTTAATAATGGATGCCAAACCATACATAGCGGTAAATACCCCATTTTGCGAAACCGCCAACATGCGGGTATAAATTGGCGTCAAAACAAAGTATATCATCCGCGAGATGATGGTGCTTAACCCATAGATAGCGGTATCGCCCGCAAATTTTTTAGCTGTTGACAATGTTGTTATAAGTTTCTTTTCAGCACCTCAAAATTACGATAGTTTTTGAGTTCGGCCTCATGGGTATCAACAGAAGTTACAACGGCGCCCGTAGGGCCTTCATTACACCAGTCTAAAAATAGCGGGAGACTAAAATCGTCGCCTTCGGCTTCTATATAAACATCGCCATTGAGCTCGTTTTTTATAATACCTTTTACGCCCAACTGGTCGGCAACGGCTTTGGTTGAAAACCGGAAAGAAACACCCTGTACCTTACCCTTAATTATAATATTGAGATGTTTTACCGACATATCCGCCCTCGATTTGAAAACACAAATATATGCCTCACCCCGGCCCTCTCCAAAGGAGAGGGAGAGAAAAATAAAGCGATGATAGGAAAGTCCTCTCCTTTGGAGAGGATTTAGGTGAGGCTATATCAACCTCCTCACCGTAGTTTCGGGAGTTATTTTTAAACCTTCAAGATTACTGATGAGGTTCAGACCAGGGGTTTTACCCGGTTCAATAGAGCCTTTGTCGGCATCAATACCTAAAAACTTAGCACCGTTCAGCGTACCCCATTCTATCAACTGCCCTAAAGTTATATCACTAAAATTTTTTTGCAATACACGCATTTCGCTCAATAAACAAAGTTTTTGGTTTGATGCGAGGCTATCGGTACCCAGGGTAAGGTTAAAACCCTGGTCCACAAAAAGATCAACCTTGGGCAGGCGGCCTTCAATATACAAATTGGCGTTGGGGCAAAAACACCAGTGGATTTTACGGTCGAAACGTTTGGCAAAATAAATATCCTTTAAATTGGTGTAGGTGTTATGCACCATTAACACATTGGGCCTGTTGCTTAATAACGGGATAACGCATTGCAGCGAGTTACGGGCCTGTGGTTTAAAATTTGATATATCGATCTTAAAAGAATCATAAAGGTTCAAAAAATCGCCCGTTTTATACCGGAACAGCTTATTTTCTTCTTCCGTTTCCTGGTTATGTATGCTGAGCAAGTTTGGCCGTTCATCGCACAACTTGCCTATTTGTCTGAACAGTTCTTTACTCACCGAATACGGCGCATGGGCGGTAATGGAGCTCGGCAAGCCTTTAAACTGAAGACTAAGCGCCTGGGCGTTTTTAAATATCTCTGTTGCCTTATCGGGGGTAAAGCCAAAAACTTCAACAAAAGTATGGTAATGTATCTTGCTCCGCTTTTTTATCGGCGCTGTTATATCGCTGTTCGAAATATCGCCGACTGCTACAATGCCGTTATTATACATTTCTTCATCCGCCTTTTCGGCTGTAGCTATAATATTACCGGGGTCGGTATTTCTGTTGGCTTGTACTTCTTTAATGAAGCTGACAAGGCCTTTTTGGGGGGTAATTTTATCTTTTAGGTGCGAAAGTTCAACATGGCAATGTGTGTTAATAAACCCGGGACAAATAATGCCCCCCAGTGTCTCAACTTTGATCCCATCGTCCGGCACCGGTTTGGTATCGGTGCTGACACTTATTATTTTACCATAATTATCAACTGTTACAATTCCATTTTTTATCGGATCGGCATTAACAGGAAAAACGTAATCGGCTTGAAACTTCTTCATTAACTGTAACTTACGAGTAATTACAAAAACCTAAAAACACCTTCACTAAACTTATTAACTGAAAGTAATTTTTTTTGTTTTTATAATAAAACAAACTTAATAAAAAGATACACTTTTAAATTTAATTACCTTTGCATTACGATGCAAAAAAATAAAACGGATATCCGTAGCCTGAGCTTAGATAACCTGCAAAAGGAATTTGTAGCATTAGGGGAGAAAAGTTTTAGGGCAAAACAGGTTTATGAATGGCTTTGGAAAAAATCATGCTTTTCGTTTGGCGAAATGAGCAATCTTTCCCTGGAGCTTCGCCAAAAACTTGATGAGCTTTTTGTAATCAACAATGTAAAGGTAAATACTTCGCAGTACAGTTCGGACAAAACCATAAAAAATTCTTTTGTTTTACACGACGGCAACCTGATAGAAGGCGTTTTGATCCCTGCTGATGACCGCATGACGGCCTGTGTTTCATCACAGGTGGGTTGTAGCCTTACATGTAAATTTTGTGCTACAGGGTATATGGATCGTAAACGTAACCTTAATCCTGACGAGATTTACGACCAGGTGGTACTGATAGACCAACAAGCGCGCAAACACTACGGCCACAACCTCACCAATATTGTGTACATGGGCATGGGCGAACCATTGCTCAACTATGCCAATGTATTAAAATCAGTTGAGCGAATTACTGCCGAAGATGGCCTGAACATGGCCGCCAAAAGGATAACGGTATCGACCGCCGGGATAGCCAAAATGATAAAAAAACTGGGCGACGATGGTGTGAAGTTCAACCTTGCGCTATCGCTGCACGCGGCGAATGATGCCAAGCGAAACGAGATAATGCCTATTAACGAGCAAAATACCCTGAAGGCCTTGGCCGAGGCATTGAAGTATTATTATGCCAAAACCAAGAACCCGGTTACCTACGAGTATATTGTTTTTAACGATTTTAATGACGAGTTACAGGACGCCGCCGAACTAGCCAAATTCTGCAGGCATGTGCCTTGCAAGGTAAACATCATCGAATATAATCCCATATCCTTCGCCAGCTATACCAATGCCGCTGTAGATAAAATTGAAGCTTTTGCCGATTACCTGCGCAAGCAGGATATTGTAACCAATGTTCGCCGCAGCCGCGGGAAAGACATTGACGCCGCCTGCGGGCAGCTCGCTATAAAAGAGAAGGCTGGAGTTGATATTGAGTAGAACGTATTGAGTATTGCGATATACTGGCTTTACTCATTTCATCTCAATACGCAAACGCATATCGCAATACATTAAAAAAATCTTTTTATTTCTTCCACAGGATTTTGATCCGGGCGACATCTTATGTTATAGATCCGTTCACCTAAATTAATTTGATCATGGAAAATAAACTTATTGGTATAGCATATGTAAACGTTGTGCTCATTACCGCTATATTACTTACTTCGGTTATTGCCTGCAAAAAGGACTCGTCCGACTCAACTACCGGGTCAACCACAACTACTACTACTATAGGCGCGGGTGTACCCGATATTTATAAAAAGATATACGGTGCTACCAGCATTACTACCGATGGCACGTATATTACCATTAAAGCAACCAGCCTGCCCGACCATAAATCGCCTTATTATAAGGGCACGCAATGGGCGTCAACTTTATACGAAGCTTATAATGGCACAAACCCGCTTTGGAGCCAAAATCCCAATACCATTTCTGAAAATGATGTTACTTATAAGATACCCATGAATCCAACCGTGGCTTCAACACATTCGGCCACACCGCTCGGGCCAATGGGGGTAGCGTTGAATGGTGTACCTATTTTTAATCAGTATGCAGCCGGCGGCGCAGCCCTTACCGGCGAAGTAAACAGCTTCGACGAATATGATGGCCACCCGCAACAATCGGGTATGTACCATTACCATGCCGAGCCTTATTATCTCACCACCAAGAATGGCGAGAGTTCACTCATCGGCTTTTTGCTGGATGGCTTCCCGGTTTACGGGCCTATGGAAAACGGCAAAACACTCACCAATGCTGATCTTGATGTTTACCACGGTCATACCAGCGCTACTGCCGATTATCCGAACGGCATTTACCATTATCACATTACCAACGCCGCACCTTATATTAACGGAAATGGCTTTTATGGCACTGCAGGTACCGTATCGCAATAGGCTGATAGGCTTAGTCCTGTTAATTGCTGTTTATAGCTGCGGAAACCGGAGCAATGTAAACAGAATTAAGGTGAACATTGCCGATGCAGCGCTTAAGCAAATAGCGGGGGTATTTTACTACCATGATGCTCCTTTTACAGGGATGATATATTCGACATACCCCGGCGGCGACACCGCGAGGGCCGAAACGTTTATGGAGGGTAGAGAAGATGGCTGGTTAAAATGGTGGTACCCTAATAAACAACTGGCGCAGCTTCGTTTTTTTACTAATGGTAAAAAAGAACGGGTGCACCGGGGCTGGTGGGAAGACGGCAAACCAAAATTTGAATACCATTTTGTAAACGATGAACACGAAGGCGAAGCAAAAGAATGGTTTAAAAGCGGTGCGTTGTGCCGGGTATTTCATTACAAGGCCGGACACGAGGAAGGCAGCGAAAAAATGTGGTGGGATAACGGCAAGATACGCGCCAACTACGTGGTGATAAACGGTGAAAAATTTGGCCTTTTCGGCGAAAAACTATGTGTTAACCAGTTGAAAAAATGACAGTCGAAAAAAAGAGCATGGGTATGAGCGATTCCCTCCCGATAGCTATCGGGATGAGGGGTGGAGGGGTGTGTCTTGCTATAAACATATTAATTAACACACCCCCGCCATCGCGCAAAGCTTACGCACCCCCTCTCGAGAGGGGAGTTTTTATAAAGTTGTTACTACTTTTTTTAATTACCGTAACGGCTGCCTGTACTCAAAAAAAGGACCAGCCGGTAACCGTGTTACCCTATTTTAACACACCCGATTTTACCCCTACATGGCCTGATAAAAACACTTACGACTTTCAAAAAATGCATGTGATACCTGCTTTCAGTTTTACCGACCAGTATGGGAAAGCTGTGAGCAATGAAACGGTTGAAAATAAAATATATATAGCTGATTTCTTTTTTACCCGTTGCGGCAGTATTTGTCCAATCATGACGGATAATATGAACAAAGTGGCCGCGGCTTTTATGAACGACCCAAATGTGGCCATACTATCGCATTCGGTAACACCCGAACTGGACAATGTGGACATCTTAAAACAATACGCTGCCGAGAAACACATCACCAACCCGAACTGGCATTTGCTTACCGGCGATAAGCAGCAGGTATATACCCTTGCCCGGCAGGGATATTTTGCCGATAACGAGATAGGCTATAATAAAGATGTTACCCAGTTTTTGCATACCGAAAACTTTATCCTCGTCGACCGTAAGGGGCATATCCGCGGTGTTTATAACGGTACTGTTCCTTTCGAAGTCGAAAGCCTTATCAGGCATATCAAAATACTGGAAAAGGAGCTATAAATTTCAATTTCAGGCTTAATGTGCTATCTTCAAATAATGAAATGGCGCAATACTTACCTGGGCGATCTTGTCGCCCTGATATTCCCCGAGCTTTGCCAGGCTTGCGGCAACAGCCTGGTACGTAACGAGGATATGATATGTACCGCCTGCACTTACGACCTGCCGTATACCAACTTTCATCAGCACACCGATAACGTAGTTGCCAAACAACTTTGGGACCGTGTTGATGTGGTTATGGTTTACGTATTGCTCTACTTTACCAAAGGCGGTAACGTACAAAATATGATGCACGCCTTTAAATACAAAAACATGCCACGCATTGGTAATAAGCTGGGCACTATAGCGGGTGCGCAATTAACACAAAGCAGCGGTGCGAAAGATATCGACCTTATTATCCCCGTGCCCCTGCACCCCGAAAAACTGAGGCTGAGGGGCTATAACCAAAGCGCGCAATTCGCGCAGGGACTTGCAGGGCCGCTAAACATCCAGGTTGAGACTGATAACCTCATCAGGCTCAGGCATACTGATACCCAAACCAAAAAGTCGCGGTTTGGGCGGTACGAGAATATGAAAGATGTTTTTAAAGTAAGCTCGCCTGAAAAACTGGAAGGAAAACACGTGCTGCTGGTGGATGATATCATCACAACCGGCTCGACCATTGAGGCCTGTGGTATCGAACTACTAAAAGTGCCCGGTTTAAAACTAAGCGTGGCTGCTATCGCGTATGCGGAATAGCTTGGTGAGTAGTGAGTGGTGAGTAGATAGCTGTATATAAAGGACTGGTAAATCATGGTATTGACTACTCACTATTCACCACTATCTACTCACCCAATCATTCCTTAGAAAACTTGCTGATCTTATCGTACAGGTTCTTGGGGTCGAATGGTTTTAAGATATAATCATTCATGCCGGCATCGCCAATCAGGTCCATCTGGCTGTTCAACATCGAAGCGGTAAGTGCGATGATAGGCAGCAGCCGGCAATAGGTATCGCCGTTCGCACGAATGTGCCGGGTCGCTTCCAGGCCATCCATTTCGGGCATGTGAATATCCATCAACACCACATCATAATTCCTGTTCAGTTCAATTTTATCAACCGCCTGCCGGCCGTTTATGGCAAAATCGGCGTTCACGCCCCATCGCTTCAAAACTTTATCTATCAGCATCCGGTTGATCTGGTTATCATCGGCAACCAATACATTTAACTTTAATCCAATCTCCACGTCGTTTGTTTTTATAGTAGTAGTAGCGGCACTTGTTTTATTAAAAGTTATGGTAAACCAAAATTTTGAGCCTTGTCCGTAAACGCTTTCAACGTTGATGCGCGAATCGTGTAGTTCAACCAATCGCTTGGTAATAGCCAGTCCCAAACCTGTGCCGCCGTATAAGCGGGTTATGCTTTCATCGGCTTGTTTAAACGATTCGAAAATAGTATTTATTTTCCCCGGTTTAATGCCAATGCCTGTATCGCTCACTTCAAAACGGATACGCGCCTCGTTTTGTGTTTGTTCAATAACTTTCAGGTCGACGGTTATGCCCCCCTTATCAGTAAATTTAACCGAGTTACCTACAAGGTTTAACAATATCTGGCACAGTCTTGTTTTATCGCCGATAACAAAATCGGGCAGGTTATCATCAAACACGGCCTTAATGTAAATGTCTTTACCTTGCGCCTTAAACTGCATTGAGTTAATTACGCTGTTAACCATTTCGCGCAGGTCGATATTTATCTTTTCGAGCACAATATTCCCGGTTTCAACCTTTGTAAAGTCGAGCACATCGTTTATCAGCGTCATCAGGTTTTCAGCCGAAAACTTGAGGATATCCAGGTTTTCCTTTTGGCTTTCGTTCGGATCATCTTCCATCAACAAATGCGAAATGCCTATTACAGCGTTAAGCGGGGTGCGTATCTCATGGCTCATCACCGAAATAAACATATCCTTCGCCCTGTTCAACTGTAGCGCTTCTTCTTTTGTCGAAACCAGTTCAAGTTCGGCCTTCTTCTTCGCCGTTACGTCGATAATTACTTCTACATATTTGTCAACATCGCCATGTGCGTCTAAAATAATGGAGTTGATGACTGATATCCATATCGGCTGCCTGTCTTTGCGGTAAATAAGCAGATCCACCTCGAACGACTGTTTATTTTTTGAAAGTTCGCGCGCCTTTTGGATGATGGAAACATCGGTCAGCTCGCCTTTCAATACATCGCCAAGTGGTTTGCCGCCAACATCGTCCAGGTTATAGCCGGTAATTTTTTCGAAGGCGTTGTTTGTCCATAACACGTCGTTATTGGCGTTACTGATGACTACGCCATTGCTCACCTTGCTTGCCACCAGCGACAATAACTCCAATTCGCTCACCACATTTTTTTGGTAAGTAATATCGCGGCCGCTGGCATACCAGTTTTGCTCTTTGGCTATTACCGACCAGCTTATCCATTTTACTTCGCCTGCACGGTTAATGATCCGGGTTTCAAGGTCGTAGGCTTTCTTTTTGTTTTTTAGTCCATGTTCAAGCAGCGCGAATGTTTTTTCCTGGTCAGCTTTGGGAAAGAAATGCCATATCGGTACACCGATAGCCTCTGCCGGTGTATAACCCAACACCCGTGTAACTGACTGGTTGATCAGTTGTATCTTACCATCCCTATCGGTAACGCAGTGCACCTCGGGCGAATTATTGAACAGGTTATAAAATTCGTTGTGAAGTTTTAAGCTTTCTTCCAGTTCGCGTTTTTGCTTACGTAAGGTAAGGTGCGATATCACCTCGCGCGACAGCGTTAATAAAGCATCGCGCTGTTCAAAAGTTAATGTTCGCGGTACTGTGTCTATTACGCATAAAGTACCCAGTCGGTAGCCATTCTCATCAATAAGCGGCGCACCCGCATAAAAACGAATGAAGGGATCATTGACCACAAAAACATTATCTACAAAATGTTCATCTTCAAGCGCGTCGGGTATTTCCATAATGCCATCGCTCATAATGGTGTAGCGGCAAAAGGCATCAGTGCGCGATGTTTCTGTAATATCGAGACCGATCTTTGCTTTAAACCATTGCCTGTCGGCATCAAGCAGTGTGATCAATGCAATAGGTGCCTGGCAAATGTAGGAAGCCAGGCGTGTAATGGCATCGTAATCCTGTTCGGGCAAGGTATCTAAGATACCGTATGAGTTAAGCGCATCAATACGCTCATTCTCATTTTCAGGTACAGGATTACGGTCAATTATCATTATTTCAGCAAATTACTTATATAATGGGAATTTTTCCACTAATTCGTTTACTTTCTTACGAATCTTTTTAATATTTTGTTCACTCTCCGGATCCATTAACACAGCATCTATCAGTTCCACTACCTTTTCCATTTGTTTTTCTTTCAATCCACGTGTGGTAATAGCCGCGGTACCAACCCTGATGCCCGATGTTACAAAAGGTGATTTATCATCATAAGGCACCATGTTCTTATTAACGGTAATATCGGCTTTTACCAAAGCGTTTTCAGCATCTTTACCGGTTATGTTTTTATTACGCAGGTCGAGCAGTATCAAATGGTTATCTGTTCCTCCCGAAACAATTTCATAACCCAGTTTTACAAATGCATCGGCCATAGCTACCGCGTTCTTTTTAACCTGTGCAATGTATTTCATGTATTCATCGCTCAGTGCTTCGCCAAAGGCAACAGCTTTAGCAGCGATGATATGCTCTAACGGACCGCCCTGCGTACCCGGAAATACCGCAGAATCCAACAATGCCGACATCATCCTTACTTCGCCCTTCGGCGTTTTTAAGCCCCATGGATTTTCAAAATCTTTACCCAACATTATCATGCCGCCACGCGGGCCGCGCAGGGTTTTGTGGGTAGTAGTAGTTACAATATGGCAATGCGGCAGCGGGTCGGTCAATAAACCACGCGCAATTAAACCTGCTGGGTGCGATATATCGGCCAATACCAAAGCACCTATCTTATCGGCAACTTTACGGATAAAGACATAGTCCCAATCACGCGAGTAAGCCGAAGCGCCGCAGATGATCATTTTTGGCTTTTCGGCAAGGGCTACCTTTTCTAATTGTTTATAGTCAATAAGTCCTGTATCTTTTTTTACACCATAAAAAAACGGCTGATATAATTTACCCGAGAAATTTACCGGTGAGCCGTGCGTTAAGTGCCCGCCATGCGACAGATCGAACCCTAATATTTTATCGCCGGGCTGTAAACATGCCAGCATTACCGCGGCATTGGCCTGCGCGCCAGAGTGTGGTTGTACGTTAACCCATTCGGCATTAAAAAGCTGTTTGGCACGCTCAATAGCAATGGTCTCTATCTCGTCGACAATTTGGCAACCGCCATAATAACGTTTGCCGGGTAAGCCCTCAGCATATTTGTTGGTAGCCACCGAACCGGCAGCCTCCATTACCTGCTTGCTCACAAAGTTTTCGGATGCGATAAGCTCCAGGCCTGTTTCCTGGCGCTCTTGTTCTTCTTCAAGTAAATTAAATATCAGTTTATCTCTTTTCATGGTGTTGAATAATGGCGCAAAGGTAACCAAATTTTATTTGGCTGTTTTAATTTTTAGCGCTTATCCAAAAATTGTTATAGCCCATACCTATCTGTATATCTATCAGTTCCTGCTGCAACATTTCGAGCAGGGCGAGGAAGTTGTATACGAAATGAACCTTGTTATCAGAGTTCTTTACCAGGCCCGAAAAATCGAGCCTTTTATTGATCGACAGCAATTGCGCTATGGCCTTCTTTTGCAGTTCGATGGTGTATGGGTATTGCACCACCGTGTGCGTAACCACCTGGCTACGGTTTTGATATTTAGCCATCACCCGGTGGTAAACCATCATTAACTTATACAGGTCGAAGCTTTCCAATTCTTCGCCAGGTACCGAAAGGCCCGCAACGGCCTCCATATCCACATGGATATTGCCCCGGCGCTCCAATATAAAGCGTGCCTCTTCTAATGGTTTCAGTTCCTCGCAAATGTCTTTATAGCGTTTGTAAGCTATCAGCTTTTGTACCAGGTCGTGTTTTGGGTCAAGTTCATTGCCGTCTTCGTCAACTTCATATCGGGGCAGCAGCATTTTTGCTTTAATACGCATCAGCGTGGCGGCCACATAAATAAACTCGCTGGCCAGCTCCATATTGAGGCTATTCATCTGGTGGATATAATCCAGGAAATCGTCGGTTATACGCGCGATGGCAATTTCGTGGATGTCCAGTTCGTCCCGTTCGATAAAGAAGAGTAGCAGGTCGAAAGGGCCTTCGAATTGTGGGAGTTTGATCTCGAAATTTTCTTCCATCATCAGCAGTCAAAAATAATGATTTGCAGGTTCTTATACAGCAATGACGTGCATAATAAATTGACACCGATTTGTAACGGTTTTTTCGAAGTAAATGGTTTAATTTGTATCTTTATTTCTACGGCGATTTTAAATGAAGGTACCTGCGGGACAATTACTACAAAAAATAGCATACCCCTCTGATTTAAAGCTACTTAAAGAGGATGAACTTAAACAACTTAGCCAGGAGCTACGTCAGTATATTATAGACGTGGTTTCGGTAAACGGCGGGCATTTTGGTGCCAGCTTAGGTGTTGTTGAGTTAACTGTTGCCCTGCACTATGTTTTAAACACCCCGTACGACCAGTTGGTTTGGGACGTGGGCCACCAGGCATACGGGCATAAAATACTGACCGGGCGCCGCGATGAGTTTCATACCAACAGGCTTCATGGCGGTATCAGCGGTTTCCCGAAACGGGCCGAAAGCATTTACGATACCTTTGGTGTTGGCCATTCATCTACTTCCATATCGGCTGCTTTGGGCATGGCCGTGGCATCGCAACACAAAGGCGAAACCGACCGCCAGCACGTTGCTGTAATAGGCGATGGCGCCATGACGGCGGGTATGGCTTTTGAAGCATTGAACCATGCCGGCATTGAAAAATCGAACCTGTTGGTGATTTTGAACGACAACTGCATGTCGATAGACCCGAACGTAGGCGCGTTGAAAGAGTACCTGACCGATATATCCACATCAAAACATTATAACCGTTTTAGGGACGATATTGCTAAAGTATTGGCAAAAATATCGTCGATAGGCCCTGATGCTTACCGGATAGCCCAAAAAATTGAAAAGAGCATAAAAGGTACATTGTTAAAAAACAGCAACCTGTTCGAAGCCCTAAACTTCAGGTACTTTGGTCCTATTGACGGGCACGATGTTGACCATTTGGTAAAAGTACTGAAAGACCTGAAGGACATCCCCGGCCCTAAATTATTGCATTGCCTTACCGTAAAGGGTAAAGGGTATTCGCTGGCCGAAAAAGACCAGACCAAATGGCACGCGCCCGGCCTGTTCGACAAAATAACCGGCGAAATAAAAAAGACCGTTTACGAAAAACCACAACCACCCAAATACCAGGATGTTTTTGGCCGTACCATAATTGAGCTTGCCGAACAAAACCCTAAAATTATGGGCATCACGCCGGCCATGCCGAGTGGCAGTTCGCTTAACCTGATGATGAAAGCCATGCCCGACCGCGCTTTTGATGTGGGCATAGCCGAGCAGCATGCCGTTACCTTTTCGGCGGGTTTAGCAACACAGGGTATGGTACCGTTTTGTAACATCTACTCCAGCTTTATGCAACGGGCTTACGACCAGGTGATACACGACGTAGCCATACAAAACCTGAATGTGGTTTTTTGCCTCGACCGTGCCGGTATTGCCGGAGCCGACGGGCCAACGCACCACGGCGCTTACGACCTGGCCTATATGCGCTGCATACCGAACATGACGGTTAGCGCGCCAATGAACGAGGAAGAATTACGCAACCTGATGTTTACCGCCCAACAGGAAAACATGGGGCCGTTTAGCATACGCTACCCGCGCGGTAACGGGGTGATGGTTGACTGGCAACGGCCAATGAAAGCCATACCTGTTGGCAAGGGCCGCAAAATTTGCGATGGCGAAGATGTGGCAGTGCTATCCATTGGCACCATTGGCAACGAAGTGGTAAAGGCGTTCGCGCAATTGATATCCGAAGGCTATCACCCTGCCCACTACGATATGCGTTTTGTAAAACCATTGGATGAAGAATTGTTACACGAAGTATTCTCAAACTTCGATAAAGTAATTACCGTTGAAGACGGTTGCCTGCAGGGCGGTATGGGCAGCGCGGTTATCGAGTTTATGGCTGACAATTGTTATAATGCCCAGGTAATTCGCCGCGGCATTCCCGACAAGGTGATAGAGCACGGCGAGCAGCCCGAACTTTGGGCCGAATGTGGTTACAATGCCAACGCCATCGCTAGCCTGGTAAGGGATATTGCCATAAAACGCACCACCCGCACCATTGCTTCCTAACATTATAAACACCCATCCCCAATTGTTAATATTTACCGGGTAAATTATTGCGTTGTAATAATATTGTTAAACAATAAATAATGACAGCGTTCCGTTAATGTGTCTTTTAACATTTACCCCCTAAAAAAAATAATTTGTTAAAAAATGTTAAATGCTGTAACTATTAAGGTAGTAGTTCCGTCTTATACATAGAAACAACCTAATTAAGCTTTTGTTGATTGCCCGAGGGCATCTGTTAATGATTTGTTAACAGCTTTTTTATACCGGGTAACGTAGCTTCGCAGAAGTTAATACCCACATTAAGTAGTAAGTATTTCGTTCTTTATAAGGTCAGTTAATAGTAAAACGGTTGATGATACTTCAACCGTTTTTTTTATGCCTTATATTTTGCCATTACCACGGGCATATGCTTTGCCACTTGTCCTGCCAAAACCATAGTAAGTTTATCGGGCAATGCCAGGTCATCGCCGCTTTTGCCATGCAGGTATGTGCCTAATATACAGGCCTCTTCGGGCGAATACTTTTGAGCCAGCAGGGCTGTTATTACGCCCGTCAATACATCGCCCATACCTCCGCTCGCCATGGCCGGGTTGCCTGTCGGGTTAAAATATAATATACCATCGGGCGTGCCGGTTATGGTATATTGGTTTTTCAGTACGATGTTAATTTGATATTCTTTCGCTTTAATGCGCATTGTTTCCAGGCGTGCCCACCAACTGGTATGTTCGCCAAACAAACGGTCGAACTCTTTCATGTGGGGGGTGAGGATGCTGTCCTTGGGAATGCTTTTTAACAATTCCGGGTTTTCTGAAATCAAATTCAGCACGTCGGCATCTATCACCATTGACTTTTTGAAGTTTCCTAAAGCAGCTTTTAATAATTCGAGTGCATCCTTATTAGTACCTAAACCGGGGCCAATGGCTACAACAGTAAATTTATCCCAGCTTATGGTTGACGAATCCCCTCGCAAAATGGCCATTATTTCGGGCATGGAACTGTTCAATGCGGTTAAACCACTTTCGGGAATGCAGGCCGTGGTTAAACCCGCGCCGGTGTGCGCACAGGCCGATGAGCATAACAAAGCCGCACCCATCGTTTCGGGCTGGCCGGCAATAATTAAAGCATGGCCGTAAGTGCCTTTATGGCTGAAAGGTTTTCGGGGTCGTATTAGCTGATGGATGTCCGTTTCCTCTGTCAGGAGATATGGGCTATTAAGCGCGTTTATAAACCCTTTATCCAAACCAATATCAACCACCTCAAAACATCCAATAAACGGGGCAGATTCGGGCAATAAAAAATTGATCTTGGGCTGTTGGAAAGTAATGGTAAGGTTTGATTGTATAGCAGTTATGTTTTCGGGTATCTCACCTTCACAAAAAAAGCCTGTGGGTACATCAACTGATACGATGGTTTTACTCAAGCTATTCAGGTATTTAACCAACCTTTCAAAATCACCTTGCAAAGGCTTGTTTAACCCGGTGCCTAATAAAGCGTCGATGATGATGTCCGCATTTTCCCCAGGCAGAACATCACCGGGTTTTATTTCCAATATTTCGATACCCGTATGCCTGATGCGTTTAAAGTTCTCTATAAAATCATCGGACGACTTTTCGGAAAACCGTGCGATCTTAACCGAAATGTTTTGGTAACTGAAACGGTACAACATTCGGGCTATAACCAAACCATCGCCGCCATTATTGCCCGTGCCGCAATAAACAGCAATACTTTTGGCCTTATCGGGATATTGGTCGATAAACTTATTGACAAAGGCAGCCGAAACTCGTTCCATGAGGTAAATAGAAGCAACGGGCTCGTGCGCTATGGTATAGGCATCAACTTCGCGGATCTGGGATGAGGTAAGGAGAGGTAGCATAACCTTATAAAGTTACGCATTTGGGATTTGTTTTAAATGATACACATCACTACTTCCTCTTATTCTTCGCCGTCAGTTCCATTTCTTTTTTCAGGAACATGCCGGTAAAGCTGCCTTTTACTTTGCAGAGGTCTTCAGGGGTGCCTTCGAATAATATTTTACCGCCGCCCGAGCCGCCTTCGGGGCCAAGGTCGATCACATGG
>Ga0206951_1088_pt2 | contig 22514 bp, 15 predicted proteins | sample Alteio_BWOrgHeat_38_FD_152974 | JGI IMG/M metagenome (GOLD analysis project Ga0206951, IMG submission 152974) | Enriched cells from forest soil in Barre Woods Harvard Forest LTER site, Petersham, Massachusetts, United States -... | ecosystem: Environmental > Terrestrial > Soil > Temperate forest >... | reverse complement strand
GCCAAGCCCGAGGTCGAAGCGTTGACAATGGAAGTGAGCCGACGTTGCCCGACGACTCACCTCAATTCGGCCCAAACTCTCATCAAACAGAATACGAAGAAGGCCAGCAGGTATCCAGTCGCTCTTTCCGATGCAAAAGCTGGGGAAGTCTACGTTCGCCGATATTCTGACCGAGCCACAGAAGTCGCCGGTGTTTTAGCTTACGTTCAGTACTGCAAGAGCCAAGGCGTCAAGGATGGAGAAATCCTTGTGATGGCTCCATCTCGGTTGATTGGCCGAGAGATTCGCAAGGCTCTACGTGCGGCTGATATCGAAGCCCTGAGCTACTTTGCCGAGGAACAGCTTGAAGAGGAAGGAGCGCAGCAGGCGTTCACTCTCCTCACCCTTCTGGCTAGCCCGAAGGACCGGGTTTCGCTCCGGTGTTGGCTGGGCGGTTGGACGGCGGGATATCGTGCGGGCAACTACGCCAAACTGCGTGCCCATTGCGAAGCGAACAACGTCGAACCCTGGACGGTCCTTGAGGCGGCAACGAGCGGCGCTCTGACACTGTCTGGCACCAAAGCGCTTCACGGCCCCTTCATAACCTTGAGGGCCAAGTTAGCGGCATTGGAAGACAAGAAAGGCCAAGAGTTGCTTGATAGCCTGTTCCCCGAGGATCAAGAGTGGGCTGAGGACATCAGAACCCTTGCGGGTGGAATCGTGCATGAGGAAAGCTCGGCAAATGACCTGTACGAGCTACTTGTTGATTCGATAACGCAACCCGTCATGCCGACGGAGGTCTCTCACGTTCGAGTGATGAGCCTGCATAAGTCGAAGGGCTTGACCGCTCGAGCATCGGTTATCGCCGGTGCCGTGCAAGGGCTCGTGCCCCGTGGATACGATCCTGACAAGTCATTCCTTTCGCAGCCAGACCACGAGGAAGAGCAAAGAAGGCTTTTCTACGTTGCAATGACACGAAGCACCGAATATCTGCTCATTTCCTCTCCCGTGCTGGTTGACATGCCGTTCAAACACTCCTACCAATTGCCTGGTAGTCCGTCAGGTGGCTCCTGGGGAACAACTCCGTCTCAATTCTGTAGCTCGATTGGCCTTCCAACGGTGACCAGTGCACTAACATTCCCTTAGATGAATGAGTAACTTCGCCTTTCTGCACTCGACATGGACCGCTTTTCTGGAAGATGCCAGGGAAGCGGAGCGGATGGCGCTGCGTTCACCCCGGTTGAGTGCTATTTGCTCAAGGAGGCTGCTTGAGGTTGGCGTTAAGTGGGTCTTTGCGAACGATACCACCACGAGTGAGCCCTATCAAGACACGCTCAGCGCACGAGTTCACGAGCCGACGTTTCGGAACCAACTTCCCGTTGGTCTTTGGGATCACGTCAAGTACGTTTGGAAACTTGGGAACCAAGCGACGCACGAGCCACGAGCGATCTCCAAGAACGAGTCTGTCGAGGCACTTCGTTCCGTTCACAACTTCGTGAACTGGCTGGTGACCACTTACACAACGGGCGGCATTGTCGTTCCCGCCTTTGACGAGGGTCTGATTCCCGATCCGAAGAAGATCAAGGAACTACGAGACGCCAAGGTTGCCGAGACCCTACAACAAATCCAACTGCTCGAAGCCCGACTGAACGAGAAGGACGAAGCCAAGGCGGAGGCAGAAGCAAAACATGCGGCTTCCGAAGCGGAACTCGCCGCCCTCCGTGCAGAAATTCAGCAAATCAAGTCTCAAAATGCCGTCAAGGGCGTCACGCCAACCTTCAGCGAAGCTGAAAACCGCACTCACTTAGTTGACCCGATGCTCAGGGAATCTGGGTGGAACCCGGATGCCTCGAACGTGCGTGAGTACGAAGTCACGGGAATGCCTAGTGCCGAGGGCAGAGGCTTTGTTGACTATGTTCTCTGGGGAACGGACGGCTTGCCGGTCGCCGTGGTTGAAGCCAAAAAGACGCAAGTGGACCCAGAAGTCGGCAAGCATCAGGCTAAGCTCTACGCAAACTGTCTGGAAGCGATGACCGGTCGGCGTCCGCTGATCTACTTCACGAACGGTTACCGGGTCTGGTTTTGGGACGACACGAAGTATCCCCCTCGGCAGGTTGGTGGGTTCCACAGCCAGGATGAACTTCAGCTAATTCTAAAGCGACGGAAGGATAGCGGAGATCTGCTAAAGGCGAAGCTCAACAAGTCGACTGTTGACCGGGATTATCAAGAAATTGCCATCCGGCGAGCTTCGGAGCGGTTTCAAGAGGAAAGGGGCCGTGGGACTTTGCTCGTGATGGCGACGGGTACCGGAAAGACTCGGGTTAGTGTGGCAATGGTGGAGATGCTGATGAAGCAGAACTGGGTTCGACGAACCCTATTCCTCGCCGACCGTCGAGCTCTTCTTACGCAAGCCGAACGAGCGTTCAAGCGGTTTCTGCCCGAAACGAGCCGAGGTTCCTTGCTGGACGGCGAGGTTCCCGATGCTTGCCGCATCGTGTTCTCGACCTATCCAACGATGATGAACGCCATCGATAGTTGGCGAGAGGATGGAACTCGAAGATTCGGACCGGGACACTTTGACCTGATCATCATTGACGAGGCGCACCGCTCGGTGTACCAAAAGTTTCGAGCGATCTTCGAGTACTTCGACTCCCTTTTGCTTGGCCTGACTGCGACACCAAAAACCGAGGTGGACCGCAATACCTACGAACTTTTCGGATTAGAGCCCGGAGTACCTACTCATGCCTACGAGCTTGATGAGGCGGTTGATCGTCATTGGCTAGTTCCGCCGAGGGCTTTCTCTGTGCCCGTTCGATTCTTGCGCGACGGCATCAAGTACGACGAGCTGCCCGATGACGAGAAACGAGCTTATGAAGAAATTGCCGAGTTCTACGACGAGAATGGCGAACTGATCAAGGACCAAGACAGTGCGGCCCTGAACGCTTGGCTGTTCAACAAAGACACCGTGGACAAGGTGCTTGCGGACTTGATGCAGAACGGCGTCAAGGTGAGCGGAGGCGACAAGCTAGGCAAGACGATCATCTTCGCAAAGAACAAAAAACACGCCGATTTCATCGTTCAGCGGTTTGACCAAGCGGATCCCCACTTGGCGGGGCACTTCTGCCAGGCAATCTACAACCAGCCTTACGCTCAGGATCTGATCGACAACTTCAGCGTTCCGACCAACGATCCGACGATTGCTGTGTCCGTGGACATGATGGATACCGGCATTGACGTCCCCGAAATCGTCAACCTGGTGTTCTTCAAGATGATCCGGTCGAAGACGAAGTTCTGGCAGATGATCGGCCGCGGTACCCGCCTGTGCCCCGACCTGTTCGGTCCGGGGCAAGACAAGACCCACTTCCTGATCTTCGATTACTGCCAAAACCTTGAGTTTTTCAGCCTGAACCCAAAGGGCGTAGAAGCCAAAGTTCCCAGATCGGTGCGTGAATACACGATGCGTGCCCGGGTGGAGTCTATCCGAGAGACCGCTGTTCATGAAGAGCTTGCAAAGTACCGAAGCGGAATAGTTGACGACCTATGTGGGCAAGTCCAGTCCTTAAACAAAGAGAGCTTTGTCGTTCGTCCGCACGAGGAAATCATTGAGCCGTTCCGTGACCGTGCCCGATGGAACGAGGTGTCAGAAGAGGACTTGCATACCGTCGAATTTGAGATTGCACCGATTCCAGCGACCGAACTTGACGATGAGGGGATGCGCCGTTTCGACCTGCTGATGCTTCGGCTTGAACTGGCGATTCTGCGCCAGGCGAAGGATCAGGAGGACTTGGTTTCACGCTTGAAGGACCTGGCGCAGAACCTGTCCGAAAAAGGTTCCGTGCCATCGGTTGCGGCCGAGATGTCTCTACTACTGGAAATCGGCCAATACGCCTTCTGGCAGGACATCACATTGCCTAATTTGGAATCGACCCGCATCCGATTGAGAGGCCTGGTCAAGTTTGCAGATCAAGAGCAAGGACGGCAACGGGTATTCGTGAACTTCGAAGATTCGCTAGGGGACGGCGTCGAGGTCGTGCTGACCACGTCCGATGCTTCCCTGAATCAGTACAGGGAGAAGCTACGTCACTATTTGCGTGATCATCTCACCCACCCGGCAGTTCGAAAAGTACGTGAAAACGTTCCGCTCAATAGGGCCGACGTTGATGCCATTGAGTCAATGCTGTTCGGTGACCAGGTAGTTGAGCCGACCAAACTGGAGGCCGTAATCGGCAAAGAGGGGCCCTTATCGCTCTTCGTGCGTAAGACCGTTGGTTTGGACAAAGAAGCGGCCAAGCGGGCCTTTTCTGACATCTTCGACCACATGCAGTTGTCCGCCAAGCAGTTACTTTTCATGAACTATCTGGTGGACTTCCTCTGCACCAACGGAGTAATGAACCCAGGAAGCCTCTTCGAACCGCCGTTCACTCATCTTCACGATCTCGGGATCGACGGAATATTCCCCGATCAAGCGGCAAGTATCGTCAAGATTATCGAGCAAATCAATGGAAATGCGGAGGTGATCTAGTTGCAGCGAGTCAAGAGATTCATAACTCCATCAGGACGAACAACGGCAAAGTCATCAAGGCAGTTAGCTTCGTAGACGTGAACTCGCACTTGTGGCCGCCCACGCGTATAACTCACAAATGGCGTGGTTCTACATGGGGTCACGTTCGTTTAGCTGCTAAGCCTCCGAAGATTTCGCCTGCTCTGGGGGCTCAATATTGGCGTAAATTGTTGATATCTCAAGCCCACCGAAACTCATATCCGTATCAGCTATCAAGCCAACTATCGCAGGCTGATTTTGCACAGGCGTTTTCCAACCATGGGGCATGTCGAACCGACCCAATGCTACGTGATGCCCTTGCCGACTGATCCCAACCATCAAGCAATAGGTTCCTTGCTCGTCATCGGGCTCCATCGTAAGGAACAAACTGGCGTACGGAGCAGCCAAGAGACTTTGCCAGGTGAACTTGGGCTGACCACTCTTCACTCTGACTTTTAGATCCGAGCTTCCAATGCGGCATGTAATCTCACCACTTTTCGGATCCAATGTCGCCTTGATGTCGAATGGCCCGATCAGAGTAAATGAAGACCCTTCCTGCTTGTTGAGCAAATAGGCCACCAACCAATTCCTTTTCAAGGGATAGGTGCAAGGATAGTCGTATCGCTGCCCCGCGACCAAGTCCAGAAACTCTGGTGGGTTTGACATGTCTCTGCGAAGCGGATGGAGCCCATCTCTTCCATTAGCACTCAGAACTTGTGCTGCCGTATGCATTTCCGCAATGTTTACCGCGAATTCTGCTTCTTTCGTTCTGCGTTTCGTCGGGTCATCGCTCGGCTGATATTTTACAGCTGCATCAATAACATAACATCCTGGCCAACACTGAGAAAAATCAATCCCATCACCCTCGACTTTGGATGCGCCCAGGTCAAACTGCACCGATCGAGAATCTCCAACACGACTGCTCTTATAGGAGCCCTTGATTGAGTTAACGATACTTGGTGACGACACATTCACTGGCAACGGGGTGCCCGCTGGCCAACGATCATCAAAGAAAGGTGATCCCTCAAGTGTCAAACCTAATGCAATTTTGGGGCCTGGATCAAGCGGGGGCTTCGCGGGCGGGCTCAAATGCTCGTCTTGGTCGGCGGAGGTTTGTCGGTTCTCTGAGCCTCCAAGGTTATGTGCAGGAGGCTTGGCATTAATGGACTTGGCCGCGTTCGTTCCGATCGCCTCGATAATCTTCACGGCTGTCGCTGCCAGTGCCATGATCACGATAGACATAGCGGTAACTGATGTCGCGGTGAGCTTCTTGAAGATACCGGCAGATCCACCCCGCGACGCTCTGTTAGCCACCTGGACCTCCAGATTGACCGGTTGACAGCATATCGACCAGTTTCACGAATGAACCGGTCAGTTGGTTTGCCATCGCAAAGTCGATGGCATTCGCAAGGAACGCGGTTGTTAGTTCTCCCTTCGGTCGCTCCTCCACAGCAACAGTCGTGACCGACCGAGCCTCAACGAAATCGACATTTCTCCCGTCCAAATCAGCCAAGGATGACGCACACCCCAAAGCTTGGGCCAGATCTTCCAGCATGTACCCTTTATCGCCGGCTGGCGTATCAACGCTCTTCAGACCGTTACTTTTGGCAAACGCATTCAGGGTAGGCATCGTCGTATGGAGTGTGTCCATCACGAATCGCTTCGAGACGACGCGGCCCTCAATGGCAGAGCTTCGGACAATATCCGATTTCTCCCAGAGGGTCTTAATCATGGGCTGAGTAACGAGCATCGGGTTTCTATTGTAACTCGAAACCACTCGAAAATAAATAGTTCTTTATAAACTTAAAGACTCAATTTAACCGGTTCTCTCACTAATAGTTAACGCGGCAGAGCACGTTCGCTAGTGAGATCTTTTTATGATAGACATATGTCTAGTGATTTATGTCTAATGCTTGGTAAATCTGAGTCCAGACCGTTCGCCCAAAATACAGGCGTTGATCCATCTCGCTGAACAGGTAAATCGGGTGCCCCCACGAATGGCGTAGAGCCCAGAAAGAGGCGGTGCCCCCACGAATGGCGTAGAGCCCAGAAAGAGGCGGCGCCCCCACGAATGGCGTAGAGCCCCCGCAACCAGCCTGCACGGGATATTTGGTCGGGATGGCGTGATTCGAACACGCGACCTCTGCGTCCCGAACGCAGCGCTCTACCAAGCTGAGCCACATCCCGATATTGCGAAGTAGTCTACCGCCTGCAGCTTAATGAGGGTATCGTTCTCGACGGTCTGACGTAAATCTTTGTGGTGCTTGCCCTCATGATCCTATCTCTTGGCCAAGTACTGACCGTGGTTCATCCTCCGGAGATCGCTCGGGCGGCGGGGATTACGGCTGGACTTACGACGATCCGCGGGTTCGAGAGGCGGTATGGAGAGGGCTGGCCACACATTGGCGGGCATCCTCGCGGTGCACGAACATGGTACGACTTGACGACAAAGTCCCTAATCGACGCTGACGGCTTCAACTTCTCGAGTCGTGGTGAGATCGTAGATCGATCCTCTGTGCATTGAAGACCATACACTCGGAAACAAAGCCTGTGCCGAAGATCCGTATTCCAAAGCGCGACCTCGGAATCATGGCAAGACTCCACGCCGGTATGAGTCTCGCTCAAGTCGAAACAGCGCTTCACATGAAACTCGTAAATTCCCAAATCAAGGCGTCGGGGCTTGTGAAGTATTCGCGCAGACCGGGCAATATGGACAGCGACCGATATACGTCTTGGATACTTGGATTTTCTTTTGGTCAAAAAGGTCTTGAGTCGATCGATATCTCGGCGGACTGAATTGTGCCTGCCTTTACGAGTAAGCGGCTAAGTGTCTCGACGTCTTCGCGTCCGGCGGAGTCGAGGCATCCTGGCAGCATCCGAGTCCGACGCCAGACGACATAAATGAGCCTCGAGCGAGAGACTGTGGTTACGTGAGATTACCAGGCCGTAGGTCAACTCGATGCTAATCGTCCAATTTCGTCCGCGAGGCCTTTGCTCGGTATTTTGCGCCCGAGGCTACGACAGGACGTCCTTTGGACGGTGTAGTTGAAATCGTAGTCGATAAAGGTCCCGTAATCGCAAATTGCGCTCCGACCGAGTTGGCATAGGAGAGGACTCGTGCAAAAGACACCCGTTCCGGATGATGCTCAATCTCGGAGATCCGTGATCGAGCCACACCCATTCGATCCGCAATCTCCTGTTGAGAAAGGCCCATCGCTTCCCGCCGCTTGGCAAGTTCGTCTACTAACTGGATGGCAGCCCATACCTGCGCAAAAAACGGGTCATTCACCTTTCTATCTTCGATTAGTTCGTCTAAGTAATCCATGGTCAAATCCGTCCAGACTTCTTCAGTCGTTGCCGGGCCGTCTCAATCATCTGATCCGGCGCTTCTTGCGTCTCCTTCTTGTATGCAAGAAGAGCGACTAACTCTTCCGTTGATGCTTGTCCGACCGTTTCTTGAGGACGTACCGTGAAAAAGAGGCATCTTCCTTGAGTTTGGTTAGCCGCCTTGATCATAAAAAGCCCAGCACCATAATCCTTAACTACCCAGCCGGAAGGCTCGTTGTCAGCGTATTTCTTCATGGCTCTAAACAACGCGGCTACGTCTCGACTCGGTATATGGGAGAATCTTCGATTAGTTATGGTGAAATCGAAACTGATCCAGTGCCGCCTCACAGTTATATTGTACGCTCAAGCGGTCAATAAATGATGATCAACTACGGTAGATCTTGGTAAGAACTCAAAATCTCTCTGTCCGTATTGCAGTCAATTACCACGATGAATGCTGGGCGGCATCACGGGCCGTGTGGCAGTCAAGAAACTGGTGACGGGCGATCAGCATCTTACCCGCAGGGCCTCTGATGCGTCCCCTTCAGGGACGAGAATTGAAGGCTGCACCCTGACCCAGGGTTGAAACCCTGGGCTAGCAGATGTCGCCCCGTTGGGGCTACTTTTACATCATAGGAGAGTTGTCCAAGAACATTAAAATGACATCTTCTTTGTCATGAAAACGTGAATTATCTCACGCAAATGCTAGCCAAGGTCGCTAAATCTGGCGAAGGGAAATACCCGCTCTAGAATCTTGACTAGTTGGTGGTCCTTACGCCTATCGTAGCCGTCCAGACTTGTCGCACGCCGGTGCGGGCGTCGATCCATAGGGCGTGAAAGCGGCCGTTGGAATCGCAGCAGAGTCCGGCGGTGTGGCCGGCATGATAATGGGCCCGCTGCTCTTCTAGGGGGATTTTCTTGTGCCTCTTCATGGAAAAGAGGGTCGTCTTTTCGGAAACCCGAGCGCTCGGACTCCAGGTCTCGCCACCGTCTGAGGAGCTTCGAAAGCGGTAATCCCAGCCCGCTTTATCGAGCGGCACGTCTCGGTTGTCGTACCAGGAAACGCCGATGATCCCGGCTGAACTCGTCGCAATGCAAGGCATGTAGGCGCTGTATTTTGCCATTGTCTGCCACTTTATTTCGTCGCGAAACAGTTGAGGCGACTGCTCGCTTAGCAAAATTGGGTGCGACCATGTTGTGCCCTTATCGTCGGAATGGGAAAGAAATACTCCCGTTCCGCCGGCGGGTAGAGCATCGTTCCAGACTGCGAACAACCGATCTTTAGCGTCGGCAACCATCATGGGGACGTTCGTATAGCTGAGGCGGTTGAAGTCGTAGCGAGCGATCTCGTGTTCTTCGCTAAGTGTTTGACCGCCATTGGTTGACCGGCGGGCGGTCAAAAGGCCATTTTCGCCACCCGAAAGTTCGGTTTCGTGTTTACGGGCGCCGAAAAAAGCATTACCGCCAACAAACTCGTTCCTTTCGAGCACCTCGTCGTTGTCCAAATCCTTACGTCTCAAAGATTGCGCAGCTATATTCCCGTTGCCTTCACTCCACGAATCTTGAATGGTCACGAGGCTCCCGTCAGACAGGATTACGGGGTTTCCCGGCCCGGCATAGTGGAACCCGGGTTTGGCGCTAAAGGGCGAAGTTTGGATAAATTTCTCGCCACCGTCAGTGGACACAAACAGCCCGTTTTGACTCACGCAATAAACGCGACCTCGGTAGCCTCCGGCTGTGTTGTCGATCGCTAGAAACGGGCGGTCATGCAGTCCTGCAACTGGACGCCCCGCGTTCCACGACCTACCAGCAGCCGGACGAGCAAGGAACTGTAAACTCCTGCCATTCTCCGATCCAAAATCTTCGAAAAACATGTTCACAAAATAGATCGTCCCGTCCGATCGAACGGCAAATGCGGGATCGGCGGACGATTCGGGATCTTTGCCGTTACGTTGGAAGCTCAGTCCCCAGCTTTTCCCATAATCTTCCGACGTGTAAATCGCGATCTTCGAGACCGACTGCGACCCAAACATCGAAGCCGCCGCTAGCCGGTTGCCGGTCGCCGGATCGGCGGCGATGACGACTTCAGAATGCATGACGTTCCATTTCGCGTTGCTCACCTGGACGTTCGGTCCGATCAGATATAGATTCGACGGGGTTTGCGGCAAATCTCTGTGTCCGGACGTCGGCTTCCCAGGGAATGATGTTGGTACCGGGCTGTCCGAGTCTGTTGAGTCGTCAGCGTTTAGTGGCTTGGCCGCCTCTGGATACCGTCTGCCGTGCTTCGTTCGTTGAGCGAATCGAACTCCAGAAGGAGTAAGGCGGTAAAACTGCGCCCGTAACTTGCCGCCCTCGAACACTAGCGCGTACTGTTTTTGATCGAACGTGAATTCGATTGGAGTCCCGCTCTCCAGCCCTACTTTGCCATTAGCTGCTACCGCGCGCACAAGCAGATGGTTCTTTTCAAGCCGCCATCGAAACCGACTGCCGTTTGCATTTGTGCCTGTCCCGTCCCTGTGGAATGTCACCGTGTTCGATTTATTCGCGCTCTGCCACGACCCGGCCAGTACCTGCGAGAGCTTTTGCGATCCGTCTGCAGCGCGGGGCACCCATGCCATGACTAACATAACCGCACCCAACGTGCACTTGACAAAGTTCATTTGGTTTCTCCTTGCCCGAAGCTTGCCATTAGCTTTTGAAAGCCAGGCGTCTGCGTGAGCGGATACTTGCGTTCCTGCGCTGCTGAAAGTGTTTCGATGCCAGCGCCCGAACTGATCAGCCCGCTCAAGCGAGTGAGGATGAGTTCGTTGTAAAGATTGTTGTAGTGAAAAAACGCCAGAAGAAGGCTGCTCGACCAGATCGCCTGGAGGACGTTCTTCATCTCCTTGTCGAGCATCGCAATAAGGTGCTGTTCGGCATCCACAACTAGAGTGAGCTCCTGAGCAGGGAAGTCCTTGAGAAAGAAATCCGTTTCCGAGGACAGCGTTACCGGGCTGCCAGCGAATTTGGCTTCCACATATCCCTTAATTTCAACCCCGACACCACGCGCGGCGGCCTCCTCAAGATCTTCCCGCAAACATTCAAGCGGTTGAGGAAATGCCGATATGAGGACTACCTGCTGACTCCCTTGGATCATGTTCCGGCACCGCTCGATAACTTGCTCGACGGTCGAAAGTTGATAAACTCGAACATCTGTCGGGACAGTCTTGAGCTTCGAAAGAGCTTCGGAAACCATCTGCTTGCGCTGCCGAAAAACGCTCTCCATCTGGGCCATGACCTCGTCCGGAGGAACGGCTCGAATGTTGCGCGTGGCCCCTTCGTCGACCAAGACAGCCCCCTTCGCTTGCAAGGCATGGATTCCCTTATATGTGTTCGCAACCGGTTTGCCAAGAATCTCAGAGATTCGATAACCCGTCGCTGGAGACTCAACGAGGAGCAGCGCGTAGATCGAAGCCTCCAGTTCGGAGAATCCAAGGGTCTGAAGAGCGTGGATGCACCCTTCCGGAATCGGCGATCGACCCCCCGATTTGACGGAGCGAGATTTTGATTGATTATTCATAGTAGCTATCTGCTACTAATATATCACAACGAGGACTATATACCAAGCACTTGGACGATAAACCTTTATAGGGCCGCGGCCGAATTTCGACGACCAATCGCTTCAGTAGCGCGATTCGTGATCTATTAATTCAGTCTCAGATCCGTTTCCTTTAGGCGGAAATAAAAGAATTCGATGCGATTTGGGCGGTGAGTCCCGAGGAACGAGGGCGAACCGGGAGAGAGGGATTCCGGTCAATCGCTGAAAAAGTCCTCCAAATAATATTCGGTATCGCAGCGCAACAAGTGGATTCTTTTGCAGCCCCTACTGGGAGAGGGAGTTCGGCCGGTACAGTCTCTTCCGAACCCAGCGACGGGCCTAAGATTCTTAAGTTGGGACTTTGGCGTATGTTCACCGGATATCCCTCCCCTCGTGTCGCCAAACACTGCGGAGGGGAATAAGGGTTTGCTGGCGCGTTCGACTCGCTTGGACCTCTAGTATTAGGTGCCAGAATGCGATGCAACCGCTTCTGAATGGAAGAGAGCGGGATTTGTTGCAATCAATTTTCGGCGCAGCTTTCGATTGTGAGGCGGCCTCCAAATCTACTTGAATTCTTTTTCAAGCCCCTGGAGGCGAAAATCAAGTTTGTTGGCAGTCTGAGGCTTCCTTCATATCCTATGGGTTGCGAAACTACTATCCGCCACCGGACCAGGCAGTTCAAGCTATTGCTTCGTGCCGACAACCGGCTTCCATGATTTTATCAATTCAATCTCTGCCGGATCGTAAGGAGTGCCATCTTGCTTGAGTACGCAGTGCTGCCAAACTTTCGGGACGGGCGAGCCCTTCTCGGATCCCCAGTGCATGTAGGCTTGCGTTTTACCTGCGACTAGCGCGGTGCTGTACCAGCCAATATTGTTCTCGGCGAAAATCGGCAGTATGGCGTCGAAAGTATTTCCGAACTCGCGGCACAGCCATTCTGTGCAAAGAATCGGTCGTTCCATCGCGCGGCACTGGGCGACCTTTTTCTTGGTACCATCGGCCGGATCGTATCCGTGGAAGGAAACAATGTCCGACAAATGAAGCATCGTCAACGACAGTGGATTGTTGAAGTCGCTCCACACTCCCATCGTTAGTGGCTGTGATGGGTGCATCGAACGCGCCCAGCCAAATGCAGCCGTCATCAACGGAAGGCTCTTTTCGCCCATCCCGGAATTGCCTGGCTCATTGTATAGATCCCAAATCAAAACTCGCTTGTCGGCGCCGAATGACCCAACGACATCCTTTATATACGCCTCCAGCTTCGGCCAAGCGGCATGATCCGTCACTTGGCGATGCCCTGGACTGGGGGTCCACTGACTGTTGTGCACTCCCGGGATAGGGTCGGCTTGCTTGCCTAGATATGGCTCGTCGCCGGCGAAGACACAGTCGTCGAACAGAACCGGCATCATTCTCATTCCGTGCTTTTCTGCCGTTTGAAGGAACTGGTTTATCCGTTTTTTGAAGCCACTTGGGTCTTGTTCCCAAACAAGATACTGAAGAAAAACCCGTACATTGTTGTAGCCGATGTCGTGAGCCCAACCCAACTCGCGGTCGATGGTTTTCGGATCGAAAGTCTCCGCCTGCCATATGTCGGTATCGTTTACAGCGCTGCTTGGCTCGAAGTTGACTCCCCGGATCGGGCCGATTGCGTAGAACCACTTCCAGGCTCTTTGTGGAGTCCACGGTGATCGTTCGGTAGTAACTTGAAGTTTTTGCATCGGGACGGATGGTCGCAGCTTGGAGGCCGCGTAGCCCGTTGAAACCAGGAGCGCGACGGTTACGAATCCTAACTTCCAACTTCGCATAAATATAGTTGCCAGCCTTTTCTTCATTCCGTTTTACCGAATCCCGAAAGGATCCAAATTATGTTTGCAAAAGAGCTTTCGGCTAGTTAGACCGCCTTGAGAGACTCTTTTCAAATTAGCCCCAACGGGGCGACATCTGCGAGCCCAGGGTTTCAACCCTTGTCCTTACCCACATTTCTGCTCGGATCTCGGTGCGATAGTCACCGATCCGTATCCCGGAGGGATTATGTCGTTTAGCCCACGGTTGCTTCCGGGCTACCGTGGGTAAAGGGCGCTGCGCGGTTCAACCTCGGAGAGGTTGTCTCAAGTTTGGCCGTTTCTTAGGCTGCTTCTTGTTGCGGTATGTGGCTTGCGTCGTTGTTTTTAATGCTTATGGCTGAGTCTGGGTCGTTGAATTCTTTCCTAAGCAATCGAAGCATGTCGTTTAGCGATGGCCTTCGTTGATTTTGTCTCCATTTGGGCAGCTCTGGAAAGGCATCGGTCCTCCCGGGGCCGAAAGCTTTGAGAGTGGCGAGCATTAGGATGCTGTAGGCGGCGACAGCAAAGGCCGGCTGCCTTGGGATTGCAAGTTCGGACCAAACTTGGGCCTGTCCAACCCCTAGGATGTCCTTTTCTTCCTTGTGGTTGACCTCTATCTGCCATCTGTCGAGGTATGCCTGGATGAGTCTTTGTGGATCGAGGCCTGTAGCCGTGCAAAGTAAGAATGCCGGATCCTTGTAGTTCCTGGGGCCGTTCGGCGAAACGCGGTAAGGCGTTGGCGCAAGGACGAGCAAAGCGAGCCTCCGTGCTTTTGTGCCACCTTGCCAAAGCACGCCCTCTACCAATTTAAGCTCTCGAACGGCTCCTCCGAAGTAGACCTCAACGGTCCTAAAGGGGATGTTGGGGTCCTTTAGCACCGACTCGGGCGTGAACTTGTCCTTTGCGTACGTCCTGCGAGACGGTTGCGGCTCGGCAAAGCAGAGTTTGGCGTCCTTTCTCGTCCTGCCCAAAATAGCGGTCCGTTCCGGGATCGCTAAAAGGCAGTTCTTGTTGCAAAAGCTTCCGTCGACGGTTGCGACCAGAAGGCGGCTTTGGGCTCCGATCTCATCGAGGCGCTCCCGCAAAAGGCTCGCCACGAACTGGGTGGACAGGTTCTTTTCGGCCTTGTCCTTCTTGTACCGCGCCAATTCCTCCTGGCTCGCCTTTTTTCCAGGCTTCTTCGCGCAAGGAGCGTGTTCGAACGAAATCGGCAATCCGCGAGCTGCCCGCTCGTCCGTAAGGTGGAGCGGGAGAAGTACCGAGCATTGCAAGAAGCGAAGCCCGTACATGAGGTTCGGGTGGAACGCCTTGCAAGGCGCGCAAGGATCGATGAAGTACTGGGCCCCATTGATCTTCTTGCCGCTCTTTTTGAGGCGGGTGTCGTCGTAGGCGATCACGGCCCAGTCTTCCGAAACGTGGCTGAGCGATTCGGCCAACACGCAGTCGAATAGATTTTCGGCTTCCCAGGGGGCGCGGGAGAACACCCGGTAGTCGGCGCTCCAGTCTACGCCCCCTTTGCCCAAGGCGAGTATCGCGCTCGAGGTTGTAGCCCTGCCGTGCGCACAAAGCAGCCCAAGAGCGAGCAAGACGGATCGCTCGAAGGAGCTCGCCCTTGCAAAAGAGCCCCTCCACCCAAGGGCGATCCGAACGAACGCCTCAACCAGCATTGCCCTTTTCCAACAGCGCGAACGTGTTTTTGGCCGGCCTTGAAAACCTCTCGCCTTTAACGACCCTCTTGGTCAAAGCCGACCCGAGAGAGTCTGGATCTACCTTGGCTGCAAATCTTGCGTTCACGCGCGAGATGATCTCGTTCAAATGGAGCGGCTGTCCGGCATCATGAAGTACGTCGTGAACCATATCAATCTGTGACCTACCCCTTGGCCGTTTTGGCGCCGACGCCTTCGCCTCTTGCTTGCGCAGCTTTTTGACAGCGTTCAATTGTGCTTCGAGGGAAGCTTCGATAGCTTCCAGGATGGTGTCCCGTATATTGTCTTCCATGGTTTTCCTGGGCGGAGCGCCCGCCGCAAATACGGACGTATCCACACGCAAGTAAGTATCACAAATTACAAAAGACTTACCTAATGCATTCAAGCGCACCCATATTGGACAAACAAAACCCGTGGGGATCGGACAACCGGCTGACAAGGAAAAAGCAACGACTAAAGGGAAGTCGGCAGGGCGACATCTAATGCCGAATAGGGTGAAGCGTAACGTTACGCTTCACAAAGCCAGAATCGTCGAGAAACGGCCAAACTTGAGTCAACCTCGGAGAGGTTGTGTGAACCCATCGCACGGTTGAGCCAACCTTACATTGCCTGACACGATTTCAAAGCCAACACAACCTCGTCCGAGGTTGGATCGGAGCCCTCTGGCCTAACCACGGTAGCCCTTAAAGGCAACCGTGGGCTAATCGACACAATCCCTCCGGGATAAATCATGCCTAAACTGGTACCGTTTCAGGCTGGCGGCAGAACTCTCAGAAATGTGGGTAAGGACAAGGGTTGAAACCCTGGGCTGGCAGATGTTGCCCCCTTGGGGCTATTTCCGGCAGAGGAACCCGCCATATTTCGGTCCCTGGCTGTGACCGCTAGCTCATCGCGTCTCCCGATAGATTTCCTCGATTTAGCTTCAGGATAGTTTGTTACTTGGGTGTCTCGGCCCCACAGGGCGCGACAGCGTCCGACGGCGCGGAGGCCACGAAACCGCCCATTTGTAGATGCAGGCGCCCATCCGGCTACCAATCATCGAAGATTAGTCTCTGCACCTCCGGGATTTCGCCCTGCGCGGCAGAGTCATCCAAATAGCAATCGGTTCGAAATCAGGACGTCGCTTACACACCAGCCGCAGCACGCGCGTGAAGAACTACTAAGAAACTTCCGACCTCCAAGGCCGCACGCGGGCAAGAACCGTCTCGCGACTACAGCCGCTTCCGGTTCCGGCCAACTCTCCAATACTCTATCTCTCCAGTTTCTTCCACACCAATAGCTGCTCGGGCGTGAGGGACTGCTAGGAACCAAGGTTGAGTATCGTAACCGAGTAAGGGGCGAGGGTAAAACGGGAAGCGTTCACTGTGATTGACACCGGTGGCAAGTTCCGGCTCGGCGTCGAGTTGGGACGCACTACGGCCCAACTGAACTGCATTCGGCCGTATGTCCAGCCCTTCAGGACAGGTTTGGCGGTGGCAACTGAAACCGGCCTTTGGTTGGGTGAGCGGTTAACCAATGCCAGTTCAGTCTCGCCAGATGGGCCTCGCACTGCGTATGCGCCCAACTTCCCGTCTCCTCCACGCGTGCGTAAGAGACGGTGAATACCCGAGGACTCACAGAGCCGCTGAGTGAGCAACCAGGTGGTCCAATAGGTAGGCAGCGTCTGCGGCCCGCTTTTCGAGGTCATGATGGCCATCAGGTTTCCCCACGAGCCGGGAATCTCTTGGACGACATGGTTTGGCTCGTAGCCATATTCGAAACTGGCCATGCATCCTTTCCCCAATGAGATCAACGCTACGTCGAAGTCAAAGAGAGCTCCTGGTAGGTCGACTTCGGCCGGAGCAGCATACGCAGACCAGCCGTATTCGGTTACGTACCACGGCATTCCGGACATTCCAAGCCGATTCAATCGGTCAATGCTCGAGACCAAAAGTCGGGGGGCGCCTACGAGCAACGGCGACGGGTCGGCCTTAACGTTGTCGAACGGATACCACTCAAACGAGCAGAACTGGAAGTCGGACAGACGTCCATTGGCTTGCAGTACATGCCGAAATCGACGAAGCCAAGGCTCGCCTGCATGTGGCCAATCTTCGTAGTCCTCAGTGGCGGTTTGAAAAGAGGGTCCGCCAATTCGGGCCGTCGGCGCCACTTTGCGAATAGCGCTTGCCATCCGCATGTACAGTCGCGCATAGTGATCGGCATCGACCCAATTGCCGTCTGGCTCCTCTCCGAGTTCAACGCCTCGCAGTTTTACGCCGCGTCTCACCAGCCACTTGATCTCATTAGCTACGTTCTCGGGCGTGTCATACAGGCATCCAGCAGGCACCAAGATCGGTTGCCCCTGACCCAGGCCCCTTTCGAGCATAAGATCAAATCCGGGCTGCTCGGTGCGCCGATCTAGGTCGTCGGCACGGTGCCACGGATCGGTCGACGAAACGTAAGCGATGGTCTGGTCTGAATTGCTCTTGCCGTGCTTGAGTGAGTCGTGGAAGATGCCATCAGCGCCGGTAACTCCGGCCGAGATTTCGCCCACCGCGAAGCCCATCCCATCGCGACGATCCTTCGATTCGTTTGGGGCAGTGCCTGAGCTCGCGAGCAGCACGATCTTGATCATTTGAGCACGAAACTTTGCGAATCTCGCTGAGTTTTGTCCCGGATGTTGGCGGACTCCTCCGATAGCGGTTGCAATGTGCCATGGCTGGTCTTCGTTTCCGAGATATTCAATCCGGTATCGAGTGGGAAACGGGTTCGCCCATACGAAACGGATCTCGTTGAAGATGCATGGCTTCTTAAAGTCGAGGACGATCCATTGGGGGCTCTTCGAGTAAGGAATCCCGGTGTAAGTTGGGTCGAGGTAAGGATTGCTCTTCCAGAACGTGGTCGGATCTCCATCGTCGAGTCGGGAATAATCGTCGCGATTGGCTTGATCGATGGAGTTGCCTCGCCGGGGCAGCCGATACCCATTGCTGATCAGTATTGGCTTTGAGTTGGTTGTCGACGAGGTCCAGTAGCCCTGCTGTCTCTCGATGTCGCTCCACGACCCTTCGGGATTCCAATGCCAAACCTCGTTACCGAGTTCGGTGCGGAGCCGATACGTGAGCGAGCGCAAGCCCATGCTTTTCATAAGGCGGACATTTTCCGGGCTCAGCATGGTCGCATTCTCGCCCGTCCTGTGCCCGTCGATCCCAGCGCCAAAAGCCGTCCAAGGATCGAAGCGCCGAATGACGACCGATCGATCGATTCGAATCACCGAAACATCTCTGCGCGTGCTGGCAAGAACGATGGCAGCCAGAATCATGAACACTAAACAAGACTAGCCCAAATCGAACAAAAGGTCACATTGAGGGCTTTAACGCGTAGGGGCTGAGGCTCACGAAGCGCCATGTGTCGTCCACCTAGGTTACGGGCCTCGAGGCCCGTGTAGCCGTCGGCCTGTCCGACGTAGCTGCAGATTTCCAAGGACATAAGTCGGGCGGGCCGACGGCTACACCTCGCCGGAGCTCGGTAGAATCCGGACCGCTCGACTATTCCGGCTTAAGCAGCTTTCCAAGACGTAGCTGCAGCTTTCCAAGGACGTACGTCGGGCGGGCCGACGGCTACACCTCGCCGGAGCTCGGTAAAATCCGGACTACCCAATTATTTCAGCATTGCGGTTACAAATTTCTCTACCGCTGCAATGGCTTCGTCGGTTTTCTCGACCATCTTGCCGCCGGCGGTGGCAAAGTCTGGACGTCCGCCACCACCTCCGCCTGCAATCTTTGCGACTTCTTTAACGAGGTTGCCCGCATGCACGCCGCGCGACACCGCGTCAGGGCCAGCCTTCGAGATGAAGGTCACTTTGCCATCGCCGACGACGCTGACGAGACCAACAAAACTCGGCTTACCTGCCGCCTGGTTGTCCAAGGCCGTCGTCGCCGCCTTTTGATCGACCTCTCCAAAATTCTTAATCCAGATTGAGATCCCGCTCACTTCCAAATACTCGGCGACGCCATTGCCAGAAGATCCGCCGGAAAGGGAAGCAGTCTCCGCCTTTTCTCTCTTTTGGCGCTCTTCCTTAATCTGGTCTACGATGCGGCCAACCGCCGACACGAGGTCGCGCGGACTGGACTTCAACAGGTCAGCTGCCTGCTTGATTCGATTCGTCTCGTCGACCACCCACTCATAAGCCGACTCCCCAGTAATCGCTTCGATACGGCGGACTCCGCTCGCCGCGCTGCTTTCCGAAACGATCTTAAACAGACCGATTTCCCCGGTCGAACGAACGTGCGTGCCACCACAAAGTTCTCGGCTGAAATCACCGATCTCCACCATGCGAACCTTGTCCCCATACTTCTCGCCGAACAGGGCCATTGCTCCCTTCGCCTTGGCCTCAGCAATTGGCAGATCGACGTAAGTGGTCACTTGAGTGTTAGCGAGCGCCTCCGCATTGACGATACTCTCAACCTCCGCCTTTTGCCCATCCGTCATCGCCGATGGATGCGTAAAGTCAAAACGCAAGTTTTCGGGTCCGACGTACGAACCTGCCTGGGCGACATGGGGCCCCAACACCCTGCGAAGTGCAGCTTGAAGGAGGTGAGTAGCCGTGTGATTGCGAAGGATTCGCGCTCTTCTAGGAGATAGCACGACACCATTGACCTTCTGGCCGAGGAGGCTGCTCGCCGAGACGTCTGTCTCAACGCTGTGCCAAAACACGCCCGCGTTCTTCGTTGTGTTCAAGACACTCAACGCGAAACCGTCTCCCTCCAAGATCCCTTTGTCGCCGGTTTGGCCGCCAGATTCAGCATAGAACGGCGTTTTGTCTAGCGCAATCTTGAAGTGATTTGGACTGACGGGCATGATTCTTACAATTCGCCCTTCGCCTTCCGTGCAGCCGTACCCAATAAATTCCGTAACCGCGGGAGCGTCGTTGACAGCCAGACCCTCTCCGGCCACCACCGATCCGTAGACCGATTCCCGATCCTGAGAACCCCTCGACCGCTCCTGAGCCTCTTTCAACGCCAATTCGTAACCGTCGATATCGACTCCAATTTCTTGTTCAGACGCGATCTCCTGGGTAACTTCGAGAGGGAAACCGAATGTGTCGTAGAGTCTGAATGCGACGTCCCCGGATAGGGTGCTGTCCTTTCGAGAAATCAGATCGTCAAGTTCTGCTCGCAGTAGCTGTGATCCTGATGCGAGCGTTCGCCGGAAAAGGGCTTCTTCTCCTTTGAGGGTCTCGATGATTGTCTCACGCCGGTCCAGTAGCTCGGTATAGAATCCCCCCATCGATTCTACAAGGCCCTCAAAAACGAGGTGAAAGAACGGCTTCTCGATCCCGAGTGTGCGCTGGCCATTCAACACGGCACGACGGATCAGTCTTCGAACCACATAGCTGCGCCCATTATTTCCGGGAAGAATTCCTTCCGCGATGCAAAAGACAGAAGTCCTAATGTGGTCCGCGATGATCCTCTTGGAAACTTTAACTTTGTGCGAGTTTTGAGCCTTCGACGAATCGGAAACCAGTCCGTGGATAACCTTGAAGATAGGTTCGAAAACGTCGGTGTCGTAAATGGATTCATAGCCCCCAAGCACCACTGACGCCCGTTCAAGCCCAAATCCGGTGTCGATCGAGCGAAACGGCAGTTCTGGCAACCCGTCCTTTTCGTAACCCTGCTTCGGATTTGCCGGGTCTTTGAGGTGACCCTGCCAATCGTAGGTGATGAAAACGTCGTTCCAAAATTCAAGCCACTTCCCAGCCGCTTCGTCCCGCTGCCAATCCTCTTTGCTGTATGGCCCTGCGGGCGGCGGTTCGTCGCTAACCCAATAAAACATTTCTGAGTTGGGGCCGCACGGCCCTGGGGGACCTTTTGAATACGCACCTGCAGGCCAGTAGTTGGTCTCTTCGTCGAGCCTGACAATGCGAGTAGAGGGATCGATACCGGTGGGTGCGATCCACTTGGCCCAACCTGCATACGCGTCGTCGTCGTCTTCGAAGATGGTGAACGAGAGCCGCTTCGGTTCGAGGCCGAGCCACTGAGGATCGGTCATGAATTCCCACGAGTAGTCGATCGCTACATCTTTAAAGTAGTCGCCAAATGAGAAGTTGCCGAGCATCTCAAAGAAGGTCAGGTGGGTATTGTCGCCAACCTCTTCGATGTCTACGGTCCGAATGCACTTCTGCGCGGTCATCAGCCGTTTGTTTTCAGGTTGGGCGATCCCGCGGAAGTATGGCTTGAATTGGATCATGCCGGCGCCATTGAACAGGAGCGACTCATCCAGCCGCCCCGTCACGTCATACGGCACCAACGAGCCACCTGGGAACCGCAAATGCCCCTTCGACTCGTAGAACCGCAGAAACTTCTCACGCAATTCACGAACGTTCATTTCTTGCCTAAGAGGGTACCTTCCGGCAAAGCGTTGGAGCGTTGGAGCGTTGGAGCGTTGGCCAATGAAACTATGTCTCATATGGGTCCTATTTGTCCTATTTGTCCTATAAGTCCTATAAGTCCCTGAACTCTCTCGGAGAGTCTTCTAGCTCCCTCGAATGTTTACTGTTCCAAAGCCAACGCTGCCATGCTGATTGGGTGTACGAATATCGCATGGTTGAGGTACCGCAGGGGCTTGCTGAAGAGGCAATGATGAAGGGTGGGGGCTCTGCGGCAAGCTACTTGCAAGAGCTCACGAACTTTGGTAGCGGAAAGGGTTGGGAGTTCTATCGGGTCGATACTTTTTGGCTTGGTCGCAGACCGGCCTACGTGGGTAGCCAAGTGGTCACGTTTAGGCGTCTTGTTCCTAACCAAAAGACTAACTTGCCATTTGACATGTCTCCGCCGGCTCACGATGTTCTGAATGAAAACGATCGACAGCCAATTGAATCGGCCCCGGATGTAGCGGAAGAAAATCTAGAGTTGCCAGTGGACGAAAAACCTTGGTGGCGCTAACTCGAACGATGATCCATCTACCCTTGCCCCGCAATATCTCGCTGTTCCCCAGATGACGGAAGCAAACACCTCGCCCGAACCTTTGTCCTTACCCACAGCATTCTCCCGTTAGTGGATTGCAAAGCAATCCGACTCAGGCGGCATCTTTGAAGAACACGAGCCAGGGTGTCGAAGACCCCTGGGAGGCGGCAGAGCCCGTTCCCGACTCTGGAGGAGTCGCGGAGATTCGAAGCTGTACAGTTTTGAACGTCAGACACCTTCAAGGGTGAGGATTGATACGTTCTCCGCACCAGGGGTCTTCGACGCCCTGTCTCCAAAGAGCTTTCCAGGCTCGGATACCGCGTATCCATCATTCAGTGCCGATTTTTCTGGGACCTTGACATGTTATTGCGTGGATCGGTGGTTTGATTAACCATTGATGAGAAGCAGACCAAGATTATGGGCCCTATGATTGTTCTAGTTTTGCAGTTGATCTTCGAAGTCGTGCTGATATTCCTGGGACGCACATCTACGACTCGAAGGCGATGCACCGTTATGGCAGATCACTCGAAAGCAAGGCGGTCTTGGAGAGGGTGATCGACGTCCTGAGCGCTCTGGTTGAAACGAGCGCCACGTGTCGTACCGGTCGGGCTTGTCAATCAG
>Ga0206951_1092_pt1 | contig 22581 bp, 20 predicted proteins | sample Alteio_BWOrgHeat_38_FD_152974 | JGI IMG/M metagenome (GOLD analysis project Ga0206951, IMG submission 152974) | Enriched cells from forest soil in Barre Woods Harvard Forest LTER site, Petersham, Massachusetts, United States -... | ecosystem: Environmental > Terrestrial > Soil > Temperate forest >... | reverse complement strand
GGTGGAAAAGGAAAGCGCGAGCCTGGAAAAAATCTGGCAGGCTGAGAAAGCCGTGTTGCATGGTTCGCAGCAAATTAAAACCAAATTGGAAAGGGCACGGCAGGAATTGGAGACCGCCCGCCGTGCCTCCGATTTAACCCGCATGGCGGAGTTGCAATATGGCCGCATTCCCGAGCTGGAAAAGCAGCTCGAGGAATCCCTGAAGGGGCCTACGGCTGGTGCGCGTCTGTTGCGTAATCGCGTCACCGAAGAAGAGATTGCTGAAGTCGTATCCAAGTGGACGCACATCCCCGTTGCCAAAATGCTGGAAGGCGAGAAAGAAAAATTGTTGCACATGGAAGAGGCTCTGCATAAACGTATCATCGACCAGGACCAGGCGGTGACGGCGGTGGCGAACGCCATTCGTCGTTCGCGAGCCGGCCTTGCCGATCCCAACAAGCCCATTGGTTCTTTCCTGTTCTTAGGGCCGACGGGCGTCGGCAAAACCGAATTATGCAAAGGGCTGGCCGCCTTCCTCTTCGACACCGAAGAGGCCATGATTCGTATCGATATGTCCGAATATATGGAGAAGCACGCGGTTGCCCGCTTAGTCGGCGCGCCTCCGGGTTATGTCGGCTACGAAGAGGGTGGTTATCTGACCGAACTCGTGCGGCGCAAGCCCTATTCCGTGATTTTGTTCGATGAAGTCGAAAAAGCCCATCCGGATGTTTTTAATATCTTGCTGCAAGTCCTGGATGATGGCCGTTTAACCGATAGCCAGGGCCGCACAGTCGATTTTCGCAATGCCGTGGTGGTTATGACTTCCAACCTGGGTTCAGACCGAATTCAGGAGCTGGCGGAGCGTAAAAATTATGCTGAAATGCGAAAAGCCGTTCTGGAGGTTGTCAGCAAGCATTTCCGGCCGGAGTTTTTAAACCGCATTGACGAAGTGGTTGTTTTTCATCCATTAGATGAAAAACAGATCAAATCTATTGCTGGCATTCAAATTCAACGTTTACGCCAAAGATTGGCTGAAAAGGATTTTGGCCTCAAGCTAACCCCTGGCGCATTGGATTATTTAGCAGCCACGGGTTATGATCCTCTTTATGGGGCTCGCCCTTTAAAAAGGGCTATTCAGCAGTATATTGAAAACCCGCTGGCGCATGATATTTTAGCGGGCAAGTTCATGCCGGGGGATCTGATTGAGGTTGAAGCGAAGGACAATCGGCTTGTGTTTGGCGCTCACGGTAAAATTCCATCATCACTGGCCGGTGAGAGTTAATATCGGAGGAGTAAAAAAATGTATAAACACATCCTATTCGCCACCGATCTCAGCGAAGAAACCGATTTTATTCTTGCTCCGGTGCGCGGCATGCGCGGCTATACGGGTGCTCAACTTAGTCTCATTCACGTCGTGGAACCCTTGCCTGGCTACAGCTATGCCTATTTAGGCATTGAAGATATCGAAGAACAACTGATCGACGAGGCGCGCGAAGCGCTGGCGAAGCTCGGTGAAAAGCTCACGGTGCAAAAAGACCACCAATGGATTGAAATCGGACCGGCGAAAACAAAAATCCTCAAGATCGCGGACGAGGTCAAGGCGGATTTAATCATCTGCGGCAGTCACGGCCGACATGGTTTATCTTTATTATTAGGTTCCACCGCCAATGCAGTTTTGCATGGCGCCAAATGCGACGTCTTAACTGTGCGATTACCCGATAATGGAATTTAAAGATTATTATTCCATCCTGGGGGTGTCGCGCGAAGCCTCCGAAGATGAGATCAAAAGAAGTTACCGCAAGCTGGCTCGGAAATACCATCCCGACGTGAGTAAAGAACCGCATGCGGAAGAGCGTTTTAAAGAAGTCCAGGAAGCCTACGAGGTTTTAAAGGACCCGAAGAAACGCGGTGCGTATGACCAACTGGGCGCTAATTGGAAAAGCGGGCAAGATTTCCGGCCGCCGCCGGGCTGGCAGCCCTCCGATGGTTTTGAAAGTGCCTTTGCTGGTGAGAGCGGAGATGATCTAGGCGGCTTTAGTGATTTCTTTTCTATGCTCTTTGGCCGTCAGGCGCGCGGCGGCATGGGAGGCTTTCAGCATCAGCACCATCATCAGCAATTCGGCGGCGGCTTCCAGAGACAAGCACATCCTGGACAGGATCAGCGTGCAAAAATTCAAATCTCCCTGGAAGACTCCTATCAGGGTGGCTCTAAAACCATTCAGCTGCAGGTTCCCACGATGGATGCCCACGGTCGCGTCCACTATGGCCAGCGTACTTTAAAAGTGAATATTCCCAAAGGCATTACCTCCGGTCAGCAACTGCGCTTGTCTGGTCAGGGAAGCAACGGCGGAGATCTGTATCTTGAAATTGAATTAGAACCGCATCGCTATTTCAGCCTACAGGGTCATGACGTTTATCTCAATTTTCCCGTTACGCCATGGGAAGCGGCTTTGGGCACGAAGCTTGCCGTACCAACGCTGGGTGGAAAAGTCGAATTAAAACTGTCCCCCAATTCCCAAGGTGGACAGAAGCTACGCCTGAAAAATCGTGGCCTACCTGCCAAACCCCAGGCCGGCGATCAATATGTCATTTTACAGATTCTAACTCCTCCGGCCAAGACAGACGCCCAGCGCGCCTTGTACGAACAGCTGGCTAAAGAGCTGCCTTTTAATCCGCGGGATGGAATATAGTTATACTATTCCTTCCCGCAACCGCCCCTTTTGAAAGGGTATAAGATGGTTGATTCACAGGTTTTCGGGGGAGACTCTTATTCGTATAGCAGTCCAAGCCAGGGTGGCGCACCTCGATTTTTTGCCTCGCCCCCCCGCCTTTGCCTTTGGTTGTTAGGTCGACTGCGCAGTCCCAGCGGGTCGTTGCTGATGACGCAGATGCTGCGGGCAGAAGTGAGCGGCGGATCCCTTATGCTGGTAGCAACTGTCCTGTGTTTTAGTTATCCAGTTGCGCGTCTCTTAAAATCTCGCGTGAACCGATGCTGAGCAGACGTTTTTCCATGCGACGCAATTCTTTGTCGCGATTACGGCGAAGGCTGTCTTTGAATTCCGGGTTCAGTAGGGTCGTGGCGTGATTCAGATGATCCAGGTATTGTCCCAGGGTTTCCGAAGGCAGGAAAATCATTTTATAGCCCAGCTCAATTAATTTCTTATGCATTAACTTGCCGGCGACTTGCTCGCTGTCGGCGAAGGTCAGCTGATGTTGCTTGATTAAATCCATGCGGTAAAGCGCGCAATGGCTGCGGAGATAATGATAATCCTCTCCCGCCGGTTTTGTGGTGCCGAGCAGGCGCTGATAATTTCTTTGCAGTGCGCGTTCACACTGTTTCAGGATGCGTTTATACCAAGGCTTGGCTTCCAGTTTCCAGGAGCCGACCCCGGCGATGGCGGGCTCTTTTTCCAGCTGGGCGATTAAAAAGGGCAGCCACTGGGGGTGCTTGACCAGGGTGTCTGTATGAATCGAAAGAACGTAGGGCGTCTCGACCTGCGTCAGGCCTAAATCCAGGGCCCGGGCATGCGACATCACGGGCGGTTCATTGGGGACGCGCGGTCTTTCAATCAAGTGTATCCAGGCTAATTGTTTCAAATAGGCGAGGGATTCATCCTGCGAGTCATTGTCGATCACAATCATTCTGGCGAGTTGCGGATCGGTGTGTTTTCGCAGCAGTCGCAAGCAGAGCTTCGTCAGCTCTAGTGTTTTATAGTTTGGAATCAGGATGCTCACTTTCGCTTTTGACATGAGATACTCCGCTTGGTTTTGATTGGTCTCGTATAACGCCCACTTAATTGTATCATCATCAAGTGGACGTCATGCTCGGGTCTGGGTTATTTAAAATTTTCCGCGATAAAGTTCCAGTTGGCGATCTTCCAAAAGTTCTCCAAATAGTTGGGACGGGCATTGCGGTAATCAATGTAATAGGCATGTTCCCAGACATCGCAGGTGAACAAGGCTTTTTTGTTTTGCTGCATCGGCGTGCCGGCATTGCTGGTTTGCACGATTTCCAGGCTGCCATCGCTGTTTTTAACTAGCCAGGCCCAGCCGGAACCGAAGACGGTGATGGCTGCTTGGCTGAATTGTTTTTTGAAATCTTCGATGGAGCCGAATTTCTTGATCAGAGCATCCGCCAGCGGGCCGCTGGGTTCGCTGCTCTTCGGGCTGAGGCAATGCCAGTAAAAAGTATGGTTCCAAACCTGGGCCGCGTTGTTAAAGATGCCGCCGGTCGATTTCAGAATCGTTTCTTCAAGAGAGAGGCTGGCAAATTCAGTGTCTTTAATCAGATTGTTTAAATTATTCACGTAGGCTTGATGGTGCTTTCCATAATGATATTCCAGGGTTTCTTGCGAAAGCGTTGGCGCCAAGGCGTTCATGGCGTAAGGCAACGGGGGTAGTACATGGGTCATATAACAGCTTCCTTTAGTCTATAAGTTGAAGGGTGGGCTTATCTTACTCGCATAGCGGCACTTAATAAATATATTCAAATAGCTTCCTCGTTCCGTTTCGTCAAGACTTCATAGCCGGTTTCGGTGACTAAAATGGTATGTTCCCATTGTGCGGAAAGGCTATGGTCTTTGGTGACGACGGTCCACTGGTCCGGCAGGAGCTTCACCTGGCGTTTGCCGGCATTGACCATGGGCTCGATGGTAAAGATCATGCCAGCTTGCAGCGCGGCTCCCGTACCGGGAAGGCCGTAGTGGAGGACATTGGGTGGCTCATGGAAGTCCCTGCCTATTCCGTGACCACAATATTCCCGAACGATGGAGAAATGCTGGGCTTCGGCATGCTGCTGGATGGCGGCTCCGATGTCACCAAAGTGGATGCCAGGACGGACCAGTTTAATCCCCAGATAAAGGCATTCCTGGGTGATTCGGACCAGGCGGTCTGCCAGGATGGAGGGCTTACCAACGATAAACATTTTGCTGGTATCCCCATGATAATTATCCTTAATTACCGTGATATCGACATTGACGATATCGCCGTTTTTCAGTTTTTTGGCGCTGGGAATCCCGTGGCAGACCTGATGGTTCACCGAGGTGCAAATGGACTTGGGAAAGCCATGATAATTAAGTGGGGCTGGGATGGCTTTTTGCACTTGAACAATATGATCATGGCAAATCTGGTTTAATTCGTCGGTGGTGATGCCTTCCTGGACGTGTGGGCCGATCATTTCCAACACTTCGGCGGCGAGGCGTCCAGCCACCCGCATTTTTTCAATTTCTTCAAGGGTTTTAATGGTTATACCGGTCATAAGTTAGCCTTTATTCTACTGTTGTTTGAGGGTGGTCACCTATGGTATAAAGGCATGCTTAATTTAGCAACAGTCACACACGTATTACAACCATTCACCGGGTGCCTTCCTTGAAAGAGGCGGGTTGGTGGAAGGGTCAGTTCTCAGGGCTCAAAGGGAATACGTGGAGGCTTAACCCAAACTGGAGAAAACACTTATGTCAATTGTTACGATGCGTGAAATGCTTGAAGCCGGTGTTCATTTCGGACACCAAACCCGTTATTGGAATCCCAAAATGGCGCCCTATATCTATGGCGTTCGCAATAAGGTTCATATCATTAATTTGGAACACACCTTGCCGATGTTCCTCGACGCCTTGAACTTCATTGGCGGGATCGCGGCCAAAAAAGGCAAAATTCTTTTTGTCGGCACCAAGCACGCGGCCCAGGAAATTATTCGTGAAGAAGCTGAGCGTTGCCACATGCCTTTTGTTAATCGCCGCTGGCTGGGCGGTATGTTAACCAATTACAAAACCATTCGCCAATCAATCAAGCGTCTCAAAGAGCTCGAACTGATGTTTGATAAGGGCACCTTCGGCAAATTAACCAAAAAAGAAATCCTGCAATTGACTCGCGAAAAAGCCAAGCTGGTGAACAGCTTGGGCGGCATCAAAAACATGGGTGGCTTGCCGGATGCCCTGTTTGTAGTCGACGTGGGTCATGAAAATATCGTGGTCCGTGAAGCCAACCGTCTGAGCATTCCCGTGATTGGCATTGTTGACACCAACAACAGCAGCGAAGGCATTAATTATGTCGTTCCCGGCAACGACGACGCTAGTCGCGCCATTCGTCTCTATGCCCGTTGTATCGCGGACACCATCCTGGAAGCACGTGCCGGCATTACCACCGATGTGAGCGAAGAAGTCGAAGAAGAATTTTTAGAAATCGAAAGTGAAATCAGACTCGACCAGGAACAGCCGGGACAAGACGAAGGCGATGCGTTCCAGGCTTAACTATTCCCGGTCTAATAATGAGGTGTATTGATCTATGACTACTATTTCAGCGGCGCTCGTGAAAGAACTGCGCGAAAAAACGGGTGCCGGCATGATGGAATGCAAGAAGGCCCTTCAAATCGCGAATGGTGATCTGGAGGCCGCGGTTGAAGAGCTGCGCAAGTCCGGCATGGTCAAGGCGGCGAAACGTGCCGGCCGCATTGCTGCGGAAGGCCGAATCGTTACGCTGGCCGACGCGGATTGCAAGCGTGCCATGATGGTCGAAGTAAACAGTGAAACCGATTTTGTCGGTCGCGACGAGAGTTTTGTCGCCTATGCCAAGGCAGTTGCGGAAACAGCCTGGGAAGGCAAGGTCAACGATATACAGGCTCTGTTGTCACGGACCCTAAAAGGTTCTACGGGGCAGACGGTGGAAGAAGCGCGGCAAGCCTTGATCAGCAAGGTAGGTGAAAATGTTCTGATCCGTCGCTTGGTGTTTTCCGCGCCTTTAGCCAATCCCTCGGCTCAAACCATCGGCGTCTATCGCCATGGTGACCGCATCGGCGTTATTGTCGAACTCGATAGCGACAATAAAGAGCTGGCGAAAGACCTCGCCATGCATATCGCCGCAAGCCGTCCGTTGGTGATCGCGCCGGACGCTGTTTTGCCCGAGCTGATTGACAAAGAAAAAGAAATTTATTCAGCTCAAGCCGCCAACAGCGGCAAGCCCAAGGAGATCATCGAAAAAATGGTCCAGGGTAAGCTGAAGAACTTCTTGGCTGAAGTCAGCCTTGTTGGCCAGCCTTTTGTAAAAGACCCCAATCAGACGGTGGGAGAGTTGCTTGCCAAGAATAGAACCAAAGTGCTTGCTTTCCACCGCTATGAAGTTGGTGAAGGCATTGAGAAAGAAGAAGAAGATTTTACTCAGGCGGTGATGTCACAAGTCCAGGGAAACTAACATGGAACAACAAGCTATTCAGCCGAAGTATCGACGGATTTTATTGAAGTTGAGTGGTGAAGCCCTGCAGGGCGATAACTTATTTGGCATTGACGCAAGCAAATTGGCGCGTATCGCCCAGGAGCTTGCCAGTGTCACCCAATTGGGTGTGCAAGTGGCTTTGGTCGTCGGCGGCGGCAATCTCATTCGCGGTGCTGATTTATGCGTCTCCGGCATTGACCGGGTTGCCGCAGATCAAATGGGCATGCTAGCGACCGTCATCAATGGTTTGGCTTTAAGGGACGCCTTTACCAGGAAGTTTATTTTTGCCTCGCTCATGTCCGCCTTCTCGATTCCGGGCATGACGGAAACCTATGACCACATGCTCGCTCGGGAAAAGCTCGCGCAGGGCAAGGTGGTTATTCTGGTTGGTGGCACCGGCAACCCACTGGTGACCACGGATTCCGCGGCCGCCTTGCGCGGCATTGAAATTGGTGCCGATATTGTGGTGAAGGCCACCAAAGTTGACGCGGTCTGTTCCGATGATCCGATTAAAAATCCCGAAGCAAAGCGCTATACCCATTTAAGCTACGAGGAAGTCCTGGAAAAGCGGCTCGGCGTCATGGATTTGACCTCCATCCTGCTCTGTCGCGACGGCGGCTTGCCGATTCGCGTGTTTAATATGAATAAGCAAGGCGGCCTCAAGCGCATCGCCCTGGGCGAGGACGTGGGAACGCTAATTGATAATGGTTAATAGGAGAGAAGCCAATGTCGCAAAAGGTTATAAAAGACGCTGAGCAGCGCATGCATAAATGCATTGATGTTTTTAAGCAAGAAATGGCTAAATTACGCACCGGTCGTGCTCACCCCAGTATTTTGGAACAGGTTCGCATCGATTACTACGGCAATGAAACCCCCTTAAGCCAGGTCGCCAGCGTTAATGTCGGCGATGCCCGCACCCTGCTGATTTCACCTTGGGAAAAGAAATTGATTCCCGTGATTGAAAAGGCGATTTTAAACGCTGGTTTGGGTTTGAATCCCGTCACCTCCGGCGATGTGGTGCGTGTTCCTATGCCCCCGCTGAATGAAGAAAGACGCAAAGAACTCATTCGTGTGCTGCGTACGGAAGCTGAAACGGCGCGCGTCAGCATCCGCAATGTTCGCCGTGATTCGAATAATGAATTTAAAGAACTCTTGAAGAACAAAGAAATCACCGAAGATGAAGAAAGAAGGTCAACCGATCAAATTCAGAAACTGACGGATAAATTCATCGCCGAAGTGGATCAATTGTTGTCAACGAAAGAAACGGACTTAATGGCGGTTTAAACTGAAGCGATGCGCACTCCTTCTGAACTCATGAAGCCCTCGAGTAAGCTGCCACGTCATCTGGCAGTCATTATGGATGGGAATGGCCGTTGGGCGCGTCAGCGTTTTTTACCGCGGGTAGCGGGTCATCGGGCCGGTGTCGATGCCTTGCACAAGATCGTGAAGCACGCCATGAAGCGTGGCATCGAAATTTTAACCCTCTTTGCGTTTAGCAGCGAAAACTGGCGGCGTCCCTCTTATGAGGTCAGTTACTTGCTAGATCTTTTTTTAAACATGCTGGAGAATGAAACGCAGAAGTTACATGAACAAGGGATCCAGCTGCGTATTATTGGCGATTGCTCCCAGTTTAATGAAAAACTACAGGCGCAAATGGCGCAGGCCCAAGATTTTACCTCTAGAAACAAGGGCTTGAAATTAGTAATCGCTGCGAATTACGGTGGCCAGTGGGATTTGACACAAGCCATGAGAAAAATAGGCGAGGAGCTTGAGCGCGGAACCTTGTCGAGCGCTAATATTTCTGCGGAGTTAATTAACGCCAGACTTTCCTTGGGTGATTTGCCTCCTCCAGATCTTTTCATTCGCACCAGCGGCGAGCAACGCATCAGTAATTTTTTACTTTGGGACTTGGCTTACACCGAATTATATTTTACAGAGGTCTTGTGGCCAGATTTTAATGAAGTAGAATTGGACAAGGCTCTGGTTTTTTTTTCCGGGCGTGAAAGGCGTTTTGGTTGTACCAGTGAACAATTAGAAGAGAGCTCTTATGCTTAAACATCGTGTGATTACTGCTGTCGTTCTTATCGCTGCATTCCTCGGGACCTTGCTCTTTGCGGCACCGCCGGTTTTCTGTATTTTTTCTGAAATTGTCGTGCTCTGGGCAGCCTGGGAGTGGACGCTGTTAATGGGTTTGAAAAAAGTGGCTTATCGACTGGTTTATGTTCTCTTTCTCTTTGCCGTGATGCAGGGAATTTTCTTTGTCTCCGTCCCCATGACCATTTGTGAATATGCTTTTTACTTTACGCTTCTCTTTTGGCTGCTTACAATCCCCTTGATTGCTCTTTATCCACGTGCGCTCTTCTGGAAAAAATCCCTTCTCGTCCAGGGTGCGATGGGGATGTTTGTGCTGGTTCCCTGCTGGTTTGCCATTAATTTTATTCGTGTCGTGAATATTAACGGCCAGTATTTGCTCTTGTACCTCTTTGTCCTGATCTGGAGCGCGGATATTGCCGCCTATTTTATTGGCCAAAAATGGGGTAGAAAACCGTTGGCTCCGCAGGTGAGCCCCGGCAAAACCTGGGTCGGCGTCTATGGCGGAATTTTTGTCGCTTTGCTGGTTACGGCTGCCACCCTGTATTGGGTCAATGTCCCCTATGCAATGTGGCCTTATACACTGGCCTTGACCTTGATTACCATCCTGTTTTCAGTGGTAGGCGACCTCTTTGAAAGCATGTTTAAGCGCAGTGAGGGCCTCAAGGATTCCGGAAAATTATTACCCGGACATGGTGGCTTACTGGATCGAATTGATAGTTTAACCGCCGCGGCTCCAATTTTCACTCTGGGTGCTATTATTTTAAGCAGATTGACCAGTTAAAACCGTTGACTCAGGGCGCATGATTTACAATCTCCCGAAAAGTCTGGATAATTGCCGCGTGCAAGCCGAAGCTGATTGATGCGCGGCATATGACAGGACATTATAAGAAGAATGAAAAAAGTTATTTTATCGTTGCTCCTCTTCCTTCTGCTCACGCCAGTTTGGGCGGAGGAGTCTTTTCGTTTTAATGATATCGAAATCCAAGGGTTGCAGCGGGTTTCGCCTTCAACCGTTTATCATTATCTGCATCTGAAAAAAGGTCAAAGCGTTAGCGATGGGCAAACGGGCAAGATGATTCGCGAACTTTATAAAACCGGTTTCTTTGCACATATTGCGCTGGCTCGTCGCGGGAATGTGTTGATTATCAAGGTCACCGAGCGCCCTATTATCGGCTACCTGAAAATAACCGGAAACTCGGCTATTTCGACGGAGCGTTTGGATACGGTTATGAAGACTGTGGATATTGTGGAAGGCCGCATTTATAACCCTGTCATGCTGGAAAGGATCAAGCAAAGCTTATTAAACCAATACTACCAATTGGGTTACTACAATGCGCGCATTGAGGTCGATATTACCGCCTTATCCAATAACCGGGTGTCGATCAAGATTAATATCTCCGAAGGCCTGGTGGCCAAGATTCGCGGCATTCATATCATTGGTAACCATGTTTTTAGTGAGCGACAACTGCAGAAACAATTAACTATCTCTCTGCCTAACTTATTTACCTTTTTGACACAAGAAGATCGCTATTCAGAGGAAAGGCTGGAGGAAAGCCTCGAGAAGCTACGGAATTTTTACCTGGATCACGGCTATCTGCAATTTAAGGTGAAATCAGCCCAGGCGGAGATCACGCCGGATCGCAAATCGATTTTCGTCGTCATCACCATTGAAGAAGGTCAGCCTTTTTATGTTAAAGGTTACGACTTGACCGGACAGTCGCTGATCCCACCGGCGGAGCTGGAAAAAAAGATGACTATCAAACCGGGAGAAGTCTTTTCCCGTCAGGAAATTATTAATAGCGAGAAGGCCATTACCGATATTTTTGGCGATCAGGGCTATCTTTTCATTAATGTGACCGTTGAACCGAAAGTAGACGAGGCTAAAAAGCAAGTCTTTTTGCATTTTGTGATCTCGCCAGGGAAGCGCGTTTATGTTCGCCATCTGTCCTTCATTGATAACCACAGAACCAATGATGAGGCTTTACGCCGCGATACGGTTCAATTTGAATCTTCCCTGGCTTCCACTTCCCGCCTGGAGGAAACCAAGCATCGCTTGAGTTTGCTGCCTTATGCGAAAGATGTGCAAATGTCTGTCAAACCGGTTCCGGGTACAGATGATCAGGTTGATGTCAGTTATAAGATAACCGAGGATAATTCTGCGCAAGCCTCAGTGACGGCCAGCTACTCTTTAACCGATCGTCTCGGTTTTGGCTTGGGCTTGAACCAAAAGAATTTCTTCGGTACTGGGAATACCCTGGGTATTAACTTTACCGAGAACCACTACGAGAAGTATTACAGCCTTTCTTATAGTGATCCCTATTACACACTGGATGGCATTAGCCGCGATATCAATATCTATGCTTCGCGTGTCAATCCCTCCGGCGCTAACTTAGCGAAAGCCTATACTTCGAATGATTTTGGTGCTTCTGTAACCTATGGCGTACCCATTGGCCAAGAAAAAGGCGTTCTCAGCCGCTTTTACTTTGGTTTCGGCTACGAAAACACACTGATTCATTTAACCGCCCAACCCACGGCTCAGGTCACGGATTTCACCAATGTTCACGGCCGGCATTTCCAGCAGCTTCATGTGCACACGGGTTTAACACGCGATAGCCGTGACAAGGCAATTTTCCCAACCATGGGTGCTTCACAAAAATTCTTTGCCGACCTGTTTGCCCCGGTCGCCGATGGTGCTTTAAAATACTATCAGTTTAACTATGAGGGGAAATGGTTCTATGCCCTGACGCATGGTTTTGTGGGCACGGCACATGCTTTGCTGGGCTATGCCAACAGCTTTGAAGGGATTAATCATTATCCCTTTTTCAAGAATTACTATGCCGGCGGCTTTGAGAGTGTGCATGGCTATGAAGGCAATACTCTGGGTCCCCGAGACAGCAATGACAATCCCTTCGGCGGTAATTTGTTAACGATCGGTGGTTTGGGGCTGGTTATCCCCAACCATGTGTCGGACAGCCTGCGAACCCTGGCCTTCCTGGACGCCGGAAACGTTTTCACGGGCGTTAACAACCGTAAATACGGCGGTGGTAGCACGGGGTCAGGACCGTTGCGTTACAGCACGGGTCTGGAAGTGGACTGGCTAGCGCCAATGGGCTTTGCAATTGGCTTTAGTTATGCTAAACCATTAAATCGCCAACCCGGTGATAAAGACCAGAGATTTCAGTTTTCCCTGGGTGCAAATTTAGGGTAAAATCGTAGACTATCTAAGCATCATCGCTGTTCATTTTATGAGCGATAGGCTTGGCGAAAAAGTTTGTAAGTTAGCAGGTTCTTGCTTAGTCGCATGAGGCATGCTGGGAATGTATTTTAAGGATTTATAAACAATAATTGGAGAATATTATGAAACATAAAATGGTAGCTGTGATTGGTTCCGTACTCTTGAGCGCGCTTCCGATGTATCCTGCCTTCGCGGCTGACGCGGCGCAAAATGCGTCATTAAAAATTGCCGTCGTCAACGTGCAGCAAATTTTGCAGCAGTCGGCGCGAGTGACGGATCTCAGCAAAAAACTGGAAGATCAATTTAAACCGCGTCAACAAAAGCTCAGCGACCAGCAAAAGAGTCTGCAAGATGAAGTGGACAAGCTGAAGAAAGACGCAGCCACGATGGCGCAGAAAGAAAGAGATGGCCTGCAAAAGAAAGTGGAAACGGATCGCGCTGCGCTGGTAAAGCAAGTGGTTTCTTATCAACAAGACCTGAACAAAGAGCAAAACTCGATTATGCAAGGCTTGTTAAGCGATTTGAACGGCATTGTTTCCGGTATTGCGAAGAAGAATAGCTACAACCTCGTTCTTGACGCGCAAGCGGTTGTTTATGCTCCGGACAGCACGGACATCACCAAGCAAGTCAGTGATCAGTTCAACAGCAAAAAGTAAGTTAGACTTTTTAGAAAAAAACATCATTCCCGCGCAAGCGGGAATGATGTTTTTATAAACCAAAACCGCGTGAGATCTCATGTCATACAGCCTAGCAGAATTAACCCAAGGATTGGACATTGTTATTCAGGGTGATCCCGAGTGCCGCATTCACGGCGTTGCCACCTTAAATCAGGCGCAAAGTGGCGAGCTTGCTTTCTTGAGTAATCCACTCTACAAAAAATATTTGCCCGCGACCCAGGCTTCGGCCGTTATTCTCTCTGCCGATGACGCACAGGTCTGTCTGGTCAACGCGATTATTTGCAAAAACCCCTATTTTGTTTATTCCCGGATAGCGACTCGTTTTGAGAGAAAAACGAAACCGTTGCCCGGTATTCATCCAACAGCCGTCGTTGGAAAAAATTGCAGCATCGATCCCAGCGCCAGCATCGGTGCGCATTGTTCCCTGGGTGATGACGTTAAAATTGGTCCCCAGGCCTTGATTGGTCCCAACTGCGTGATCGGCGATCATTGCGAGGTTGGCGAAGGTTCACAGCTGCACGCGCGCGTGACGCTTTACCATGAAGTCCTGATTGGCAAGCGCGTGATTATTGCTTCCGGCTGCGTGTTAGGCAGCGATGGTTTTGGGTTTTCCAAGCACCAGGGTGTTTGGCACAAAGTCCCGCAAGTCGGGCGCGTCGTCGTCGAAGACGATGTCGAGATTGGCGCCAATTGCGCTATTGACCGCGGTGCCATTGAAGATACTGTGATTGGAACAGGCGTGAAGCTGGATAATCTAATTCAAGTCGGACACAACGTGCGCATCGGCGAGCATACGGCCATCGCCGGTTGCGCCGGTATCGCTGGCAGCGCCATCATCGGCAAGCATTGTTTGATCGGCGGCGGCACGGGTGTTGGCGGCCATACCACGATCGCGGACAATGTCGCCGTGACCGGTATGACAGCCGTAACTAAATCCATTCGTGAGCCCGGCATTTATTCCTCCGGCGTGGGTGGCTTGGTGACTAACCAGGAATGGCGTAAGCACAGTGCTCGCGTGCATCAGCTGGCTCGCTTGGTCGAGCGCGTTAAAACCTTGGAGGAAGCGTTGAAAAAATTCATGGGAGAGACAGCGTCATGAAGGCGGTTTTCGATATTAATGAAATCTTAAAAAATCTTCCGCACCGTTATCCTTTTTTGCTGATTGATCGCATTATTGAATATACGGAAGGAAAGTCTCTGGTCGCAATTAAAAATGTGACAATTAATGAAGCCTTTTTTACTGGGCATTTCCCGCAGCAGCCGGTTATGCCGGGGGTCTTGATTCTCGAGGCCATGGCGCAGGCTGGCGGTGTTCTAGCTTACAAATCCCTCGGAAAACTTCCCGGGGAAGGCGGCCCCTTATTCTTTCTCGCCGGCATCGATAACGCGCGTTTTCGTCGCGTCGTTGAGCCTGGCGATCAATTGCGTTTAGAAGTAAAGTTTATTCGTAGTAAACGCGGGATCTGGGTTATTGAAAGCAGCGCCTTTGTCGACAGTGAGTTGGCATGCTCTGCTGAACTATTGAGTGTACAGAGAGGGTGAAATTGTGATACATGCGACAGCTATCATTCATCCAACGGCTCGTATCGGTCAGGATGTCACGATCGGTCCGTGGACGGTTATTGGAGAAGGGGTTGAAATTGGCGACGGAACCTGGATTGGTTCACATGTGGTAATTCAAGGTCCGACCAAGATTGGCAAGGGCAACAGAATTTACCAATTTAGCTCTGTCGGTGAAAGTCCCCAGGATAAGAAATACCAAGGCGAAGCGACCTACCTGGAAATGGGCGACAATAATGTCATCCGTGAGTTTTGCACCCTGCATCGCGGAACCACGCAGGATAAAGGTTATACCCGTATCGGGAACAATAATCTTTTCATGGCTTATGTGCATATTGCACACGACTGCGTGATCGGCAATCACACGATTTTTGCGAACAACGCCTCTTTGGCGGGACATGTCCATGTCGATGATTATGCGACCTTGGGCGGTTTTGTCGGTGTCTTTCAGTTCTGCCGTCTGGGCGCATATAGCTTTACCACGGGCGCTTCCATTGTGGTGAAGGATGTTCCTCCTTTCCTCAAGGTTTCCGGCCATTACGCCAAACCTTACGGCTTGAATTCCGTCGGGCTCAAACGTCGCGGCTTCACCGACGAAATAATGACTCACCTCAAGCGCGCCTATAAAACGATTTATCGCAAAGGGTTGACGGTGAAACAGGCGCTTGAGGAATTAAAACAGATGACTCAGGAGTGCGTCGAAATTGATCAACTCGTCCAATTCATCGAAGCTTCTTCCGCCGGCATCGTCAGATAAAAGGGAGGGTAATCTGTATGCCCATCACCCGAATCGCTATCGTCGCCGGCGAAGCCTCTGGCGATCTCCTTGGCGCGGGTCTCATTCAGGCCCTCAAACAATTCAACACCGACATCCATTTCAGCGGCATCGGCGGCCCAGCCATGCAGCAGCAAGGCTTCCAATCCCTCTACGAGCTTGAAGAACTCTCCGTCATGGGTATCATCGAGCCGTTGTGCCGCTTGCCGCGCTTACTGCGTATCCGCAGTGAGCTCTACCGCCACTTTTCCAAAACCAAGCCGGACCTCTTCATCGGCATCGATGCTCCTGATTTCAATCTTGGCCTCGAACTCAAGTTGCGAAAAAAAGGGATCCGCACTGTCCATTATGTCAGCCCCAGTGTCTGGGCCTGGCGGCAAAACCGCATCCATAAAATTGCCCGAGCCGTGGATTTAATGCTGACCCTGCTGCCTTTTGAAGCGGCGTTTTATCAGAAACACCATGTGCCAGTGAAATTCGTAGGCCATCCGTTGGCTGATGAAATTGCCATGCGGGTGGATAAAGCGGGAATCCGATCGTTGCTGGCTATGAATCCGCAAGGGCCGATGCTTGCTCTGCTTCCTGGCAGCCGTCGACAGGAACTGAAGTATTTAGGCCCAATCTTCCTGGAAGCCGCTATTCTTTGTCATCAGGCCAAACCCGAATTGCGTTTTATCACCTCTTCGATTAACAAGGAAAGAGATCGCGAATGGCGCGCTCTTCATCAACAGTATGCTCCTCAACTCCCTCTGGAGTTTTTCACCGGTCGTTCCCGCGACGTCATGGCCGCTGCTGACGCGATCCTCGTCACCTCTGGTACCGCCACCCTGGAAGCCTTGCTCTTTAAACGCCCTATGGTTATCGCTTATCGCACCTCGGCCTGCAATTATTTCCTTGGTAAACGGTTGATCAAAACGCCCTTCATCGGCCTCCCCAATCTTCTGGCACAAGAACGCCTTGTCCCCGAGCTTATCCAGGATGCTGCTCGTCCTGAAGTCATGGCCGAATTATTGCTAAATTATTTAAATCACCCCGAACAAACCTTCAAACTCCAGGAAAAATTCTCTGCCATTCACCAACAACTTTCCCAAAACGCGGATCTCCAAGCTGCCCAAGCCATTTTCGAGTTGATTCAATAACCAACAAAGAAGGGATATTATTTTTTCAGTTTATTAAAGCCTCAAACTGAGAAAGTGTACAAATGGTCCCCTGGCAAGCTGGGATGCGCAGCGGGTTGCCATTTAAGCTCAGTTTTACGAGGGTCTCTCCAGTTGCTGTTTCAAATACCGCAAAGCTTAAATCTGAAGCATAGGGCGGTGGTGTTTCCAGGGGCGCTTCCATCGCGCTCATCAAACTCATAATGGTGGTGTCATGGCCGGAGAATAAAACAAACTTCAGTTTGTTTTGATGCTGACTTGCTTGCTTGAAATAGGCAGCAATTACGGCCAGCAAAGGCTGCCCAAATTGTCGCAAGGCTGGCGTTTTGAAGATGGCGCTAAAGGCCCAGTGGTGGGCTTCGAGGATGGCTCTTTCATCAGTTTCCGTCATGCCCGTTGGCAGCGGCAAATGATAGAGCTGGCGAATAAAGAGTGTATCACCCAAGGAAATAAGCTGGCTCAGCTGGGTAATCTTGACTCCAGTTAATTGGCTCCAATGTGCAAATTGGGGTTGGAGTTCGGCTGTTTTTTTCTTCCAGTCCGGCTGGGAGTAGACGTATTGCTGCAGCAGGGCTTCATAGTGTTGATGATTCTGGCTGTCAATGACGAGAAGCGTATCGTCTTTCTGTGGAACCGTGTGAATGGGAATAGGCTGATAGGCTGAGGGAAGGGCGGCAGTGTCGGTTTCCGGCAGCAGGGGGCCGGTGCCAAGGGGATAGAGGCCGAATAAGAGCGATTCCGCGCTCATCAAGGTGCGGTCGTAGTCACTGGAGCGTACGTACAGGGTTTTGGCACTATATTGAGAAGGGAGGAGCTGCGTGTCTTCGATGTATCGCTTACGCATGGCCATTCCCAGTTTAAATTCCTGCTGCATGCCCGTCGGCGTGAGCTGACCCAGGCCTTGAGGCCAATTGTAAGGCGTGCCCGGCAGATCATGAATGGGCGTACGGTCGCCATGGCGAATGACGTCGACGGCGAAGATTAGTTTTTCTTGCTGGGCGAAGGAGTGAACTGAAAAGGTTAAAGAAAACAGAGCCAGAGCTAGACCTAGACCTAATTTGAAAGACATGAGACGCTTCCCTTAAGAGACAAACTCGTATTTTATAAACAGATGTCAAAAGGATCAATAGACCGAATGATGAGTGAGGGATAGTTTTTGTCATGGACAGAGAGGGGTAGGAATAGGGGGCTTGTGTATTTATGGGTTTTCGATTAATAATCGCCAAAACATTAAGTCAAGGAAGATCCAGTGCTATCCCAACAAGAACAAAAATACATCGCCGGCGTCGATGAAGTCGGTCGCGGCCCTTTAGCGGGGCCTGTTGTTGCCGCAGCGGTTATCCTTGACCCCAATCGCCCTATCGTTGGTTTAAAGGATTCTAAACTCCTGAGTGAAAAGAAGCGCGAACACCTCTTTATTCTTATCCAGCAAAATGCCCTCGCCTGGGCGGTGGGTTATGCGACAGTCGAAGAAATAGATACTCTGAATATTCTGCAAGCGGCTCTTTTAGCGATGCAACGTGCCGTTGCTGGTTTACAGCTGGCACCTGAATTTGCTTTGATCGACGGCAACCGTTGTCCGCAGCATCTTCCCTGTGCCGCTCAAGCCATCATCGGCGGCGACCGAACCGTCCCCGCCATCAGCGCCGCGTCTATCATCGCAAAAGTCACCCGCGACCGCGAAATGTTAGTCTGGCATGAAAAATACCCGCAGTATGGATTTAAACAGCATAAAGGCTATGGAACCCGAGAACATTTAAGCGCTTTAAGCGCCCATGGTCCCAGCAACATTCACCGTCGCAGCTTTGCTCCAGTAGCTGCTTTAGCCGGCTTTGGCGTTATTGAATAACCACCGATGGGCCTTTGCAATCAATGGCCCTTGCCAATTAATGGGCATTGTATCCTACTACCACACTTTCCGGAGTGAGTATTTCTCTCAGTAATTGCAGTAGGTTTTCCGAAAGGCTAATCCGCCAACGGGCGTCCGGCACGATCTTGGCGGCATTCTGCTTCTGCAAATACCGAATGATTAGCGGACAAGTGCCGCCCCGGTGTTGTTCTAACAGCGTTGCTAGCTGTTCTAATTTTCCTTCCTGGGCCTCGTTGATCCGCAGCTCTAAAAATCGGGCACTGCGCGTGCGTATCTCGTCCAGGGAAAACAACTCCCGCGCCAACATGCGATAGCGATTGGTATAGCTGTCCACGTTGATCTCGCCGCTTGCCAGCAGGATTTGATCGACACTCAATAAAGGGCGGTATTTTTGCAAAGCGTCGCTAAAGCAGGTGATGTCAAAGGTAGCAGTTTCATCGTCGATGGTCACAATGGCCATGCGATCCCCGCGCTTGGTTTGCAGCGTGCGGATCTGGGTGATCAGTCCGGCCAGCAGGACGGGCTGAGCCAGTTGCGGGTGCACTTCGGCTAGCCGGCAGGAAATGAGTTGCTGGAGCTCCGGTAGATGCCTGCGCAGCGGATGACCGGAAAAATAGAAGCCTAAAGTTTCTTTCTCGCCTTGCAAGGCTTCCTGCTCATTCCAGGGTGTCACGTCCAGATATTGCTGGGCATACGTCGGTGACTCCAATTTAGCGAACAAATCCTGTTGCCCTCTGCCGCGCGACGTGGAAATCTGCTCCGCTTGCTGCAAGGCCGGCGTCATGGTCGCAAAAATACTGGCGCGATGTGGCCCCAGTTTGTCGAAGGCCCCCGCCTTGATCAGCGCTTCCAGCGTACGGCGATTGACCTTGTGGTAATCCACACGCACCGCGAAATCAAACAGGTCACGGAAGGGGCCGCCGTTTTGCCGTGCGGTGATGATAGTTTCAATGGCGGCCTGGCCAGCACCTTTAACGGCGCCTAAGCCGTAAGAAAGATGTTTCTCATCAAGTACGGTAAAGCTGTAGTGGCCTTTGTTTAGGTCCGGCGGTGCCACCTCAATGCCCAAGGATTTGCATTCCGCCAGATAGACGACGACCTTGTCCGTGTTTGCCATTTCAGAAGAAAGGACCGCCGCCATAAAAGCCGCCGGATAATGCGCCTTGAGCCAGGCGGTTTGATAGGAAATCAGCGCATAAGAAGCCGAATGTGATTTGTTGAAGCCATAGCCAGCGAATTTTTCCATCAAGTCGAAAATGGAAGTCGCAACGCGCGCGTCGATGCCGTTTTTGGCCGCGCCGGCGCAAAATATTTCACGCTGCTTGGCCATTTCTTCGGGTTTTTTCTTGCCCATGGCGCGGCGCAATAAATCGGCGGCGCCGAGGGAGTAGCCAGCCAGCACCTGGGCAATTTGCATGACTTGCTCTTGATAGAGAATAACGCCGTAGGTCGGGCGTAAAACGGGTTCCAGTTGGGGGTGGGGATAAACCACCTGGGCGCGCCCATGTTTCCGGTTGATAAAGTCGTCGACCATGCCGGATTGCAAAGGGCCGGGTCGGAAGAGGGCGACGAGGGCAATGAGATCTTCAAAACAGTCCGGCTGGAGGCGCTTTACCAAGTCCTGCATGCCGCGCGATTCCAATTGGAAGATGGCACTGGTGTCACAGGCCTTGAGCAGTGCGAAGGTCTTGGCGTCGTTCATCGGCAAGGTATTAAGATCAATCAAAGGCTCTTGCTGTTCTCGTCTCTCGGCATGGATCACGCGCAAGGCGTGATCCATGATGGTCAGGGTTTTTAAACCCAGGAAGTCGAATTTGACCAAGCCGACGGCTTCGACGTCGTCCTTATCAAATTGTGTCACGGCATGCTGTTCCTCACCGGCTTCGCAATAGAGCGGCGTGAAATCGGTGAGTTTTCCGGGTGCGATCACGATGCCGCCGGCATGCTTGCCGGCGTTGCGCGTCAAGCCTTCCAGCTTGCGCGCTAAATCGATCAGGGTACGGATTTCATCTTCCTGTTGATAGCGTTCATTTAGCAGCGGCTCTTGCTCCAGGGCTTGATCCAGAGTGATGCCGAGTTCAAAAGGAATCAGCTTGGCGATCTTGTCGACGGCGCCATAAGGCATACCCAAAACCCGTCCCACATCGCGTACCACAGCCTTCGCGGCCATGGTGCCATAGGTGATGATTTGCGCCACGCTTTCCCGACCATTCTTTTGCGCGACATAATCAATGACGCGGTCGCGGCCATCCATGCAAAAGTCGATATCGAAGTCGGGCATGGAGACGCGTTCCGGGTTCAGAAAGCGCTCAAACAGCAGATCATAACTCAGGGGATCAATATCCGTGATTTTCAGGGCGTAGGCAACTAAGGAGCCGGGACCCGAGCCACGACCGGGTCCGACCGGAATGCCGTTCTCTTTGGCCCAATGGGTGAAGTCGGCCACGATCAGATAGTAGCCGGCAAACCCCATTTTGTTGATGACCTGCAGCTCGTTTTCCAGGCGCTGGTCATAGGGTTGGCGTTGTTGGTGAAAGGCCGGCGTGGCAACGTCAAAATGATGCTTCAGACGCTCTTCCAGGCCGGCTTTGGCCGTATGGGAAAGATAGGCTTCGGCGCTGAGGTTGTCCGGTACGGAGCAATGTGGCAGAAAATATTTTCCCAGTGTCAGGTTAACGTTGCAGCGCTTGGCGATTTCAACGGTATTTTCTAAAGCCTCGGGTAGATCGGCAAATAATTTACACATTTCCTCGGGTGAACGGAGATACTGTTGATCCGAATAGAGACGCGGTCGTCGAAAGTCGCTGAGGATGTGACCCTCCTGAATGCAAACACGTGCCTCATGGGCCTCAAAATCATCGGGATGGAGAAAGCGCACGTCATTGGTGGCGACTAAAGGAAAGCAAGCCTGCTCCGAGAAGGCCACCGCTTTCTGCAGGTAGTCCTCTTCCTGAGGGCGACCGGTGCGGCGCAATTCCAGATAGTAGCGTTCCGGAAAATACTGAGCCCAAAATTCACGGTAGTCCTGAATTCGCTTGCTATCATTGTTGAGCAGGGCCTGGCCGAGGTCGCCCTCTTGTGCGCCGGACAACAGAATCAAGCCTTCGTTCTGCGCTTGCAGCCATTGCCGCTGGATCATGGGCTTGCCCTGGCCTTGGCCTTCTAAAAAGCTGCGCGAAATTAATTTCAGCAGGTTTTGAAAGCCGGCCTGGTTTTGGCAGAGGCAGCTCAGCCGGAAGGGCTGTTTGGGCTGGCTTTCGTTGAACAGCCAGAGATCTGCCCCAAAAAGAGGTTTCAAACCGTTTTGCAGTGAATTTTGGTAAAATTTGACGGCACCAAAGAGGTTGCTTTGGTCGGTGATCCCCAGAGCCGGGAAGCCCAGCTTAAGCGCTTGTTCCATAAGGGGTTGTATCTGAATTAGCCCGTCGCTAATGGAGTATTCTGTGTGCATGCGAAGATGAATAAATGAGGGGCGCATCTCTTACTTTCCTATACTTTTTAGCTGCTTATCGAGTAAAATACCTCATTTTTGGCCCTTAGGCGAAGAATCTTTTTGACTGGATTAAAAAGCAGGTAAGTGCATATGATTAGCAATTTTCTTGAATTTGAGCAGCCAATCGCGGAGCTGGAGGCGAAGATCCAAGAGCTTCGTATGGTGGGTACGGATGCGGACATTAATATCAATGATGAAATCACGCGTCTCGAAGCCAAATGTAAACAGCTCACCCAGGATGTTTTTTCACGGTTAACGCCTTGGCAGGTGACCCAGTTGGCGCGTCATCCTCAGCGTCCACATGCCCTCGATTATATTTCCACGATCTTTACTGAATTTGATGAACTCTTTGGCGATCGCATGTATTCGCAAGGGTCTTCCATCGTCGCCGGCCTGGCGCGCCTGGATGGAGAGCCGGTGCTGGTTATGGGGCATGAAAAGGGACGTAAAACGCAGGAAAAAATTGAACGTAATTTTGGCATGCCGAATCCGGAAGATTATCGTAAAACGCAACGCTTGATGGCCATGGCGGAAC
>Ga0206951_1091_pt1 | contig 22610 bp, 13 predicted proteins | sample Alteio_BWOrgHeat_38_FD_152974 | JGI IMG/M metagenome (GOLD analysis project Ga0206951, IMG submission 152974) | Enriched cells from forest soil in Barre Woods Harvard Forest LTER site, Petersham, Massachusetts, United States -... | ecosystem: Environmental > Terrestrial > Soil > Temperate forest >... | reverse complement strand
CGCACCATTTTTTGGCAAAAGCGGTACATAGATTAAATGCAGCCTGTGTACGCAATTGCCCTGTACCCCCTAAAAGCAATGATTTTACTTTTGCTTCATCATCCTTATAGTTGCGCACATTCTGAAAATAACCTGTTACCGCATTGTATGCCCCGAACACAGTCCCTTTGGTCGTGTCCATCTGCTGCGTGGAATTGCTCATGGCATACTCAAAAGCATTATCACACATATTGGTAAAACAGGTGGACAGTTCATCCTCTTTGCCTTCTTCAAGGTTGCGTAACACTTCCTTATTCGGAACTAATGCAGCTTGTATCAGCTTCCTTACTTCCTTATCTGTAATGCGCACTTTAACCCATTGGTTAAAAATGCTTTCCAGTTGGATGCTCAGGGTATTGGTAATACCCATGACCTTATGCGCTTGTTCCAAACGCTCCTTTGCGCCTGATGTATGGCGTATTTTGATACTGTTGGAACAATTGCTTAAAGCAGCATTGAGCGTATTGGCGCAAACTATTCTTGTCGGGGTAAATGCTGCGGTAATGCTTCCGCTGCCATCGTGTGAAGTGGTGAGAAAAAGGTATTTTTCTATCAGGTCGTCATTGCCTACCCTGATATAATCGGGCAATTTGGCAGTAATAAAAATGCGCTCTCCTTTGCCTAAAGCCCCTGCTGTTTCATACAGGATACCGTCCCCACCTACGATTGCATCAAAAAAACTGAATGCGTCTGCGTTCTGCACGATGTTGTAATCCCTGCCTACCACACCCAATACATTATTATTGTCTGTGCGAAGTGTTGCGTAATAATCAGGGACGTGAATTTCTGCCCCTTCCACAATTTTCCCCTCGTTGCCGATGGTCATATCCCTGCCTTGCGTAAACAATGGGGATTTGATTATCTCGTAATCCAAACCTGCAAAGCGTACCGCTTCCTCGCTTGTCGGGTAATCCTGCACAATCGTCCCTAAGCCGTGCCATGCTTTTTCCTTTACGCTGAAAAAGCTGTGTTCCCCTGTTTCCTCATTGAAATGAATCTTGTGTGCCATAATTGATTTTTTTAAAATGAATAAATACTATGTCCGTTTGCCATTTCTAATTTGCCCCTCTCCCCCAAAAAGCGTTTTTTCAAAAGAAAAAAGGAAAAAAAAGAAAGGACAAGAAGAGTGCAGAAGGCGGAAGCGGAGAGCGTATAAGTCCCGAAGGGTGGCGGGGCGGGAGCGAGCCATTATGCGCTTGCAGCGTGCGACTTGCACTACCTTCGCCGTCCTTTTTTTTCCTTTCTTTTGAAAAAGTGAAAAAGTTAAAGACAGCTTTGATAATGGCTTGCAATACGTTAAAAGTGGCCGGGGCAAAAACCGTTAGGGATAGCAGCGTAAAGCCCGCAGCGCAGCGAGGACTTGCAGCGGATAGCCCGGCCCGAAGGGAACGGCCAAATTAAATCCCATAAAATAATTTGACCGGTAAGCTGGCTCTTCTGATAATACAATTGAACTAAAAGACTGGATGGACGCAGATGCCGGGATCATTACGCAGGACGCCACTATATTGAGTTGTATTTCGAGAAATATTTTTAAAGCAATTAAGTTAAATCGCGTCTATCAAAGATACTGACTTAAACCACTGTGTCCCTCAAAAGCATTATCTGAAATTCCTCCCCTTGTAAAAAACATCTTTTTGTTCATGCTCCTTTGCTTGTGCGTTCTTATAAGTCGGGTGTTGCTCGCTTCTTTCATCGGCGCGGGACAAGGTAAGCACAGGAAGATTTTCATTCTCTGCTGTTGTCAGTCCGCGTATCATTTTGTTCAGGTTAAAACAACGCCGGACAACCACATGGATGACCTCACCTTCTATTTGCAGTTTGCCTTCCACCATTAAGAGTTTTGATTGCAATATCTCTTTGCGGTATTTCGAGAATGTTTTATCCCACACGACCAGATTGGCAAAGCCGCTTTCATCCTCAATCGTGATAAATAATACGCCTTTGGCTGTTCCCGGCCTTTGCCGGACGGTGACCAGGCCTGCAACTTTTATAGGGTCATCATTTTTAAGTTGCGGCAGTGCGCCCGTAGCCGTTACGCCCAGCATGTTCAATTGTTCCCGTACAAAACTGACAGGATGCGCTTTTAAGGATAGCCCTGTTGCCGCGTAATCCTCTACCACATGTTCGGCTGCTGTCATCAAAGGCAAAGACATTTGAATTTCATGGGTACTTTGAGAGGATTGACCAGTGAATATTCCTATGGGCCTGTCCTGTAATGCAGGCACTTCCCACCATGCCTGGCGGCGGTCAAGGCCCAACGACCGAAAGGCATCGGCATCGGTTAGTTTTTCAATAGCTGCCTGCGGTACTCCTGCATCCAGCAACTGATGGATAGCGATATAGTTTTTAATCCGTCCTGCTATCAATGCCTGGGTATCTTCCTCACGCATCCCTTTGACCTGCCGGAAGCCGATACGTACTGCATGGTATTTCCCCGAAAATTCCTCCAGCGTATTGTCCCATAGGGAATGGTTGACATCTACCTCCCGCACTTCAACCCCATGTTTTCGCGCGTCGATCACGATTTGCGCAGGCTGGTAAAAGCCCATCGGCAGGCTGTTTAACAAGGCAGTTGTGAATACATCAGGATAATAGCATTTGAGCCAGGATGAAACATATACCAATAAGGCGAAGCTGGCTGAATGGCTTTCGGGGAAACCGTAGCCCTCGAAACCTTGCAGTTGTTTAAAGACCCGCCTGGAAAAGTCCTCATCGTAACCCCTGGCCACCATTCCGTCCACCATTTTCTTTTCATAGAGGTGCAATTTGCCATTGGCTTTAAAGGTGGCCATACTCCGGCGCAACTGGTCCGCTTCAGCAGGTGTAAACCCTGCGGCCACAATAGCAATCTCCATTGCCTGTTCCTGGAATAGCGGAACGCCTAAAGTCCGGCCTAAAATAGCTTCCAGTTCTTTAGAAGGATATTCGACAGGTTCTTCGCCATTGCGGCGGCGCAAATAAGGATGTACCATGTCCCCTTGAATTGGCCCCGGCCTGACAATAGCGACTTCAATTACCAAATCATAAAAACACCTTGGCTGTAACCTCGGCAGCATGGACATTTGTGCGCGGCTCTCAATCTGGAACACCCCGATGGTATCTGCATGGCAGATCATCTCATATACAGCAGGATCATCCTGCGGTATATTAGCCAATGTCAAGTCCAGGCCATAATGTGCCTTAGCCAAATCAAACGCTTTCCGTATACAGGTCAGCATGCCCAATGCCAGTACATCCACTTTTAAAAATCCCAATGCTTCAATATCGTCCTTGTTCCATTCGATATTGATCCTGTTTTCCATCCGTGCGTTCATGATAGGGCACAGATCGGATAGTTTTCCCTGTGTAATGACGAAGCCGCCCGTGTGCTGGCCCAATTGACGGGGAAAGCCCATCAATTGGCTTGTTAATGCCAGTACTTTACGCAGGTGCGGATCATCAGGGTTCAAGCCCTGCTCTATGATATGCTGGCGGTCAAATGTTTCTTCCGAAAAAGACCATACCGAAGAAGACATACGGTTAATAGTATCAACCGACAATCCCATTGCTTTGCCCACATCACGAATAGCGCCTTTATACCGCTCCTGCGTAACAGTTGCTACAATAGCCGCACGGTCACGCCCGTATTTGTCATAAATATATTGGATCACTTCTTCGCGCCTTTCATGCTCGAAGTCTACGTCAATATCAGGCGGCTCATCCCTTGCGTCGGACATAAAGCGTGCAAACAACAATTTGAATTTAGATGGGTTGACAGAAGTAATGCCGAGGCAAAAACAAACGACCGAGTTGGCAGCAGAGCCGCGCCCCTGGCATAAAATACTTTTACTTCTTGCAAAACGTACAAAATCATAAACGGTCAGAAAATAAGCGGCATAATTCTTCCGCTCCATAAAATCCAGTTCGTATTGGATCGTCTCTTTGATATTTTGAGGGATATTGTCGCCAAACTTTTCTTTGGCGCCCTGCCAGGTCAGGTAAACCAATTCTTGCTTCGGTGTTCGTCCTTCGCTGGTGATTTCTTCCGGGTAAATATATTGCAGTTCGTCAAGCGAAAACTTGCAGGCATCGGTGATCTCCTGTGTACGGGTTATTGCATCAGGATATTGCCTGAAAATACGCTGCATTTCCTGTATAGGCTTCAAATACCTTTCCGCATTCTGGTGCAGCTTAAACCCTGCATTTTGGATCGTGCATTTTTCGCGTACGCAGGTCAGGATGTCCTGTAGTTCCCGCCGGGCCGGTTCGTGATAATGTATATCGTTCGTGGCCACCATCGGAACATTGAGTTGGGAGAGGCGATAAAGCCGTTTGATATCGTCCCCACTGTAGGAACGGCTGGCTGCTATATACAGATCAGCGCCCAACATCTTTTGATATTCTCTTAGTGTTTTTTTAAATGATTCCTCAAAATCAAATTTTTCGTTGAGCGAGGCCGGGGGCACTACTATAAACTTCATGCCTGTGGCATGTTCAAAGACATCCTGTTTATAGAGGTCGCATTTTCCTTTTTCTGTACGGAGGTTGCCTTTGCTCAGCAAGGCACATAAACGCCCCCATGCCTCTTTGTGGGTTGGATAAGCCAACAGGCTTGGGCCGTCCAGCAAATCCAGGCGACAGGCCGGTATAAAGCGGATACCTTTTTCTTTAGCCGCCATGTGCGCCCGAACGATACCGGCAACGCTGTTACGGTCCGTAATGGCAATAGCAGTATAGCCATGACCGGCGGCCTGTTCTGCAAGTTCATCGGGGTGCGATGCGCCTCTTAGGAAAGAAAAATTGCTGGTAACCTGTAATTCTGTATAAGCCATGACTAAAATTATTTAAGCAAAAAATCCGTGCAGGAACCATGTAGCAGGGCCTTCATCGGAATAATGCCCGGAACGAAATACCCAATAACGCGCACCATCCTGGTCTTCTATTATATAATAGTCCCGGTGTTCACCTGCATCCAGCCACCACTCACGTTCGATGCGTTCCGGGCCGTCCGATTTTTTGACCTGGTGCAAATTCCCTTTATGAATAAAAAGCATGGGCGGATAATCGGGTATGGGCACAGTTACTTCAATCGCTTCTGGTTTTGCTAAGAGGCGTGTTGGCCTCGGCCTGTCTGTTCGCCATCCTGTCGCAGGTTTTTCCAAAAGCGATGAGGAAGCTTTGACCGACCTTTCCGGCCAGTAATGTTCTTGTGGCAGGTAGCGGTGAATGGCATCTGCCCCGATTTTACCAGCAATTCGGTCAAGCAATTCGGCTAAATCCATATCTTCAAGGCCGCAATCTTCGGATGCCCACAATGCTTCCTGCTCCGGGCTGATGTCCTCCACCTTTGGGGCTTCCAATACAAAAAGCTCGATTCCCAAAGCAGGTTCTATGTTGGATATTTTGAGTTCAAACAGTTTGAACAGATGGCCCGTACTACGTGAAGCACGGGTAGTGCCGATTTCTATTTGTACCGTCTTACCATCTACCCTGTAACATTTCAGAATGCCTGTCCGCATACCTTTCCCTTCCTGTTGTAGCCGTTTGCAAAGTTGTTCCAATAATTTTTCTATGGCAATTTCAATCCCGGTTGCAGTCCTGATCGGCTCCAGGCAAGGCAGACGTTCCTCATAAGGCGCAATTGGTTGCAAGGGTATGATTGGTTCATCCTCGCGGCCCAAAGCCTGGTCAAGCCTTTGCAATAGTCCCTGCCCGAAACGCCTGCGCAGGGCTGAACGGGATATGCCCATAAAGCTTTCGATCTTGTAAAACCCCAATTTTTGCAGGCGTTCTAAAATAAGCGGTTCCATCCGCAGCGCGGCAGGAGCTAAGGAAAGCAAGGCCATTGTCTGTCCACCAGGTTCAATAATGGGTGTGAGTTTTCCAAAGCGGGCAATTGCCCAGGCCGTACCAATGGTATCCGCTATGGCCGCCCTTACATCGTAACCTTTGCTTCTTAGTTTTGTAATGATCTCCTTCAGATATTCCCGTTCACCGCCCCATAAGTGCGCGCAGCCGCTAACATCCAGTACCAGGCCGTTTGGCAAATCTACAGCAACGACAGGCGTATAACGGATGCACCATTCGCCAATCGCAATCAACAATTTGGCAGCCTGTCCCGGCTTATCATCAAGCACCTGGAGGCCGGGAACAATAGCTTTCGCGTCGGCTGCCGCCATGCCAATATGGATACCCTGTTTTTCTGCTTCGATATTAGTTGCTGTAATGATAATGCGGTTGCGTTCTTTCGCTGCAAAAACAAAAGGCACATGGCAAAGTTCAGGACGGCGGATAGCCTGCCAATCCGTCGTTAAATGCCGGAACCATATGGACATGAAACGCTTTGACATCTTAACCCGCCTTTCGTATTTCTTTTGGCAAACTAACTTTGATTGTATTTTCAGCAATAAGGGCAAAACGGCCTGCTGACCATTCCACTTTCCAGCTGCCTGGCTTGCCGTTACGAACTTTTAACAGTTCAACCTGCCAACGGGGAAAGCCGACACCTGGCAGGCCTTCCCCCAGTTCGCTTGGTATGGGCCTGATCTGCCAGCGTGCCATACAAGTGGTCGCGCCCAGCTTACGTAGATCGCTGCGAAGCACGAAGCCGGTAACTTTACTGGTTTCGACAGCCAGTTGCAGGCGGCGTGACTGCATAAAATTAAGTTCCCGTACTTCTGCAATAACAGCAGTTAAGCCCTTATATTTCAAAGCTTCCTCCATCACCCAAAGCACATCCTTTTCGCGCGGGGGATTAACAAAAATGATTTGATCCGGTTCGATGCCAAATGTTTTTAATGCCGGTGAGAAAAGCGTCCGGGAAACACTGATCCACAGGCAAACACCGCCTTGTTTCATCAATGCAGTTAGCAAGCCGGAGATAAAGCCACCTGAAGCGGCTGCCTGTTCCGGCGCTGCAATCAAAAATTCATGGATAGTGCCAACCGGGAAAACACCATTGGGAAAAGCAGCTTCGATAGTTTTTAAGCCAATTATTTCCCTGGTTTCCGCTGTCCGGGGCTTAAAGCCTTCACTAAGCAAAATTTCCTTTTGCAGCTTATTGATTATGTCCCGTTTGGCATCTGTCATAAAACCATATTGTTAATAAGCCATTCCATTTTTTATCCTCTTACAGGCAAAACCTTTTTATTGTATTTGTACATCTTTTGCATACATTTGTTATTTTAAGTAACAATATGTTGTTAGTAATAATATCAAATTCAAATGAAAGGTCAAAAATTATTTTGGGCGGAGAATCTCAGGTTCCTGAGAAACAGGAAGAAAATAAGCCAGGATGAACTCGCAGAAAAGCTTGAAATCAGCCGTTCCAAGCTAAATGCGCATGAAAATGGCGTGAGTAAAAACCCGCCACTGGAAGACCTCTTAAAAATATCGGAATATTTTCATGTAGCGGTTGATACCTTATTAAAAATCGATCTCTCAAAAATTACCGAGTTAAAACTCCGGGAATTAGAGGCAGGAAATGACATCTATATGTCCGGGGGAAGGATACGCGTACTATCCATAACGGTTAACCCTGCCAACAGGGAAAACATTGAATACGTACCATTAAAAGCTAAAGCGGGTTATCTCGCGGGTTATAATGATCCTGAATTTATTGAGCAGCTACCCAAGTTCACATTACCTCATTTACCTGAAAAAAGAACTTATAGGATGTTTACAACAGAAGGGGATAGTATGCTTCCGATACCTGAAAACTGTCTTGTCATTACAGAATATGTTGACGACTGGAATATTCTTAAAGATACTCCTTGCATTGTGATCATGCAGAGTGAACAACGTTTCTTATTTAAAATGGTCAGTAGTTTGGTTGAGAAGAACCGTACATTATTACTGCATTCACTGAACCCACTATATAAAGACCAGGAGGTATTTGCCGGTGATGTCCTGGAGATTTGGAAATACCATAGTCACATTACGGATGTCATACCTTCATCCGACAATATGATGCAGCAAATTCTAAATTGCGTTAAGGAAATCCATGTGGATGTTAAAAGCCTGCAATAAAAAAATGGGTTGGATAAAGTTTTATATACCGGTTAAGAAGCCTTTTGCTGTTTTTTGTACATTTCGATTACCTCATCTTTTTCTTTAATAACCGCTTCATATAATTCAATGATTTTATCAAGCGGGTTGAATTGGTATAATGTGTTAACGGCATTATCATTAAAATTGCACGAAATATTATTGATAGCAGCTTCCTCGTTAAAGTTCTTTATTGCTTCGGGCGAAATATCAAGGGCATCGGCAATCAGGACTAACAGGTTTTCATCAATTTCTGCCTTTTGTTCAATCTTTGAATATTCAGGTTGTGCGATCCCGGTTTTAGCAGCCATTTCCTTTTGTGTCAGCCTTCGCATACCCCGAAGTTTTGCTATGTTTTGCCCTATGTGTGCCATAATATAAATATTTTGCTATTTGAAAGCCGTAAAATGGCTTTATATATAAAGCATAATATATGGCGTAAAATATGCCATTTTTTGCATAAAATATAATTATTGAAATTTAGGAATAACAAAACTCTATATTACTTTAGCACCGTATTAAAACGGTTTTTAAAAAAAAGTTTGATACGCCACAACTCCCTTCTACTTATCCGCCCTCTTAAGGTTACCCATTTGTAATTTATTTCTTAACCATAAAACATTGCTACATCATGAAGCAGTTTTACTTTTTTATTAAGGGTTTTTTATTTCTCCTTGTTTTTTGTTGTTCTTATAATAACGCACTTGCTCAGGCTTATTACCGGGTAACTGATACAACAGGCACACACAGCATAGGCGGCATCAATGTAACGATAACCGATACAGGGGGAGTGCAGTTGTTGACCAATCAGTACGTTTGTGACAGCATCGGGCCATATAACATGTTAAGCGCATCCTATACCTTTGCGTTTTCCAGTCCTGTAAAAGCCATCACATCGCATATCGTAGCCATTAATGTGGGCGATACCATTGATATATACATTAACGGTGTGCAATATTATGTTACCAGTGCCAACATCAGTTGTTTTGTAAGTTCCTGTTCAGGGCAATCCAACACGGTAACTACTTATAATGGCGAACTGTGCGGGACAATATGCAACTCCAACGCCGATATACAATTCTATGTTGACCCCGGTTATCCCATCAATTCATTTCAGATAAATGAAAGGACGGCATGGTGTGGGGGAATAAACTTTGATTTTTATTTTTCACAACATTGCCCCGGTACGGCATTTACTACCCCCTGCACGCAATTAGCCAATATATGCAGGGGTGATACGCTCCGTTTACATGGTAGTGGTACAAACCTTTCCAGCACCGCCACTTATAGTTGGACAGGCCCTAACGGCTTTACATCTTCTGCACAAAATCCGGTAATAGTCAACACGCCATTCGCTGACAACGGCATTTTCACCCTTACTATTGCAGACACCGGCGGCTGCCTTTATTCCTCATCTATTGACATAAGTGTTGATAGCCCTGCCGTATCGATTTTCCCGGACCTTGAAACTATTTGCCCCGGATCAGGAGCCACCCTGTATGTTTATGGTGGTAGTGTAGTTAGCTGGAGTCCTACTACAGGCTTAAGCTGCATCTGCAACCAACCTACGGCTTCGCCCACTACTACACAGACCTATACGGTAACCGCATCAGATGGGCAAGGTTGCACCTCTACGGCAACGGCTACCATAACGGTAAATCCTTTACCAACGCTGAACCCCGTAAGTAATCAAACTTTTTGTGATGCATCGGCAAGCAGTGTCAACTTCACAGGCAGCGCCGGAACAGGCTATACATGGACGAACAGCAATACATCCATTGGCCTGGGAAGTGGTGGGAGTGGGAATATAAGTTTTACTTCAGCAAATAGCGGCAGTTCGGCGATAACAGCAACGATTGCGGTCACACCGCAAAATTATTTTAACGGCCTTGTATGTACAGGCACACCGGGTACTTTTACGATCACTGTAGAGCCTGCGCCAAGCGTTAATACAGTATCCAGCCAGACGTTATGCAATGGGAATAATACAACGGCTGTTACATTTTCCGGCTCAACAGTAAGCGGAACAACCTACAACTGGACAAATAGTAATACTTCCATTGGTTTAGCCGCCAGCGGGTCTGGAAATATCGCTTCCTTTACGGCAACAAATACAGGAAGCAGCCCGGTAACGGCAACCATCACGGTGACGCCTACCGCTAACAGTTGCCCCGGCACTCCCGTTACTTTTACTATAACAGTCAACCCGACACCTACGATCACGTTAGGCAGTAATCCAGGCGTATGCGCCGGAATTACAACAGCCAACTTGACTTATTCTGCAACGAGTGCCAGCCCGTCCACTTACAGTATTGTATATTCCTCAAGCGCAAACGCACAGGGCTTCACGAACGTAACAAATGCAACTTTGACCAGTTCGCCCATTTCATTAAGTGTACCGGGTACTGCGGCTGCGGCAACATACAATGGCACTTTAACGGTGGCAAGTTCTGCCGGATGTGCCAGTGCAAACTATCCCATCAGCATCACCGTAAAACCAATACCTGCGGCTACGATAAGCCCTGCAAATGATACGGTTTGCTTCGGCACAACCGATACGCTGCACGCAAACACCGGCACAGGATTATCTTACCAATGGGAATTTAGCGGAAGCCTGATTTCCGGCGCAACCAATTCCTATTATGTCATACCGTCCAGCCTTAGCCTCGGCACTTATAGTTATAATGTTGTGGTTACGCTAAATGGCTGCTCCGGCACTTCATCCGCAACGGCGGTAAATGTGCTTTCTGCTGTTGCGGTAACAGCAAGTATCAACCTTAACAAGGTTTTTAACGGGCAATCTGTTGTCTTGTCTGCCGCTAATTGCCCGGCTTACTCATGGTCGCCTGCTTATTCATCTTCCGTAACAAATGGCGTAGTATGCCCTACTTGCGCATTAACGGTGGCTGTACCTGTAAATAGCAGTACTACCGCAAATGCGGTAAATACTTATAAAGTAATAGGCAATTATTACGGCTGTCTGGATTCTACGACGGTAAGCGTTACGGTACTTCCTCTGAATGATACTATGTGTAATGATTCCCTCGTTTTTAATGGCTCTTACATTACGATAGGGGCCTCGTCATCGGTAGTAAATTCAACTTTTAGTGGTGGTAATAATTTTTATGCTTTAGGCGACTTGAATGTTGCTGCCGGTACAAATGTGAGCATCAGCAATAAAATAATTATGATGGCACCGGGGGCGCACATATTTATTTATGGCAACTCTTCCCTGACCTTAAACCATTGTCATTTGCTTACCTGTCCGGTAAGCCTGTATTCATGGAAAGGTATATACCAATATAATAGCTCCAGCCTGTATTTAAGCAATAATACCCTGATAGAGGACGCAGATACGGCGGTAAGAGTGGAAGGGACTATAAGCCCCGCAAGCGGTTTTACTTATGTACTTTCCAGTGATGGAGCGATCTTTAACCGCAATTACGCCGCTATTGAATTGTTTAACCAGGCCACACCAAATAGTATGCTCATACGCAACACGGTTTTTACAAGCCGTAATTTTATAGCATATAATGACAGCTCCGCCACTTCTTACCCCTTGGCATGGCCGCCTGTAACGGGTAGTGATGGTTTGAAAACAGCCTATAACCCTGCCAGCGGCTACCAGGCCCCCTATAATGCGGATAACCCGGCGGCTTTGTTCGGGACTTTCCCTTATCCGCCTGTTCTTTGTAAAGACGGGGACAGCGCTACTTATGGCATAACCATAGACAGCGTAGGCAGCACAGACCTGACCACAAGCCCGCCCACTATAACGGCCGCGGTACAAATAGGCGATAATTCAGCCGCCAAACAACAAAACCTGTTTGATAACACCAATTATGGCATTCACGCTTCTTACTCTAACATCACCTCGGTAAACAATGCATTCCTTGAAAACCAGCAAACAGCCTTATATGCCGAAAGTTTTATCAATCCCTGCATCACGCCTGTGAATCAAAGTTTTTTCGGGCAATTACAGGTAGGTGGTACAGGTAATAACCAAAACCGTTTTTACGATTGCAGCACAGGGGTTGAAGCCAATGGCATGTATAACGTAATAGCGCAAAACAACTATATGATAAGCAACCATACTACTGCCACCTTAGGCAGCCAGACTAATTATGGCTACAAAGTATATGGCTGGTATATGAACACTATGAACATGACTACAGACACTATTGTAAATATCAGCAACGGGGCAATAGTGACCTGGTTTACAAGTATGGGTGAATCATTTGAGCCGCAGGCGAATATTACCGGCAATGAGATCAGGGCTACTTTGCCAGGCGAACCCTACCAACCGGGACTGCATCCTAACCGGTATGTGCAGAACGGCATACAACTCATGGGCATTATTCCTTTCCCGCCCGGCAATGGCGGCGGTGCGCCTGCCCATATTGACAACAACCGTTTCATGGATGTTTACAATGGTATTTATGCCAGTTCGGAACAGGAACAGCAGGTGACCAGCAACAAAAATAACATCGTACTGGTATCGGACAGCCTTACTGCCACGCAATACGGTATATGGCACGCCAACTGTGTAGAAGATTCGGTATTTGAGAACCCCAATATACACGGGCTGGATATATGGGGCAGTGCCAATGCAGACAATGTAAGGGCGTTTTTAATGAGCAGCAGTAATCCCATTATAAGCTGTAACTGGGAAGACAGCCTCGGCAGGGGTTTTGAGTTCAGCGGCACATGCAGCGGCACTACATGGTTTAATAATACGATGGATACGAATATGGAAGGTTTGTACCTCAATAATGGCTTGATAGGCACACAGGGCACAGCCCACGACCCTATAAGTGATGTTTGGGATGCGTCTTGGAGCGGAACTAATTATAATACTTTTGTTTACGGAACTCCTTCCGCATTGTTTGATACATTATATGTATTGCCTACCTCAACCAATGACCCGTCAAATAATTGGGGTTTTCCCTATTCTGGTAGCTATTCACCTATAAACGGTCTTGCAAATGCTTCCGGCAGTTCCCCAATCAATTGCGGTACACGCCCTCCGCACTGGAATTATTTAGCGCCCTTTCACAACATAGCATTCGGCAATATTGATTATGGAACCAGTACCGCGATAAGGGCCTGGATTGGGCAATATTATTTATGGCAGATGTTGCAGGTAGATAGTTCTTTGGTAGCCCTGTCGCCGATCTTGCAACGGTTTCAAATTATGGCGTCCACGAGCCGCTATGCCTATATGAGCAATATTGAAAATTATATTGGTAATGGCGACCTTTCAGATGCTTATGCGTTGGCAAGCACTTGCCCTACGCCAAATCCTCAATACGACCCCGTAACGGGTGTATTAGTTGCAGATTCAAGCGGAGCAACCCATGTAGTAGCCAATTACCTGAAATTCTATAAAATACTGATCAGTTATTTGGGCGGCACTATAAGCGATGCGGAAAAAGATACGTTAACCGCTATGTCCGGTTTATGCCCTACGCTAAACGGTACGGTGGTTTACCAGGCAAGGGCTTTGTATGCAATGGTTTATAACACGGCGATGCCTTTTAATGATGACGTTTGCTATCCCCCTGAAGACGGCGGAAAAGCCGCAAATTCTACTAATAGCGGCCCGAATGCAACAGCGTCACCGTTAAATTTGTTGTCGCAAAAGCAGCATTACGTATTATCGCCCAACCCGAACAATGGGAATATGATATTGGTACAAACGCAAAGCGATCCCGACCCTGTGAGGGTGGAAGTATTAAATATGCTTGGTCAATCGGTCTATCATGCGGATCTACTTTTTAACGGTGGGAAGGCCCAATTGAATATGCAGGGGAACGCTCCGGGCTTCTATGTGCTGCAATTAACAGATAGTAAAGGCAATACTTTTATCTGTAAATTTGTAATCAGCGATTAATGAAAAAAATAATATTGATAGCATTTTTACACCTGTGTTGTTACAGCCTAACAGCACAGGTGAATTATGTTATAAACCCAAGTCTGGAGCAATATGATACCTGCCCGGTTTATGATGATAACATACGGGATGCTTATTTTTGGAGTTGTATAGATACCAATATGGTATACGTGCATACGTCGGACGGAGAACCTGAGTACTGCAATATCTGTGATAGTTCTTCATTATCTGTAATTCGATTTCCAAGTCTGACTGTTCATAATTATCCAAGAACAGGCAATGGCATGGCATTAGTGTTGATGTTTTCAGACTCAAGCCTAATCCCCTCACTTTATCAAAGGGATTATTTGCAAGGACGGTTCAATAAACCGCTTACAGCAGGAACAAATTATTGTATAACATTCTATGTACTATTAGATAGATGCCCAAATACAAGGTATGCAGTTAACCGTATTGGAGCTTATTTGGATAATGGGGCGATTGATACGACCGTTTACCCCGGTCTGCTGCAAACAGAATATATACCCCAAATTGTAGATACAAGTGTTATCAGCGATTCGGTAAACTGGACGAAAATAGAAGGCGGCTTTACAGCAAATGGCACTGAAAAATTTATTACAATAGGTGGTTTTTATGGCATAACACAAACAACGCATGTAATATGTAACCCAAGTGGTGCAGGTGGTGCGTATTACTTAGTAGATGATATAAGCGTAATAGAAAGTAACCACGTAGCCTTTGCGGGTAATGACACTACCATTGTAAAAGGCGATAGCATTTTATTAGGTGAAATAGGGGTGCCATATATATGGTATAAAGACAGTGCAGGGCTTACTTTGATAGACAGCACAAGCGGCGGTATATGGGTAAAGCCGGATACGATAAGCACCTATGTTGTAAAGCAAACTTTATGCGGTGTTGTTAGTTGGGATACGATTGTTGTAAATGTCGTGCCTGTGAATGTGGTAAGTGTAGTGAGTATGAGAAATGTATTGGTTTATCCTAATCCTGTACAAAATGAATTGGTAATAGAACATGCAGAAAATTGTAGAATTCATATTTTTGATGTGGTGGGAAGAGGGGTATATAATGGCCTTGCCGATCAAAATAAACAAGTGGTCAATACAAGCAATTTTCCGAATGGTGCATACTTTTTAGACATAACATGTAGTGATGGGGAAAGGGTAATTAAGAAAATAGTAAAATAGGTTTTCATGGTGATAGGGTTTATAGGGGCTGGCCTGTTCTCAGGTCGGCTTTTTTTATTTTTATAATCGATAGCCTATCTGTTTGGAAAAAAGTTGGATATCACTTAGGCGAACAACGCATGTTGTTCGCCTTTCTATTTTATGGAAGCCAATAAGATGTTTTACAATTGATTCTATTCCGTTGGTTGTCGTTCGATTCTCTAAAAAGTTCCCCTCTTTTTTGGCTGACAATGATGGACTTTTTTGTTGATCATAGTTTCGCTTATTCATTCACCATGCGAATACCCTCGTTCGCCATGTGAATACACTTGTGTGCGCAAAAACTTGCATTGCTGTTATAGGTCTGCTATTTTTAGAAAGGGGGCAATAAAAAATATTTTAATATTTTGCATTTGATAATTATTTATTTAGCTTTATCGAATCAGTTTATTATAAGCACACCTGTATTAATAATTGAATTTTTATAGTTCCTTCTTTTATAGCTCATTGATTCCCCTCTCTGGCTACATAAGATGGCAAACCCATGTTGCATTGCATGGTTACTGATAATCCTAAGATTAGGGTTTAATCATTAGTACTTTTTAAATTTTTGATAGTCATAACGATTTTTTTGTAGAAAAAGACAATACTGCCCATATGCCAAATTTTTTAACAAAACTTCTTGATCCAACTCCCAACGGACCTGAATCCGCCATGTTATTGGCAACATTACTTGATGTTAAAATATCGGCAACCACCCTCAAAAAAGAGATTGAAGAACACCCGGACTATCCGAGTTTACTTAGCATTAGTGATGTATTAAACGGCTATGGCATTGAAACCATCGGGATAAAGTTTGATCCCGATAAATTTAAAGAGATACCCTGTCCGTTTATCACGCAGTTAAAAGGCGCTAAAAACACCTTCGATTTCTTTACAGTCGTGAAGTCAATGGACAATTCCACCGTTACTTTTTTCGACGTCGAAAAACATCAGTGGTCTTTTATCGCCAAAGACGATTTTATGAAACGATGTTCAGGCGTCGTTTTATTGACCGAAGTAGGTGATAATGTCGGTGAAAAGGATTATGCTAAGAAACGAAAAGAAGAAAAACAAAAACAGGTTACGCAATACCTCGCCATCGGCTGTTTTCCTGCGATCGTTATCATTGCCGGCATATTAGCTTTTATGGAAAGTGGGGCGAATGTGTTATTGCCTTTCATTTTTTCTGTATTGACGCTTTTGGGTAGTGTAGTTGGCGTATTGCTGCTATGGTATGAACTTGACCAGTATAATCCGGTATTACAGCAAATTTGCAGTGCGGGTAAAAAGATAAACTGTGGTGCGATACTACAATCAAAAGCATCCAAGATATTTGGCATTAGCTGGAGCGCAATAGGGTTCAGTTATTTTATGGGCAATTTGTTGTTGTTATTGTTTTGGGGGATTGCTAACCCTCTGGCTTTGTTTGCATCTGCCTGGGTCAATGCCATAGCAGCACCCTACGTGCTGTTTTCGGTTTATTATCAATGGCGGGTAACCAAACAATGGTGTGTACTATGCCTATGTGTACAGGGCTTACTGGTTTTACAATTGGCAATCGGTCTTGTTGGGGGCTGGCATAGCCTGTTGCCCATCAGTACCATAACAACTCGGTTTGCTTTACAAACACTCGCAGCATTTGCTGTTCCCTTTATTGCAACTTTTATTTTATTGCCTGCCCTGCAAAAGGCAAAAGAAAGCAAACGTATCCATACCGAACTGCAAAAGCTGAAACATAACCGACAGATATTTGATGCTCTGATGTCAAAGCAAAGAAAAGTTACAGAAAGTACTGACGGTTTAGGCATTCGGTTGGGAAATCGGGAAGCTGAAATAAAAATTATTAAAGTTTGTAGTCCATATTGTGGCCCCTGTGCAAGAGCTCATGTGCCGATGCATGCCTTGTTACAGAATAACCCTGACGTACAAATTCAAATAATATTTGCAACGTCTTACAATGAAGAAGGAGACAAAAGGATACCAGTCATAAATCATTTATTAAGTATTGCCGACGAAGGCGACGAAAAACTATTATCTCAGGCGCTTGATGATTGGTACACCGCTGACAATAAAGATTATGAAGTTTTTGCCAGCAAATACCCTATGAACGGAAAATTAAAAAAACACAATGCCCAAATAGAACTTATGACAAACTGGTGTGTAAAAATGGATATACAGGGAACCCCAACATTTTTTATCAATGATCATAAATTGGCTAATATATATACAGTGGCAGATCTGAATTATTTTCTTTCTATTTAATATATAGCATTAATAGAGTGTTTAAACGATAATTTATCAACTACCAAAATGAAAAGCTTATGGGGAAACAAAAGAATTAAATGTATAAACGAGATTCACCACTAAATCAATGGTGGTAAAAAGTATTTAGTAAAACAAGTAATTATTTTTTTACATTAAATTAAACAAAATGAAAAAGTTACGATTAAAAGCAACTGAATTAGGAGCCTTTGAAATTTTGACGAGAGATCAGTTGAGAAATGAAATAGCAGGAGGATCTTCCAGTGATAGTCTTAGTCTTAGTGGTGGTTCAAGTTTATCAGGAGGGGGTTGCGGGCATAATATCGGTTGCGGTTCGTTAGGTGATCCGTGCGGATCAAGGGGGATATGCTACTGCATGTATGCACCATTGGGTGGCCAGACAATGTATTGCAAGCATCAAATGGGTTGATCATTATTTCGATGTACTGTTTATTATGACTCTTGACAATGAGTAGTAAAGCAGTCATTGAAGTACAAAATGTGTAACCACGTTTAATTTTCTTATTTAAACGTGGTTACTTTTAAAGATATTTGAGCTAATACATCATAATGAGAGATGCTGTAAATCATTTTAATGAAAGAAGTGTTAAATCTAATTGTTAAATAATATAATTAATTAATGTGAAAAATCTATTATTTATCATTTTTTTTCTTGCACCTATTCAATTATTTTCTCAATCAACATTTGTTATTGACGGCAAAACAAATGTTCTGGTAAATGGCAAAGCTGTTATTAACGTTGCCAGAGAATTTCAACTGTCTAAAATTAAGCAGGACACTGTATTAATCCGTAACCATTCATTTTTGTTTACAGGTACATTGAAATATCCTGAGGAATTTCGTGTAGAGATGATTGCTAAGGGTGGTAATCATAGCCTGAGCGAACCCTTTTTTATTAGTGCTGGCTATCACAAAATGACCATTGATAAGGCTTCATATCCCCACGATAGTTTTGAAATTGGTTTTGGGGTAAATTTGCCAAACGACCCGGTGAATGATGAATACATTAAAAAATATCTCCCTTCACGCAACAAACTGAGCAAACAATCTGATGATAATGACCGGGCAATGTTCAAATGCAGCTCGATCAAAGATAAAAAAGCAAAAAAAGATTGTTTTTTGGTAGCAGAGGCCCAACGGGCGAGCATAAGACAAAGCCTTGACGATGTTTTGTTAACTTACACCAAAGCAAATCCCAGATCGCCGATTGTTCCCTGGTTATTATATAATGAAATTTTTTATAATGGGTATCGTGAATGTTATCAAAATGTATATAAAGAATTTTCAAAATACACGCCCGATAATATAAACATACCGATAAGAAATTTTTTAGCGAAGTTGAAACTAAAAGCTCCGGGCAATTTATTCCCACTTGCCGATTTTGTAAAAGCAAATATATCCAAAAATATTCCCCAAAACCGGTATATCCTCGTTGACTTTTGGTTCAGCGGGTGTGCCCCGTGTATTGCTCAATTTAGAGAATTAAAAAAGACTTATAAAAAATACAATAAAAAAGGGTTTGAAATCATAGCGATATCTATCGATAAGAAAGAAGCCATACCTGAATATAAAAAATTGATCGCAAAAAACGGCTATGAATGGCCGCAGATTTTGGACTTGGATGGAGTTAAAACAAAAACGATTGATATCAACGCATTTCCGTCAGGTTTTCTGTTAGACAGCCATTGGAAAATTGTTAAAACAAACATCAACCCTACAATTTTAAATAACTTTCTTGAAGATAATTTGCCGTAACAAATGACTTAATTAACCACCATTCAGGCAAAATAAATGAACAATCCGTTAAATTACCACGAAAAAATCAAAAACGAGCAGCATGTTTTTCTGTATGCAGTTTCAGGTAGATCATCTTCAACAGCTCTTCAGCGTATAATTAATTCAGGCAATCAGGTATGGCTATGGGGAGAGCCACATGGTATGTTGAAACAAATATTTTCGGTGATCGCTCGCGCAAAAGGGCTCACCCAAACTAAGGGTGTAAAACAAGCGTTAAAAGCGATGTATCTTAGCTATATTGAAAATAAACACCTCTCTTTTTATCCAAACGCGACGGGAAATTTAGACAGTACTATTGAAGTATCAAACAGCTTAATAAGTAATCTGTTGAAACCCTGGGCGCCAAAACTTAAACGTTTTGGATTTAAAGAGATCGACCACATTTCTATCCCACTGCTCGAACATCTGAAAGAAATATATCCACAAAGTATTTTTATATTTTGTTTTAGAGACCCAGTTAAGCAATGGCCATCATTATGCAAATTAAAATTAGAAATAAGTACTGATTTAGATCTCTTTCTAAGGCAATATGAAAGCATGGCAACTAATTATTTAAAATTTGCAAGAAAACACGGAATAAAGGTTTTTGTTGAAAGTTCAGATCTGCGGGATGTCAAAAAGGTCGGTCAAATCATGAAGTACCTGAATATAACCGAAATTGACACCTCATTGATTGATGTGACGGTGCATACAATTAAACCAAAAAGATTATCAAAAGCTGATACGGAAAAAATATTAAATTCTCCTGCGTACATAAGTTATTTAAAAATGCGGAAAGTATCCAAATCTTTTTATAACCAGCAATTAATAAAAGATAAAATTACTGATACTAAGTCTGATCAAACAACGATAAAAAAACAACTAACAATCTGATTTTTAACCACTATACTATTTCCTTATGAAAACAATTAATTCGATAAAGGCTTTTTTTATATTGCTTGCAACTACCAGTGCAGTATACGCACAAAAGCAGCCCCAAGTGCAACAAATTAGCGTCCGCGCGCCTGAAAACATAAAAATTGACGGGAAATTGGATGAGTGGGCAAGCCATGATCTGAATGCATATAATTCCACCGACCGGATCTATTATGTGGTCTCTAATGACGATGATAATCTTTATTTTACTATACGCGGCATGGGGAACGGCGTAGCAAAAAAAGCTATCGCTGGAGGGATGGTACTAACTCTTAGTAAAGCCGTAGAGAAAAAATCGAATGATCAAATTACCATTTCATACCCCCTGCCGCAAAATACCGGTACTGTTGATGGCATAATTGGAGTAGTAAGCCAGGTAGGTGGCTTTACAGATGACCCGGTTGCATATCATAAGCAAATTGACTCTATTGTGGTTATTGCAAATCAATTAATAAATAGCGCGGTGAAAGAAATAGGTGTTAATGGTATTAAAGAAATACCTGATCCTGTTATTTCGAAATATAATGAATATGGTATCAAAGCAGCGGCGCAATTCTTTAGAATGCAACCAATTATTGAAATTTCGATCCCATTAAAATATATAAAAGGTTTGTTGGATAATACGGGTAAGCTCAGTTACAATATCAAGCTGAACGCAGTGCCCGCGCAAAGCTCGGCTCTTTCACAGTCTGTTCCCATTGAGAACGTAACCCCCAACATTGGCTATGCATTAAACTCTACTGATTTTTGGGGCGAATATATACTCGCTAAAAAGCCTTAATAATTCAATAAATGTAACAAGTATGATTGCAGACATTGTATTTAAGCTTTATAAGCTGGATCCGCTTATAAAACGAAATGTATTAAAGACCATCTCATGGCGAATTGTTGGCTCAATAGATACCGTTATTTTAGGTTGGCTTATCACTGGCAATTTGAGTTTCGGTATAAAGATAGGCGGTACGGAGTTGTTAACAAAAATGCTGTTATACTATGGACATGAGCGCTTTTGGCAGGGGATCAAGATTGGTTTGCCGACACGGCTGCAAAAAAACAAAATCGTAATAAGTGCAAACAAATCGCATTTGTTTAAACAGACAGGTAGGATTAAAAGAACTGACAGAGAGAGATTGAACAACAATAAGTCGTTCACATTATGGTTTACCGGTTTATCCGGTTCAGGTAAATCAACACTTGCTACTGAAATGGAGTCATGGATGTTTGAGAAAGGATTACGCGTTTATATCCTTGACGGAGACAATACAAGATTAGGAATTAACAGTGACCTTACTTTTTCCGACGAGGACCGTACAGAGAATATCCGCCGAGTAGCCGAAATATGTAAACTATTTAATGATGCAGGTACAATTGTTATTGCGTCATTCATTTCGCCATTTATAAATGATAGAAATATAGCGCGGAACTTGATCGGTCCTGAAAACTTTATTGAGGTGTACACAGATTCCAGTATTGAGACCTGCGCCGGACGGGATACAAAGGGACTTTATAAGTTAGCAATGGATGGAAAACTAAAAAATTTTACAGGTATTAGCAGCCCCTACGAGACTCCACTAAATGCGGATTTGCATCTTCATACGGACGATGATTCGACATCGGAATGCGTTAAGTCGATTATAGAGTACCTATTAGTTAATAAAAAGATCAATGCAAACGAGCCGGTTTTTGCTTAGTTAATTTAAACGTCTCCAAATTTGATTACAACCCATAGATAGATTGAGATTCACGTTTTACAAACAACAAGACAAAAAAGATTGTGGGCCTACATGTTTACGTATGGTATGCGCATACTATGGCCGTAAAATTGCCATTCAAAAATTAAGAGAACTGTGCTATATCGACCGCGGCGGAGTAAATATGCTCGCCTTAAGTGAAGCCGCAGAAAAAACAGGCATGAGATCTACTTGTGTTCGAATAAATTTAAGTCAGCTAAGTGAAGTAGAATTACCGTGTATATTACACTGGCGACAAAAGCATTTTGTAGTATTACATAAAATAAAAAGAGAGAATTATTACATCGCAGACCCAGCGAGGGGCATGGTTACATTAGATGGGGAGACATTTAAAAAAAATTGGTTCGCTCACAAAGAAACTAATACTGGTACAGCCCTTTTACTAAGCCCTTCACCACAATTTTATCAATCAGAAGATGGTAAAGCCAGCACAGTGTCTTGGTTAACCATATTGCGATATTTCTACGCCTACAAACGTTTGTTCACCCAACTGGCGTTTGGTTTAGGTATTGGTACATTGTTATCATTGATAACGCCTTTTTTAACGCAGTCGATAGTCGACATTGGTATAAATACCCGTAATGTCAATTTTGTTTATTTGATTTTATTAGCCCAGATAATGCTGTTTATTGGTAGCACCAGTGTCAATTTTATACGCTCGTGGATATTATTACA
>Ga0206951_1090_pt1 | contig 22694 bp, 12 predicted proteins | sample Alteio_BWOrgHeat_38_FD_152974 | JGI IMG/M metagenome (GOLD analysis project Ga0206951, IMG submission 152974) | Enriched cells from forest soil in Barre Woods Harvard Forest LTER site, Petersham, Massachusetts, United States -... | ecosystem: Environmental > Terrestrial > Soil > Temperate forest >... | reverse complement strand
TGGGTTCACCGTTAAGCTGCCGTTGACATAGCTAATCGTGTAGTTTGACGCTGAAAAGGTTCCGCCTGTCGCCGCCGAAGGCACGATGGCATAGGGTCCACCGACAACACTCGCGGTACCCGCGGTTCCTGTACTCGTGAGGGTAACCGCTCCCACGGTTTCAGAATTTTGTAGACCGGAGCTTGTGAAAGCACTGGTTCCTAAACTCGGTGTTTGTCCATAGAGCTTGCTTTGGTCGTTGGCGGTGAGCGTCAGCGAGGCCGGGTTTACGGTCAAGCTGCCGTTGACATAGCTAATCGTGTAGTTTGACGCTGAAAAAGTTCCGCCTGTCGCCGCCGAAGGTACGATGGCATAGGGTCCGCCGGCCACGCTCGCAGTAGAGACCGTTCCCGTGCTCGTCAGGGTAACCGCTCCCACCGTTTCAGAATTTTGCAGACCGGAGCTGGTGAAGTCGCTGGTTCCCAAGCTCGGTGTTTGTCCATAGAGCTTGCTTTGGTTACCGGCGGTGAGCGTCAACGAAGCTGGGTTCACCGTTAAGCTACCGTTGACATAGCTAATCGTGTAATTTGATGCTGAAAAAGTTCCGCCTGTCGCCGCCGAAGGCACGATAGCATAGGGTCCACCGGCAACACTCGCAGTGTCCGCGGTTCCTGTACTCGTGAGAGTAACCGCTCCCACGGTTTCAGAATTTTGTAGACCGGAGCTCGTGAAAGCACTGGTTCCTAAACTCGGTGTTTGTCCATAGAGCTTGCTTTGATCGTTGGCGGTGAGCGTCAGCGGGGCCGGACTCACAGTGAGACTACCGTTGACATAGCTAATCGTGTAATTTGACGCTGAAAAGGTTCCGCCTGTCGCTGCCGAAGGCGCGATAGCATAGGGTCCACCGGCCACGCTCGCAGTAGAGACCGTTCCCGTGCTCGTCAGGGTAACCGCTCCCACCGTTTCAGAATTTTGCAGGCCGGAGCTGGTGAAAGCAGTGGTTCCTAAACTCGGTGTTTGTCCGTAGAGTTTACTTTGATCGTTGGCGGTGAGCGTCAGCGGGGCTGGATTCACAGTGAGACTACCGTTGACATAGCTAATCGTGTAATTTGATGCTGAAAAGGTTCCGCCTGTCGCCGCCGAAGGCACGATGGCATAGGGTCCACCAACAACACTCGCGGTGCCCGTGGTTCCCGTGCTCGTCAGGGTAACCGCTCCCACCGTTTCAGAGTTTTGCAGACCGGAGCTGGTGAAGTCGCTGGTTCCTAAACTCGGTGTTTGTCCGTAGAGCTTGCTTTGGTTACCGGCGGTGAGCGTCAGCGGGGCTGGGTTCACCGTTAAGCTGCCGTTGACATAGCTAATCGTGTAGTTTGACGCTGAAAAAGTTCCGCCTGTCGCCATCGAAGGCACGATGGCATAGGGTCCGCCGGCAACACTCGCGGTGCCCGCGGTTCCCGTGCTCGTCAGGGTAACCGCTCCCACCGTTTCAGAATTTTGCAGACCGGAGCTGGTGAAGTCGCTGGTTCCTAAGCTCGGTGTTTGTCCATAGAGCTTGCTTTGGTTACCAGCGGTGAGCGTCAACGAAGCTGGGTTCACCGTTAAGCTGCCGTTGACATAGCTAATCGTGTAGTTTGACGCTGAAAAGGTTCCGCCTGTCGCCGCCGAAGGCACGATGGCATAGGGTCCACCGACAACACTCGCGGTGCCTGCGGTTCCTGTACTCGTGAGGGTAACCGCTCCCACGGTTTCAGAATTTTGTAGACCGGAGCTCGTGAAAGCACTGGTTCCTAAACTCGGTGTTTGTCCATAGAGCTTGCTTTGATCGTTGGCGGTGAGCGTCAGCGGGGCCGGGTTTACGGTCAAGCTGCCGTTGACATAGCTAATCGTGTAGTTTGACGCTGAAAAAGTTCCGCCTGTCGCCGCCGAAGGTACGATGGCATAGGGTCCACCGACAACACTTGCAGTGCCCGCGGTTCCCGTGCTCGTCAGGGTAACCGCTCCCACCGTTTCAGAATTTTGCAGACCGGAGCTGGTGAAGTCGCTGGTTCCTAAGCTCGGTGTTTGTCCATAGAGCTTGCTTTGGTTACCGGCGGTGAGCGTCAACGAAGCTGGGTTCACCGTTAAGCTACCGTTGACATAGCTAATCGTGTAATTTGATGCTGAAAAGGTTCCGCCTGTCGCCGCCGAAGGCACGATGGCATAGGGTCCACCGACAACACTCGCAGTGCCCGCGGTTCCTGTACTCGTGAGGGTAACCGCTCCCACGGTTTCAGAATTTTGCAGACCGGAGCTGGTGAAGTCGCTGGTTCCCAAGCTCGGTGTTTGTCCATAGAGCTTGCTTTGGTTACCGGCGGTGAGCGTCAGCGGGGCTGGGTTCACCGTCAAGCTGCCGTTGACATAGCTAATCGTGTAGTTTGACGCTGAAAAAGTTCCGCCTGTCGCTGCCGAAGGCACGATGGCATAGGGTCCGCCGGCAACGCTCGCGGTGCCCGCCGTTCCCGTGCTCGTCAGGGTAACCGCTCCCACGGTTTCAGAATTTTGCAGACCGCTGCTCGTGAAGTCGCTGGTTCCCAAGCTCGGCGTTTGTCCGTAAAGCTTGCTTTGGTTGCCGGCGGTGAGCGTCAGCGGGGCTGGGTTCACTGTTAACAATCCCGATGAAGTGAAGCTGAAAGCATAACCCGTCAAACTCGTGAGAGAACCATTCGCTATGGTAATTCCATACGGCGAACCCGCAACACTGGCTGTATCGGTATTACCCGTCGATGAAAGACTTGGCGCCCCACTCGTAACAGCCCCTAACGTATCGGCAACGATCGCACCACCATAGGTATTGCTTAACAAGCCCGAAGTCGAATAATCATTACTCAAATTAGCAGTAGCTCCATAAAGATGCGAGTCGGTCGTGGAGGTGAACGTAAGCGTCGGTTGTGTGCTAAAAAGGTAGCGGTTTCCACTGGCACTGATTGAGCTCGGTAAATTATTTGCATAAGTCATATTCCACAAAGCGACATTCAGACTAGCCAAACCCTCAAACGAGCTTGTTGATGGGTTGGCTGCATAAATCAGCCAGCTTCCGGTGCCGGGAGTCAAGGCACTCGATCCAGCCTCGTTGATAAAGTTTCTACCTGCCGCCAATACAATTGCTTCACCCGCACCGCCGACGGTGATCGTGTCATTGAGAGTCAGATCAGCGGTTGCGCCATTCGCCACCAAGGTAACCGTTCCAGTGCCCGTGGCTGTCACGGGATTGGTGCTCACCGTGATTCCACCCGTATTATTAACGACGACATTCCCATTCGCCTGCGTGATGCCCGTCAAGGTTAAAGGTGCCGCTGTGTCCGTTAATAAAATATCGCCGCCACTGGTGTTGCTTGCGCTAAAACCCGTGATGGTGTTGCTATTATTTAAGGTTTCACCGCCGACAGTCGTTGTTGTTAAGGTCGCACCACTGATTTGACCTGAGCCGCTTTCAGTGAGCGTACCACTAGAAAGAAGATTAACATTGTTGCTCGAGCCTGCGGCAAGACTACCCGTAATACTAATATTGCCCGTGTTGTTAACCGTTATATTTCCCGATCCGGACTGTGAAATCCCTAAGATCGTCAATGGCGCCGCCGTATCGGTCAAAGCAATGGCGCCGCCACTCGTATTGACCGCATTCAAATTTAAAATAGCATTCGAACCATTCAGTGTTACTCCGCCGACCGAGGTTGTTGTCAGTGTATCGACAGAAAGAGCACCATTCTGAGTAATGGCACCTCCTACCGTTACCGTCAAGTTTCCATTCGATGTCAACGTTGTAGCAGGCAAGGCAACAGCCGCATTCGGCAAGCGGATTGTTAAATTAGCTGCACCACTGATGGAGGAGCCAAAAAGTATTGAGCCTGCTCCCGCAATTAAGCTGTTACCTGCCAAGGTAATAGGATTGTCGACCGTGATATTGCTTCCCGCCACCTCCAAAGCGCCATTAAAGCTAGTTGACCCAAGTCCATTCAAGGTCATCGTCGCTGTATTCCCTAAGATTGCGTTGCTAAAATTCAAATCCAACGTCGCATTCGAGGAGACACTGACAGCGCCGGTGCCAAGACCACCCGCATTGCTATCATTCAACACACCCACGATCACATTGGTCCCGCCACTATAGGTATTGGTGTTTGACAAGGTGAGCGTACCTGCCCCCCCTTTAGTCAATGCTCCGCCCGTACCACTGCTGAGCACCCCCGTAATTGCGCTGTTACTAGCAGTGGTATAAATAGTAAGTGTATTGACTCCGAGGGAAACAGCCGGCATCGTGATCGTGCCTCCTGTCAGGATGCTGCTAGCGCCCATCGTCACCGCGTCATTATAAGTTTGAGATCCTGTCGTTGTTATTGTCGCTGTATTGATATCAATTCCCGTCGCTCCCGTAATATTCACCGCGGTGAGCGCGGTGGTTGCGCCAAGGGTCGCTCCGATCGTCACGTTTCCAGCTGAACCCGTTGACGTATTCAACGTAAAGCTCCCATTAAGAGCGTTACTCAAGGTGACGCTGCCGGTCGTTGTCGTATTGCCCGCATTCAAGTTAAGTATTTTGCCCGTGCCGTTGAGCGTGAGATTGGAACTCATTTGAATATTCCTATCCGCTTGTAAAGTCAGTGTGGTAGAAGCGCTCCCCCAGTTTGTCTGCAATTCATTTCCTGGATCATTAAATGTAATATCCCCCGAACCAAGACCGAGCGCATCCGTGGTGACAACCTTAACATTGGCGCTGTTCAGCTCTGTCCCGAGATCGCCGGCGTTCAAGGTCACCCCTAAGACACCGAGCACTGAGGGTGTATAGGTACCGCCACTGTAGCTGATATTCGACGTTGCGCTGTCACTAATGGCTACGTTAACGGGATCCAATAACCAGGTTCCCCATTGGCCGTTCGGCGCCTGTAAATTGATTGCTTGTATTCCATTCACATCCAGATAGTCCCCCGACGTTTCAAGCGATCCCCCACTCCCGCCCAGGGCGCCGCCCTGCGCGCTAAAACGCCCATAAGCAAATGTGGCATCATCAGACCGAACAACAATTTTGCCGCCGTTGCCATTTTCGATCGCATCCGCTTTTATGATCACTCCCGGGCCAACGTAGGTTTGCAGCACCTGTTGCGAAGAACCCTGTTTCTGAGCATTTCCACCCAGCAAAATTACCCCGCCACCTGTCTGACCGCTCACATCAATCCCCGCCTGATCATCAACGTCGATATACTCCCCCAATACAATGACTTTGCCGCCTTGCTGATTGACGGAATAGCCGGAGGCATCTAATTGGCCCGTGACTTTCACAATGCCATTATTGCCGCCCGATAAAACGATTTGCCCATCCCTTTGATCAACGGTGTCCGCCTGCACCACACCCTGCATATCAATCGCATCATCAACAATATTTTCCGCTGTCCTTGCCGCGATGATGACTTTTCCGCCATCCGCAATAATCATTCCTGAATTGCTGACGGCACTCGGTAAGGGTTGTCCATTCGCATCTTCGCCCGTAGTCGCCGTCTCCTCGTCAATCGTAAAGTTAATCAGGCTATTGCCACCTAAATCGACCGTAAACTTGTTTCCGGAAGCTAATATAACCTCGCCCATGTTTGCCTCAATCAAGCCCTGGTTCGAGACTGCATTGCCAAGCAACGCAATCAGGCCATGCTGCGCGGCAATGAGCGTACCCTGATTTAATATAATACCGCCCGAAAGAGATGGTTGATCAAACCTGTAGTTGCCAGCGATAAAATTAGCGTCCATCATATCGGCGGTAGATGCAATGAGACTCCCTACATTGACGTAGGCACTCGAACCAAAATAAATGCCTGCGCCATTAATAAGAATAATCTGGCCATTCGCAATTAAATTGCCATTAATCTGTGAGGCGCCCTGGAGCGGATTAATTCGATTGAGCACAATTGAATTGGAATTAGGCTGCACAAATTGAGTGGTTTCCTGTGAGCCGATATTGAAACTTCGCCAATTAATGATTGCTTTATCACTGGTTTCATTGATCTCCAGCGTGTTCGCAGCAGGCTGACTAATTTTTACTGTGCCCGAAACAACCTGAGCATTTTGTGGATTCGCTTGAGCGGGCGGAATAGCAATACCTGGGCAGCACATCAGGCCAAGGATCATTGCAAAAGTTAAAAATTTATTTTGACCTAAACTCAACCGCAAGTAGGCCAACTGAAAAATTTTACTCCGTAGAATCAGCAGCAGATGCAGCATAAGTCATGCCTCCACTCGCTCATGAACATGATGAGTAGCGCATATCGATTTGGGCAAAATCATGATGAAGCAATCAAGAATCTAAGCTAGCTGCGAGTACCTATTCGGTTCTCCTTCAAAATTCCTTCGTCTCCACACTCATTGTGAAGGAGAGGGATATAGAAGGGTGAGCCGAATATTTACAGCTGTTGAGAACGTTCGTTGTTACACTTACATTATATCATTTTTATACTCTATCCAGCAAAAAGATAGCAAAATGCTCAAAAAATAGCCTGCCTTTAGCATGCCCGACAACGCCGATGATCCAATTTTTGATAAGAAAAAGAGCAAATCATTTTGGTATAAAATTATACTAAATATTTAAAAACAATTATATTATGATCACTCCAAGACGTAAATCCAATTAAAAATACAGAACAAATAATAGTCAGCATGTAAAGGCAGGCATTCGTATCCGCTCATGTAAATTATTCTGTTAAAAACCCTTATTCCTAAAAGTTTGTCAGCACAACCTTCCCTATCGCCTTCCCGCTTTCAAGATAAGCATGGGCAGAGCCGACCTGAGCAATTGTAAATTTTTTCTCGTCAATGAGTGGCTTGATAACACCACTGTCCACTAACTCGGCTATTTTCGTGAGTATCTCGCGATAGTGAGCACGATTCTGACCCGTGATTAACGGCAAGGGCTGCATCACGGTGTGTAGGGTTAACCCTTTTAAAAAAGCAGGCGTCAAATCATAGCTACCCACCGCAAGAATGGACACAATGCGGCCATACACTGCCGCTGCAGAAAAGCACTCAGATAAATTTTGACCGCCCACGGTGTCAAAGACGACGTCAAATCCAGCATTATGGGTATATTTTTCAACATAGGCTTCGACCTTGGTGTTCTTATAATCAATAGTGAAATCCGCCCCCAATTGTTTACAAATAGCCAACTTCTTCGGCGAAGAACTGGTGGAGTATACTTTTGCGCCCAACCATTTTGCCAGTTGAATGGCGAGATGCCCCACACCTCCAGTTCCTCCATGGATCAGCACAGTTTGACTCTTTTGCACTTTAGCGTAGGTTATGAAAGCCTCCCATGCCGTAATAGCAACCAAGGGCAAGGCGGCGGCTGCTACCATTGAAAGACTTTTAGGCTTATGAGCAATCAGGTTGGCATCCGCCAGGACATATTCTGCTAAACCGCCGCCCATATCAAGAAATCCGCCAACACAACCATAGACTTCATCACCTTTTGAAAAATTCGCGACACCCTCACCGACTTGTTCAATCACGCCGGCAACATCACCCTGGAGCGTTGCCGGAAAAGATTTGATTAAGTCGGGAAAATAGCCTTTTCGTAATTTATAATCTAAAGGGTTAACACTGGTTGCAATGACTTTAATTAACACATGTCCGGGAATCAGCACGGGCATGGGCAAGGTGATTTCTTTGAAAACATCAATATCACCAAATTGCGTAATCGCGATTGATTTCATTTTCAACTCCTAAAATATTTGAACTCGGTTGCTTTGTCCTGGCGATAGTATATTAGGATAGCACCTGACGCAACAAAGGGGCCAAGTCCGATTGGTTAAATGGTTTTATCAAAATAGGAGCATCCCTGTTTTTGATGTAACCTTCTGCTAACAGCAATTTTCGAGAATAACCGCCCCCCGCGTCAATCACCAACACGATCTGTTACCGGCTTGACAATTTAAAATTAAATGCCAACATAGGATTCGTGCTTTTTCATTATTAAAAGTCGAGGTCATGAAACGAAAAGCTGATTTTCCTTTTCTTTTGATTTTGGTGCTTTCCGGTGTATACCTTTGCAGCTGGCGAATACAAAGTCACTTACTCTTACATTTTGACGTCAGTTGGCTCACACATGCTGCTCAGCAGTTAGTGGCCGGCGGCAATTATATTAATAATTTCCTGGAGACCAATCCTCCGCTCATCCTTTACCTCTATACACCGCTTGTTTTTTTAAAACAGTTCTTGGGTGTTTCCGTAATCGCAGGGACTCGCCTTTATATCTTCACGCTAGCAACCGTATCACTGGTTCTTTGTTCGCGTTTATTGACCGCCATTTTTGCAAAAAAAGACCACTTTGTGCGTCATTTTTTGCTGTTTATTCTGGCGCTTAATTTTCTAATATTCCCTTTAAACGAATTGGGTCAAAGAGAAAATTTGACCGTTATTTTTATATTTCCCTATTTGCTCTTGCTCTCGCTCCGCTTGCAGGGCAAAGATACGCCTAAAATCCTCGTTTCGTGCCTGATCGGCTTGATGGCCGGCATCGGCTTCTGTATTAAGCCTTATTTTCTGCTCCCCTTGGGGCTGCTTGAATTGTATTTTCTCTATCAGAGCAAACACTTGCTTGCACTGTTTAAGCCTGAGCTGCTTTCTGTAGCGGCGTTTATTTGCTTCTATCTCATTGTCATCGGGCTATTGCATCAAGACTATATCCATCAAATTATACCCCTGGTGGCAAAATTTTATTACCAGCGCCATCAAAAAGACTTTCCAGCCCTCTTATCCAGTGAAGAATCCGTATTCAACTATTTTGTAATCCTGCTTTATCTGCTAAGACGCCAGCACCGTTTCTATCCGAATTTATGCAATATACTCCTGATTGCTACTCAGGGATTTTGGCTAGTCTATCTGGGGCAGCGCATGGGCTGGTACTATCATGCCTTGCCCTTTCAATCCCTGGCGCTCACGCTCGCAACACTATTATTTCTGCAAACTGCCGCCCAAAAAACCTTTTCACACTGGGATTGGCTTTTAACCAGCGCTCTCGCTCTGAGCTTTATGGCCTATTATTACTTTAAAATCCCCTACCTAAATCTCAGTGTGCATGCCTCTCCTATTGCTTATTATCTTTTATTTTTCATGATCGTTTTCCCTTTATTCTATATCCACGCGTCTTACCAGCTACGATGGAAACTGGCTTTCGCACTGATACTCCTTTTTAGTCTTAATTTTCGTGTTTATCACTATTTAATCTTAACCGCGTTTTATCCTTATTTATTTATAATGACTGCCAGTCTGATGGTATTCACTGCCGCTCTGCTAATGCCGGCAGCCACTTCGCGAGATAAAGCACGGAGCATTTTGCTGTCCGTTTTAGGCCTGACTCTTTTTGGTCTCCCCGCTTATCGAATGACGTACCTCTATCATTCTGGTTGCTCTTATAAAACCTTATATACCCACCTCATCGAGGACATGAAAAAATTCACGGGACAAAAGGTTATCTATCTATCAAACGCGTCAGAAATGACTTTTCCCAACATTGACTATTCCGGACAACTTTATTCCTCACGATTTTGGAGTTTAATCTGGTTGCCCGCAATGAAGCATTGGGACGAACCCCAAACCTACCCTGCTTATTTTCATGATAATCAGGCGGCTCTGCGATTTTATATCAATGCCTTGATTTGTGATTTCCAGAAAAATGAGCCGCAGTATGTATTTGTGGACAAACGCTCCCCGGGCTATTATTACGCTGCCGCGCCAGACTACATCCAGCTTTTTTCCTTGAACCCAGACTTTAAACGGCTTTGGACAAAATACCATTACCGGGAGACTTTGGAGAACCACCCTCTTTATAAGCTGGATGTTTATCAGAGAGAAGGATGATCCGGCCCTTCGAGATACCCTTCGACCTCAGGGCCGAGGTAAATATTTGAATGAAACCGAATATATACGGGCTGGGGTAAATATTCGGTTCACCCCTCCATATCCCCCTTCCTCCACGCTTTTGGTGGAGGAAGGGGTAAGGGGAAGGAGGTATAAAATTAATCCTAATCAGCGGGTTATAATTAATAAGACCTCCTCTCCCTAACCCTCTCCTCCACCAAAGGCGTGGAGGAGAGGGGACTTTAAAATGAGGACCGAATATCTACGGGCTGGGGGATCAACTCATTGTTATTCCGCGCGAGTTGTTGTTATAGTATTTCAGGATAGTCGTCTCAAGGACAAGCCTTTGGAAATGACCGTACAAAAAAATAATTATTTATTTTTTCTTGTAGCGCTTTTCACGCTTTATTACCTCTGTTGGCAGCTGCAAAATCATCTTTTATTGAATTTTGATGTCAGTTGGTTAACCTTCGCCGCACAACAAATGCTTGGCGGTGGCAACTACGTCAATAATTTCTTGGAAACGAACCCGCCCTTAATTATCTATCTGTATATGCCTTTGGTTTTTTTAAAGGTACATCTGGGAATCAGCATTATTGAAGGAATAAAATTATACTTTTTTGCACTGTCTACCGTCTCACTCTTACTTTGTTATTATTTACTCTCTTCGATCTTCCTTAAAAAGGAGCAACCCCTTCTCGCTAGTGTTTTAGTGGTGCTGGCCATTATTTTCTTGATGCTTCCGGTAAATGAGTTTGGTCAAAGAGAGCACTTTGCGATCATTTTTATCTTCCCATATCTCTTATTAAAGATCAGCCGTTTACAGGCAGACCCGGATTGGGGCCGCTTTTTTCCACTCTGCATCGGCCTGCTAGCAGGGATTGGTTTTTGTGTTAAACCCTATTTTCTGCTACCTTTTTGCCTCATTGAAGGCTATTTAATCTATCAAAGAGGATTCTCCTTCTCTCTTTTTAAGCCTGAGACCCTCGCGGTCGGCCTGGATGTTTTGTTATATCTCGTGCTTATTTTTGCATTTCACCCTGATTATGTGCAGCAAATCTTACCTTTAGTGACGCGTTTTTATTATCAACGCTACCAACGCTCCATGGTTAGGATGCTAGGAAATGAGGAATCTTTTTTTAACTATTTTGTGCTCCTTTTTTATTTCCTCAGGCAAGATAAATTGCCTTATAAGAATTTGACACGTCTTATCCTCCTGACTGCCCAGGGGTTCTGGTTAGTCTATCTCGGCCAGAGAATGGGCTGGTATTACCATGCCCTCCCCTTCCTCGCCTTGGACCTTTTTCTCCTTTTTTTTACTTTTTTTAATTTTGCCCAGCAAGAGCGATTCTCGCGCTACGACTGGTTTACAACCAGCGTTTTAATGGCAGGACTCTGGAGTTATTTTTTCTATAAAATCCCCTTTATTCGCTTGAGCGCCTATTTTTTTCCTTACGCCTATTTTTGCTTCTTTATAACGATTTTTTTCCTACTTTTTTATATTAATGCCTGTTTTAAAATCAACGTAAAGCGGATAGCCTCCCTACTGGCTATTGTGATTATTAATATTATTTTTTATCACTATTTGCGACTGACTATTTTTTATAATCACCTCTTTCTTCTGTCCACTAACCTTTTTATTTTGTTTTTTGCTCTCTTGATCCCCGCTGCAACCTCACTCGCCAAATGCCGCTACCTTCTTCTCTCCCTTCTCGGCCTGCTCCTTTTTGCCATTCCAGCCTATAAAATGGCTTATATTTATGATTATGCCTGTTATTACCAAATGCTCTACACCCAATTAACGACGGCGATGAAACGCTTTTCATCACACAAGGTCCTGTATCTATCGAATGCCTCGGAAATGGCCTTCCCGAATATCGCTTATTCAGGCCAACTCTATGCGTCGCGGTTTTGGAGTCTGGTATGGCTTCCGTCGATGAAAAAGCCTTATGATCCCCGAACCTATCCCGCTTACCTGGCTGAAAACAAGCAAGTACTTGGTTTTTATTTAAATGCGTTGCTGACGGATTTAACGGAAAAAAAACCAGAATATGTTTTTGTGGATCGGCGAGCAAAGGGTTACTATTACACCCCGCCGCCGGATTACCTGCGCCTGCTTTCACTGCATACTGGTTTCCTGGAGGCATGGAAAAAATATCATTTTCTTTATACGCTCGACAGCCGGCCTTTATTTCGTCTTGATGTTTATCAACGAAAAGTCGATTAAGGTCTAGGCTAAACTTATATTCTTGTCTGTTTATTGGGCTTGCCGCTGCTATTCCGGTAATCCTTGGCACGAAGCGAGACAACCAGGTAAACTGCATAGTAGAACGATAGAGATGGATATCACGGTGAAGAAGCAGGATGGCTTTACATTAATCGAACTGGTGATGGTTATTGTCATCATTAGCCTCCTCGGTATCATTCCTTTTTTTTCCTGGCAAGGCGCACCCCTCGGGGTATACGCGCAAGCGGAACAGGTCGCCGGTGATATTCGCTACGCACAATCCTTAGCGATGACAAAAGGGCAGCGCTACAGTTGGGTAAAAACCGCAGCGAATGCCTATCAAATCCAAAATAGTACGGGCACCGCCCTGATGCTAAGCGAGGGCAATACCACGGTGACCTTTCATACTGGCATCACCTTTGGAGCGTTAACCAATCTACCGAATAACCTCGTCAATTTTGACGGACGCGGCACGCCGTATTCAACTTCCAGCTCACCTGGCACCGCGCTCAGCGCCAATGCTACAATAGCCATTACAGAAGATGGGACGACAGCGACTATTACCATTGCTGCCGGAACGGGTGGAGTAACACTGCAATGACCTTTCATGGCGCAAGTTTCTCAATCCGAAATGCGGCTCCGCTCTTTTCAAAAAATCATCGAGGCTTCACTCTGATCGAAGTGCTCATCTTTATTATTGTGACCAGCTTGATTGCGCCAGCGCTCTTCATTGCTTTCACCACCGCACAATTAAACGCGCCCGCGGCCTTTGAAAACCTGATCGCAAGACAAACGGCCAAGCAATGCATGGAATGGTTTATCGGTCAGAGGCGTTTGAATAATTACAACAGCGTCTCTTGTCCGAGCACGACCGTTCCCAGTTTTTGCACCGCCCCCACGGGCTATACCCTCAGCGTTAATATCGCCTGCACCACAATCAACTCGGACGCTAATTATAAAACGATCACGGTCACCGTCAGCGGCAAAAGCAACGCAACCCTCACCACTTTAATTGCGAATTATTAATATGACTTCCTTCACTAAAAAAGCCGGCTTTACTCTGATTGAATTGGTCCTTGTCATTATTATCATGAGCATTGTCAGCGTGGTCGGCGCTACCATGTTGGCGCAAGGGTTACAGTCTTTTCTTACTCTGCAAAACACCACGAACGCAAATTGGCAAGGCCAAGTCGCGCTGGAAAGGATGACGCGTGAAATCCGCTATGTTCGTTCGGCCGCCGATGTCCTGACTCAAACCAGCGGTGAATTTCAGTTTGTGGATATCTATGGCAATACAATTGCCTACACGCTCAGCGGCGGCAATCTCGTGCGCAACTCGCAAACGCTGGCAAGTGGTGTTAATTCCTTGACCTTTACCTATCATGATAACAATGGGAATACGGTCGCCACGAGCACCAATTTGCATTATGTGGGTATCAGCTTGAATATAACCCAGAATGGGAGTAATTATGCTGCGACAACGGCTATTTTTCTTGACGACTTATCAACATGAGCTATAACCAGCGAAGGATCTCACTCCAGCGACAACACGGCTATCTTGTGATGGTCGCGGTGCTCCTCATTCTGCTGGTCGGCACCGTATGCACAGCCCTGATTGGGCTCTTTAGCGGCAGTGAAACTGCAACCATTAATTCTTTGCGGGCCGATCAAGCCTATTATGTGGCTGAGGCCGGCTTTGAAGAAACAGCTCGATTATTGCTGACACCGAATTTAACCGGTGCAAATAATCGCATCGCCTGTGCTGCGATCACCGGCACCAGTGCACTAACCAACACGGACGCTGGTGCGGGCACCTTTACCGCCACAACAGTGGCGGGCTCGCCGGTTTATGCGAATACCACCCTCTCCGGTGCGCTGAATAGCTCCGCGACCACCGTTTCTGTCGCAAGCACCACGGGGTTTTCTGCCGCGGGTCGCATCAGGATCGACAATGAAATTTTGAACTATGGCGCCATTTCAGGGAATAGTTTTATTGGCGTTCAACGTGGTGTGAATACGACTTATAGCGCACCCCATGTAACCGCGACACCCGTCGTGCAATATCAATGTAATGTCAACGTCACCGCCGGCATTCCCAGCTTGACCGCGCCCTTATCGCAACGAACTCTACAACAATCCTGGCAACTGCAGGAAGGCTGGGCTGGGGGAGTGCTCTCCGGTGCAAATTATGTTTTTACCCATTGGAATCGTCCTACCGAAGCCGCCTGGAGCGCCGACCTGGTTGCGAATTCGTCGGCGGCAACGATTAATAGCGTGTCCATGCTTTCAAACGGCGATGGTTGGGCTGTTGGAAACGTTGTTGGTAAAGCATTCACCATCTTACATTGGACTGGAACCACCTGGGATTTAGTGTCAGCCCCCACAGCTTGTTCTACCCAAAATCTCGCCGGTATTTCAGCGGTCTACCATAACGAAGCCTGGGCGGTTGGGCCAGCAACCAAGTCAACAGGAAATTGCAACTCCCCTGGCGGTTCACGCGTCTATGATGTTGCCTACTGGAATGGCACAACCTGGGCGCTCTTAACGCCCTCGACGACACCCTCGGTTCCAGCAGATTCAGGCTCCAATCAAGATTTAAACGCCGTTCATGTGATCGATACAACACACAGTGGCGCGGGCACGCTCGGGTTTGCGGTAGGCAATGGCGGTGCCATTCTGCAATACAACGGCTCTAACTGGATAAACGACACGAGCCCCACCACCAATAATTTATATGGCGTTTACGTGGTCTCCGCCACGCAAGCCTGGGCGGTTGGCGCCGCGGGAACAATTATAAAATGGAATGGCTCAACCTGGAGCACCGTCAGCTCGCCGACCTCGACACAGCTCAATAGCATCGCCATGCTGGACTATACCCAAAGCGGCAGCGCGCAAACCGGCTGGGCCGTGGGGAATTCGGGGGTCGCCATTTATTATAATGGCTCAACCTGGACCACGAGTAGCACGGGAAGCTCTGCCAATTTGTACGACGTTGCCTTATTCACGACCAGCCCGGATCAAGATGTCTGGGCGGTTGGCGCCGCTGGCACGATGCTGCATTATAATGGCAGCGCCTGGGCCGCCGTCACCTCGAATGTGAGTACCGATTTAAACGCCATCTCCTTAATCCCTCCACAACAGTATGGCTTTGCCGAGTCTGAAATATTTCCATAACCGAGAGGGTTTCAGATGAATGCTTTGGTAAAAAACACTAAATCCTTTATCTGAAACGCGCTATCAATCTATCCGTTCAATTTCAGCTGCTGAGAAGGTAATTGAGTAGACTGCCCTAGCGGAGTCAGGTCGGTCGGCACCGGCATTCTAAATAACCCTGATGCATTAGTCCTTGTACGGTACGGGAGCATTGAAGCCGGAACCGGTCTTTGGCGAAGAGCTGGCTGCGCGTCGCAATCCCTTGTTTGAGTGGCTTCAGGACGATCTGTGTTTTGCGGGATTTGCCGGGCAGCGGCCGCTGGAGTTGCGGATTGCCTCAACGTTTCCCAAATATAATGGGTTTGCAGCCAGGAATTAATAAACGTACCGACGGCCATCAGGATGGAAAGACCCACGGCAAGGGCAATACTAACCGGCGGCGTAATTGCAAGACTGAGAGCGGCAATCAGGAGCAAAGTGCCGGTATACATGCCAAAAAAACTGCTGGCGGTCGTGAGCAAAAGCATCGGCACCGTAAGAGCCAAAAAAGCATTGGAAGCTGGCGTGTTTCTTAAAGACCGTTGTGCCTCCTGGTTAGCGGGAGCATTATGCTTTTGGCTATTTTTTGACGTGAAATAATAGCTAATGGCCATGCTGACGGAGCCGCTGACCGACATGAGAATACCCAGGATGAGCCCGAATAAGGAAGCGAAGGGAAGATAAACGTGAGCAATGCCGATGAGTATGCCTACCAGGATATTGAGGATATTGATCGGTATGCCGATTTTACGCAGGACGCGATTTACTTTAGCCAACATATTTTACAGTTCATTAATAATGCAAGGAGTGAAATTTTTGCATGCCTTATCGTATAAAGCAAACAACTTCATCCCGTGTTTACTATCCTGCATCGATTAAACTCGACGCTGCGCCGTCTCGTGGCGATGACAAACTTCCTCGTTGACGTGATTTCAGCTCTCAACCTTGGTATTTCAACGACCCTTCTTGCAGGAGCTGTAAACACAAGACTTGACCCTATCTAAAAAACACAAGACTTGACCCTATCTATAAAGACGCTATCATTAGGGCCACCTTTCAAGGAACCCCTATGTTAATTCAACCTCGAATTCGCGGATTCATTTGTACGACAGCGCATCCCGTCGGCTGTTATCAGGCCGTCTTACAACAAGTCGATTATGTAAAACGACAGCAGGCTTTTTCAGGGCCCAAAAATGTTCTGATCATCGGCGCCTCCACGGGTTACGGCCTGGCGAGCCGGATTGCGGCTACCTTTGGCGCCCAGGCTAAAACCATCGGCGTTTTCTTTGAAAAAGCGGCTGAAGATGGCCGCACCGCCTCCCCCGGCTGGTACAACAGCGCGGCTTTCGAAAAACTAGCGCATGAAAGCGGGCATTATGCCAAAAGCATTAACGGCGACGCTTTCTCACAGGAAATCAAACAACGTACCGCCGAACTCATTCGGCGTGATTTAAAACAAATTGACCTGATCGTCTATAGCCTCGCCTCTCCGCGACGCACGCATCCCCTGACAGGACAAGTTTACTCCTCCGTTTTGAAGCCGATTGGCCAAGCCTTTAAAGGAAAAACGGTCGATGCTTTCCGTGGTGAAGTGAAAGAAGTTGTGCTCGAACCCGCTAGCGAAAACGATGTAGCCAACACAGTCGCCGTCATGGGCGGTGAAGATTGGGAAATGTGGATCGATTTTCTGATGAAAGAAAATTTATTGGCAGAAGGCGCCACCACCATTGCCTATTCTTATATTGGCCCTGAATTAACCCACGCGATTTACAAAAATGGAACCATCGGCAAAGCCAAAGAACACTTGCTAGCCACAGCAAATACGCTGGACAAGAAACTCCAAACACTGCAAGGGCAGGCCTTAATTTCCGTGAATAAAGGCTTGGTAACACAAGCCAGTGCAGCCATCCCGGTGGTGCCGCTTTATATCTCCCTGCTTTATAAATTAATGAAAGCCAAGGGTACGCATGAGGGCTGCATTGAACAAGCTTATCGCCTCTTTCACGACCACCTCTATTCCCCGCAAGGCACCATCAAGGATGCTCAAGGCCAGTTGCGCTTGGACGATCGCGAGATGCAAGCCGATATCCAGCAAAAAATTGCCGAACTCTGGCCACAAATCACTTCCGAGAACGTGGGTCAGTTAACGGACCTGCAGGGTTATCGGGATGATTTCTACAAACTCTTTGGTTTTAATATCCCCGGTATTGACTACACTCAAGAGGTGAATCCGGATGTTAAAATCGAGGCCTAGTACAGTGTCCACCTGATCTCGCCTAGATCTTCGCCATGTCAGGATAGCGTTTTTTCAATCTAGTGCGTTGTCAATTTGATTTTGTCATCCTGAGCGCAGCGAAGGATGACGCTATGCTCATGACAAGGGCTGCGCTCAGTATGGAAAAATCAAGTGGACACGACACTAGCCCACCTTAGCCATCGGCACGATCTTGCCTTGCCCCTCTACTCCCGTCTCCTCCTGTTCCAGCCGCAGCGCGGCACGCAGGTCTTTCAATAGAGCGCTCAAGGTCCCGGACATGATTAAAAAATCCGCGATGAATTTTTGCTGCAGGGTTTCTGCTTCCAGGTCCTTGGCCTCGGAAATCAGCTCCTCTTGATACTTGAGGCCGCTCAGTGAAAAATCGTCGGCGAGCACGAATTGAATGCGATCCTGCCAGGATAAAGCCAACTGTTTCACCTGACAGCCATCTTTGATAAAGCCTTGCAGGCTGGGCGCCAATAAATCCTGGTGCTGACAACGAATCAAGCGATTTTCTTGATTGGGGTCTTGCAACAAACACGCTTTTTCCAGGGCAAAGTTGGAAGAATAGTTTTGGGTTTTTAGCCACAACGTCAAAGTGGGTCCCAGTTTCTTAATATTCAGTGGATGCGTCTCTTCGTTTAGGCTTCGGGTGAAGTATGTGCGAAACTGGTCAAGGCGTTTTTGATTATTCGTGCCCAGGACCAGCCCATTATTTTCCGGGTCCAGGTAGCCATAGACGCGGGTTAGCTTGGTAAAAGCGCGGGGAAGCAGGGTTGCCACCAGTTCATCTTTCATGGCAAATTTTTCTTTTTGCCTAACCTTGCGTCCTTGCTGTGTTTCAATTTCTTTCAGCTTTTTCAGCAGCTCTTGATTGACATAGCTCATGGGGAGGATTTTTTCCTCGATTTGCAGACAGAGCATCGTATAGCCGTTGATGGTTTGCACCAAGGGGGCGTTTTCCTCATGCACCGGCGAGACCCAGCCTTGACTGGACGGCAGCGAAGGCAGACAAGGCGAAAATGCCAGAGGCTCCAGCTTCTGAGCTAATTCTTGTGTCTTGCGGCGAAAAGAGTCGGGCAACTGGAAAAGCGTGACTTGTTTGAACCACATGCTGATTTTCCTTATTCGATAAAATAATTTTTTTGGATGCTAACATAGAATTTGGAATATATTCTATTTTATCGCTCAATCCGGTATGACAATCCCGTTTGTCTATTCCCAGTAAGTTGACGCTGTACTAGTCGGAAACGACAGTAAGATAAACGTTACCGTCATGGTCCTCCGTGGATTCACCCAAGGTATTTACGATATTGCCCATGCTGGCATAATAGGTAGGATATCCGGCCTTGATCAGCCCCACCGCCAGATTATTGCGCGCACCAGCAAAAGAAACGAAGTGATGCCCGTAATTCTTATAATATTCGCCCTGGTGGTTCTGTTTTTTCAGTTCGTCCAATTTTATTTGCAGCTTTTCCGGCGATAACGCCGCCAAGTTCGATTCCAGCCCCGACTCTTCTGAAAGTGAGGCGGTATAAAGCATCGCCACCTTTTTGTTGATGGTAACCCGATAAGCGCCGAAAATTCTAAAATGATCATTTTGAACTTGGAAATCACGGTTGGAATAGGTCAAAGCGCCGCCGTGCGGCGTGGTCAATTGTCCGAGCAGCTGATCTCCAATATAAGCCGAGTAACCGCCGCTGTGGTTTTGGGTGGCCGTGCCGGTAAAGCCGGCTTTGCGCAAAGCGGTATGGAGCAAGTCCAGTGGTTGCTTATTTTGGCTAGCGTGGACGATGAAAACATAATTAATCGGCTCGATAATATATTGCCCACGGGTATTGGTCAGACTGACCCAATGCGCGGGAACCAAGGTAGGTTTGGCCGTGGACTGCTTAAGGTCGGTCTCGGAAAGCAAATAAGTGGGCTGTGAGTCCAGATCCATGACCGTCATCCACTTGCCAAACTTGGGCAGAAACTCCGTATGGGGATAGGGCGGGATTGTATAAAGAGCCTTGGGGTCCACGGGGTTAAGCTGCGTGTAAGCCGCCATCGCCGGCTTGGTCAGAAAAGCTTGATCGTGACCGGAAATGGTGAACTTTTGCGGCTCCGGCTCGACGGCATAGCTTCTGAGAATAACTTTATAAGCGTTTTCAACGGGAATCTGGGCAAAGACAGCGCAGGAATACAAAAAGAGACAGGCAAAAAAGGCTTTGTTATAGCTCATCATCATTGCACCCTCCAATGCCAGTATCATAACGCCGTCGCTTCATGGCGTCCATCGTAAGAGCCTTCCTTTGGTTTAAATTTTAAAACTGGATTAGACAAGCCATACCCTTTAAAATATTACCTTAATATAATAAATAGCCACTGGCCTGAGGAATAAACCATGAAGCAAGCCGACCAAATCATTCACGCGCGCTGGGTTATTCCCTGTGAGGACCTCTCGATCCTGGAAAATCACGCCCTCATCATCGAAAAAGGCAAAATAATCGATCTTCTTCCCAGTCCAGAAGCGGAGAAAACATATTCAGCACCCCTGATCGAGCATTTTTCCACGCACGCCCTCACGCCCGGCTTTGTGAATACGCATACGCATATCGGCATGAATCTTTTTCGCGGCCTAGCCGACGACCTCGCCTTAATGGACTGGCTCAATCACCATATCTGGCCGGCAGAGCGCGCCTGGGTCTCGCATGAATTGGTTTACGACGCCTCGCTGCTGGCCGCAGCCGAAATGATTCGCGGCGGAACCACCTGTTTTAATGAAATGTTTTTCTTCCTCCAGGCCACGGCACAAGCCGCGGACCAGGCTGGCCTGCGCGGAAAAATTGGCATCACGGTCATTGATTTTCCAACAGCCTGGGCTAAAAGCATGGATGAATACCTGGACAAGGGTTTGGGCTTCTATGAAGAGTACAAAAACCACGAACGCCTGGGCTGCACCATGGCGCCGCATGCCATCTATACCGTGGCGGAAAACACCTTGACAAAAATCCAGCGTTTCGCCGAGAAGTATCGTCTCCGAATTAATATGCATGTGCAGGAAACCGCTGACGAAGTCCGGCAATCCCTGGCGCAAACCCAAAAAAGACCGCTGCGACGCTTACAGGACATCGGCATGGTCACCCCGGATTTAATCGCCGTTCATATGACACAAATCGACGAGGAAGACCTTGAAATTGTGCGACAAGGGAAGCCCCAGGTGGTGCATTGTCCAGAATCCAACATGAAATTAGCCAGCGGTAGCTCTCCGGTGCAAACCTTCCGTTCGCTCGGCTTGAATGTGGCCTTGGGCACGGACGGTGCGGCCAGCAACAACGATCTCGATATGATTGGCGAAATGCGCGCGGCGGCTTTCCTGGCCAAGCTGAGCACGCAAAACCCGCAAACGCTGTCCGCAGGAGAAACCTTACAAATGGCTACCCTGAACGGCGCCAAGGCTCTCGGTCTGGAGCAAATCACAGGCTCGTTACGGGTGGGGAAGGCGGCGGACTTCATCGCCATTCAGCTCGACGAGATCGAAACCCAACCGCTTTACCATCCCGTCTCACAAATCGTCTATGCCACCTCGCGACAACAGGTGAGCGACGTCTGGGTCGCGGGGAAGCGTCTCATGAAAAATCGTGAATTGCTGACTTTAGACGAACGGGAGCTACTGCGCAAAACAAAGGAGTGGCAGCAAAAAATTAAAGTGAACCAAGCCTAATAATTTTTTCTATCTCCGCCACCACGGTCTGCGTCGATTCCCCTTTGCCCTTTAAAATCACCGCTCGCACGGAGGGATCCAACTTTTCTCTTTCAGAAGGAGACAAATCCAGCGCCGTCCAAACCACAATGGGGATGGGCTTGTTGATCCGCTTTCCAGCAAGACGCTGCAAAAGCTCAAAGCCGTTCATCATCGGCATAAACAAATCCAGCACGAGAACGTCCGGCTTTTCCGCAACAACGGCCTCCAGGCCCAGCTCTGGATTGGTAAAACAGCTCACCACGTAGTTTTTTTCCTTGAACCACTTTTGAATGAGCTTTAAGGACAGGGTATCATTGTCAATCATCATGATCTTAGGCTGCTTGTAGTCCTCGCGGACGCGAGGACTGGGCGCTTCGGGCTGCGGTTGCTTCATTCTCTGGATCGCCGACGCTGCGGAGCTCAAAGAATGATATTCCTTTGGCAGAATAATATAAAAAGTGCTGCCCTTCCCGAAAGTACTAAAAACGCCAACGCGGCCACCTTGCGCCTCCACCAGCTGTCGGGTAAGAACCAAGCCCAGGCCCGTTCCGCGGTATTTCTTGGAAGCGCCGCTTTCCAATTGAATAAAGGATTTAAACAATTTTTTCAGGTCTTCGTCGCGAATGCCGATGCCATTGTCCTCCACCTCGAGAAGAATACAATCGCCGCCTTCACGCTTGGCTCTCACTCCAACGGAACCAAATTCCGGCGTGAATTTGAGCGCATTTGAAATTAAATTGTAGAGAACCTGCTTCAAGCGGGAAGGATCGAGATAAACATTGCCTAGCTCTGGATCTACCTCAACGGTCAGATGGATTCTTTTCTTATCAAAGATCATTTCGACAGTGGCAAGCACTTCTCGCATCAAACCCTGCAGGTTGATTTTTTGCGGACTGAACTCCATCTTGCCCGACTCCACTTTCGCCAAATCCAGAAGATCACTAATGATTTCCAGTAACAGCTTGGAGCTTTTAATGATATCGCCGAGGCTTTCCTTCTGTTCACTATTAATTTGACCCAAGCCCTGCTCATAAAGCAGTTCCGAGAAACCAATAATGGCGTTGAGCGGCGTGCGCAGCTCATGGGACATATTCGCCAGGAATTCACTTTTCAAGCGATTGGCCTCTTGAATTTCCTTGTTTTGCGTTTCCAGGCTCTGATTTAATTTGTGCTGCTCTTCCATGCGCTTTTGTTCGGTAATATCTTTTGAAATCATCAAATAACCAATCGGCTGGTCTTGCGCGTTGCGGCGCAACGTCATCGTGACCAGCGCGATAAATAATTCGCCGTTCTTCCGCACCCGTTCGAACACGCCCTCTGATTTTCCCCTTTTGAGCGTTTCATCAAAAAACGCTTGAAACCGCCCGGCGTGAAGATCCGCCGGCAGGTGTAAAATGCCGATATTTTGGCCCAGCATTTCCCTGGGCTCGTAACCATAATTA
>Ga0206951_1087_pt1 | contig 22885 bp, 19 predicted proteins | sample Alteio_BWOrgHeat_38_FD_152974 | JGI IMG/M metagenome (GOLD analysis project Ga0206951, IMG submission 152974) | Enriched cells from forest soil in Barre Woods Harvard Forest LTER site, Petersham, Massachusetts, United States -... | ecosystem: Environmental > Terrestrial > Soil > Temperate forest >... | reverse complement strand
CAGGTACAGTAAACCCACTACATAGGTCAGTTTGCCAAAATTGCTGAACCATTTGCGATGGCGCAGCGCAGCACAAGCCACCACTAACACGCTGCCGAACAACACAAAACGCAGGGGATAGTTCATACCCATAAAGTAATAGCCCCAATGCGTTTGATACCCTGTTTCGCTGCCGAACCAGCTACCTAAAGAAATGAGGGCGAACAGCCATATCATAGCCGAATCCATTTTCCAGGCTAATGCACCATATACAAATACCGACAGGAGGAACAATAATGAAAAATGCCCCGATCCGTTATCAAATGTTTTACCCAGGTAGGCAATGCAACTGGCTGTTAGCAGTATGGCTATAAAAACCACCGCTTCGTTGCTGAATACCTTTTCGGGAGAGACCTTTTTTAGCCGGACGCTCCATAAAAACAAGCCGGCAGCACCGATACCCGATAACAGGCTGATCACAATATTGGGGGTATCGTAAAGTTTTTTGATGTAATTGATCACAGCGTCATCAACAATGAACCAGCCGAAAGCAATGGTGCCGCAAATGAGCGCTACCCAGAAAGAATACCTTGCCATGCGCATCCAATCGAAACCTTTTTGGGTATACGAGTCGCGGAGGGAATCCGCAAGACGAGTGTCGATCAAACCTTCCTTTTCCCAATGCGAAATGGAACGTTCTAAAAATTCGCTTTCTGCTTTATCAAGGTCAAGTTTTTCCATTCAGATGTAATGATCGAATTTCAATACCGCTAAACGATCACCCGGATATGATTACTAAGATAACAATTTCAACACATCTACTCTATCTTTTGCCAGTTGTAGTTTCAACTCATCGAGCGAGTCGAATTTAAAGTCGCTGCGCACAAAATGGTGGAAGTTGATGCGGATGATTTGGTCGTAAATATCATGGTCGAAATCAAAAATATTGACTTCGATGTTGCGTGTCATCCCGTTAATGGTTGGCCTGTGGCCGATGTATGCCATGCCTTGATAAAGCTCATCGCCAACGTTTACCGTTACAGCGAAGATGCCATCGGCCGGGATGAGTTTGTAGGTTTCGCCGACAAGGATATTGGCCGTCGGGTAGCCAATTTGGCGGCCTATCTGGTCGCCGCGGATAACTTTGCCGTTGATAAAAAACGGGTAGCCCAGGTATTGGTTTGCCAGCGCGACCTTGTCGTTCAATAAAGCTTCGCGTATCTTGGTGGAGCTTACTGCAACCGCGTTAATGTCCTGCTCGGGTATTTCTATCACTTCGTAATCGAACTCCTTACTCAGGCGCTGCAGGTCTTCGAGGCCGCCTTTGCGGTCTTTACCAAATCGGTGATCGTACCCGATGACGATCTTTTTTACACCAATGCGGGCTACCAAAACATCGTGGATATACTCCAATGCAGAGAGGTTACTAAAATCGCGGGAGAATGGTGTAACGATCAAATGATCAATACCCAGATCTTCCAGCAGTTTGGCTTTCTCGCCGATGGTGGTGATGAGTTTGATATCCTGGTCTTCGGGATGCAATATCATGCGCGGATGCGGAAAGAAGGTAAGGATGACCGTTTCGCCGCCGGTTTGCTTTGCCAGTTCGCACAGGGTGGCTATAATTTTGCGGTGGCCGATGTGTACGCCGTCAAAAGTACCAATGGTAACCACGGCATTTTTTACCGGTTTAAAATCGTTGATATTATGGTAGATCTTCATTATGGTACAACGTGGCGAACCTGCTGATGGTTGCAAAATTAGCTTATTTTAGTTCTCTTGGTTGTGTTTTTTGTTCGTGGATATGGTTTACCAGTTCCAACACCTCAAATGCGTCGTCCAGTTTAAAATTGCCGCTGCGGGTGCGGCAAAGTTTTGCCAAATATGCCCCGTTATTCAGTGCCTTCCCAAAATCGTTCACCAGCGAGCGGATGTAGGTGCCTTTGCTGCACACCACCCTGAAATCGACCTCGGGCAAAGCAACGCGGGTAATTTCGAACTCATTAACGGTTACAAAACGGGGGCGCATTTCCACCTCTTCGCCGCGGCGGGCTTTTTCGTATAAACGTTCTCCGTTTATCTTTACCGCCGAATGCGCGGGCGGGTATTGCTGTATATCGCCGGTAAATTGTTTGGTGGCGGTGTATATTTGTTCTTCGGTAATGTTGCTGATGTCGTAGGTTGCATCGGCATCGGTTTCCATATCGTAGGATGGCGTTGATTCGCCTAACACCATGGTGCCGGTATATTCTTTTTCTTCGGCCTGGAAGGTGTCGATCTGTTTGGTGAGTTTGCCTGTGCAGATGATGAGCAGGCCCGTGGCCAATGGATCGAGTGTGCCGGCATGGCCCACTTTTAGTTTGAGCGGTTTTAGCGAGTTGCGTATTTTGCCCACCACGTCGAAACTCGTCCAGTTGTAGGGCTTATTGATCAACAGCAATTCGCCTTCGGCAAAGTTAAATGAGCGAAATTTTGAAACGGGAGTATCCAATTTTTTAAAGAATAATGAATATCGAATACTGAACTCCGAATATCGAAGTAAGGTTTATCGTCCGATATTCAAATCAAACTAAGAAATGAACTTGGTGAGACAAAGCACAATAACGATTATCCCTGCCAATATCCGGTAGTAACCAAACAACTTAAAACCTTTCTTCTCTAAAAAGGTAATAAAGCTCCTGATGGCCAGCATGGCAACTATAAAGGCGATGATATTACCAATGATCAAAAACTTTGCCTGGTCGCCGGTAAATAATTGCGTATGCGTTTTATGAAAATCCCAGATATCTTTTACCGTAGCACCAAACATGGTTGGTACGGCCAAAAAGAATGAAAATTCGGCAGCAGCGGTGCGGCTCAACTTTTGGCTCATACCACCCACAATACTTGCGGCAGACCGTGAAATGCCCGGTATAACAGCCAAACATTGAAACATGCCTACTTTTAAAGCAGTGGCATAATTGATGTTTTCTTCTTTATCCACGGTTGGCTTATTGAACCATTCGTCGACAAACAAAAGCACGATCCCACCCACTAAAAACGAAATGCCTACTACCAGCGGGTTTTCTAAGAGCATGTCGATCTTCTTTTTAAATAGCACACCGACAATAACCGCAGGGATAACACCTACCACCAATTTATAATAAAAATCGATAGATTTGAAAAAGCGTTTGAAGTACAATACCACTACTGATAGTATGGCGCCCAATTGGATCACTACTTCAAATAGTTTTACAAACTCATCCTTTTCGATACCCATTAACGAACTGGCGATGATCATGTGTCCTGTCGAGGATATCGGCAGAAATTCGGTAATGCCTTCGATGATCGCGAGGATAATAACCTGGAATAAATTCATGGTTTATTTGCTTGCTGATTTTTTAAATATCGCGATGAAGCCTATGGCAAAACCGCTTAATACCACCATTGGGGCCAATGCTATTTTACGCCATTCGTAAATATCGGTGGTGCCGCTCATCAGCGCAAAGCCGATAAAGATCACCACTATGGCGACCAACAGCAACTGGTAATTTTGTTTGCCAAACACAAATTGTATGGGTGTATGGGTAATTTTTGCTTGGGTTGCTTTAGCATCTGCTGTTTTAACAGGTTGCGCAACGGTGGGTTTAATTGGTTTTTGTGCCATTATCTGTAAAGATCGTAAATTTTTAAACGTAAGAATTTGTTTACCGCTAAATAGGTGCTAAAGCCCGAAATAAAGATACCAATACCAATAACCCCTAAAAACACAATGCCAAACTCATAGTAGTTTTGCAGGATAACCAGGTCGGGTATTTGCTGGTAGGTAAGGTAAAGCAGTCCCATTAATAACATGATAGCGATGAGCGCGCCCAGCAAACCATGCCATATACCATACAGCAAAAATGGTTTGCGGATAAAGCCTTTGGTAGCGCCAACCAACTGCATTGATTTGATGAGGAATCTTTGCGAGTAAATAGCCAACCGTATGGTATTGTTAATAAGCGCCAGCGATACCACCAAAAATATAATAGTGAAGCCCAATATGACGATGCTGATGGTGGCTATCCTATCGTTCATTAAGTTAACCAGCGATTGCTGGTAAATGACTTCTTTAACCAGCGGATTTTTTATCAGTTTAGCTTTAAATGCGGTAATACTGGTGTTATTGGCATAATCGGCCTTCAGGTAAACATCGATTGATGAGAGCAGCGGGTTATAACCCAAAAACTTTACAAAGTCTTCGCCAAGGTCTTTTTGAAGGTTACGGGCGGCCAGTTCTTTACTTACGTATTGGGTTTGTTTTACTTCCGGTTCGCCGTCCAGTTGTTTTTGCAGTTGCAAAACATCGGTTTCGCGGGCGGCATCGTTAACTATGATGTTGAGTACGATGTTTTCTTTTACGTAGCGCGACAGGTTGTTAAAATGCACCAGGATGAGTCCCAATAAACCTATCATGAGCAGCACCAGCGCAATACCAAATACAGTTGATATGTAAATGGACTTTGTTTTTTTTGCCGATACGCTTGGTTCAAATTCTTCCATGGATGCCTGTTAGTGCTGCGAAATTAAAAAACCTCGCCATAAAGGTAAAATATAATTCTGTTTAAATTATATAGCCCAAAAGGTTGGGCTGGTTTTTAACATAAATTAACCTTGTGGGTTCATTAGTTCATTGGTTATTGTCCTTTTCGAATCCTGCCTCTGTGTGTTTCCTTTGAAAAAGAAGCTTGCACCAAAAAAATATTTTTCACTACCTGTATCGTTTTAAAGTTTGTAAACGTATTTGTGACAAACAAAATCCTGCAATATGAAAATCAAAATCATGACACTGATGACGGTCTGTTTTGCGATATTTTTTATGATAGCCTGTAAAAAGAACCAGGCCGGTCAGCCCTCGGCACTGCAAAACACGATAACCGGCAAATGGACCATCCTTACCGTAACAACCATCGGGCACGACTCCACAGGGGCTGTTATACCTTCGGAGCAGCGTACTTATACTGACGGACCGGGAAATTATTTTCAGTTCAACACTGATGGGACCTGGACAGAGAAATTGACGGATGACCCTACTTTAGCCGGCCTATATGGCAGTTATGCATTGAACACCGACACCAGTTTTACTTTGACGGGTATTAACGGAAATACAACCACACTTTGCAAAGTTTCTTCTTTATCAACAGCTTCGTTTGTTTTTAGTCATAATGGCCCGCTCTTGCCCAACCCGGCGCATTATGTGGAATACATTTTTGCACTTACAAAATAGCAGGGTGTAAAGTCTTACCTGATAAAGTATATAGCTGTGTTTTTTTTGATTTTGGGCCTTATCTTTGGCACATGCTGCGCCCCATCGATGAGTATTTTTTAAAACACGACGAACCTGTAAAAAGCTGTTTACAGTTTTTGCGGGAGCATATTTTAAAACAAGATGATAAAATAACCGAGGCCTGGCGCTATGGTATGCTTTTTTTTTATTATGATGATAAAATGTTTTGCTACTTGTGGACGCATAAAAAGTTCAAGTTGCCCTACGTTGGTATAGTAGAAGGGATACAAATTGAGCATCCTGACCTGTTGTTGGAAAAACGGGCGAGGATGAAGATATTATTGATTGACCCCATTCACATCCCGATAGAAACTGTGGATGAGATATTAGGGAAAGCGATAAAACTCTACAGCCCCCTCTAAATCTCCCCCGGTTGGGGAGACTTACCTAAACGCGGTCATTTGCGCATCTGCACATTTACTCATTTGCACATAAAACGCCACATCTTCCATCTTAGCTCTTCCATCTTCCATAAATCCTGTGGATTTTATTATTTTCGCAGCTTATACGGAATAAAGCGAAATGGATTATCAATTTAAAGATATAGAGAAAAAGTGGCAGGCGTTTTGGGCGGCTAATCAAACTTTTAAGGCCGACAATGCGTCATCAAAACCCAAGTATTATGTGCTGGACATGTTCCCATACCCATCAGGCGCGGGACTGCATGTGGGCCACCCGCTGGGCTATATCGCTTCGGATATTTTTTCGCGTTACAAACGCTTAAAGGGCTTTAACGTATTGCACCCTATGGGTTACGATTCGTTTGGTTTGCCTGCCGAACAATATGCTATACAAACCGGGCAGCACCCTGCCATTACTACTGAAGAAAACATTGCTACCTACCGCCGCCAGTTGGACCAAATCGGTTTCTCGTTCGACTGGAGCCGTGAGGTGCGCACCAGCTCACCGGGTTATTATAAATGGACGCAATGGATCTTTATGCAACTGTTCAACAGTTGGTATAATAAGGATGCGGACAAGGCGGAATCTATCGATGTCCTGGTAAAGAAATTTGAAAGCAGTGGCTCTGCCGACATCAACGCCGTTTGCGACGATGATACCCTAAGCTTTAGCGCTGCTGAGTGGAAGACGATGAGCCATGATGAGCAACAAGCCGAATTGTTAAAATACCGCCTCACCTACCTGCGCGAAAGCACTGTGAACTGGTGCGCGGCTTTGGGCACCGTGCTGGCCAACGACGAGGTGAAAGACGGCTTTAGCGAGCGCGGCGGCTACCCTGTTGAGCAAAAGAAGATGATGCAATGGAGCATGCGTATTACCGCTTACGCGGAACGCCTGTTGCAAGGTCTTGATAAAATTGACTGGCCCGACCCGCTGAAAGAAATGCAGCGCAACTGGATAGGGAAAAGTATTGGGGCGATGGTGAAATTTCGAATATCGGAGGACGGAGGTCAGAAGTCAGAGGCTTTGCCGGATCACCTTGAGGTTTTCACAACACGAGTGGATACTATTTTTGGGGTATCGTATATGGTGATAGCGCCGGAACATGAGCTGGTGCAGGCCTTGACCACACCCGAACACAAAGCAAGCATTGATGCCTGTATTGCCCAAACCAAAAAGAAAAGCGAGCTGGACCGTATGGCCGATACCAAGACCATTAGCGGCGCCTTTACGGGAAGCCATGTCATCAACCCGTTGAACGGCGATAAGGTACAGGTTTGGATAGCCGATTATGTGTTGGCAGGATATGGAACAGGCTGCGTGATGGGTGTACCATCGGGCGACCAGCGCGATTATTTATTTTCGAAGCATTTTAATTTGCCCATTATCCCGATCATCGATATACAAAACATTGAGACCGAGGCCGACCCGACCAAGGAAGGGAAATACATCAACTCCGGTTTTATTAATGGCATGGGATATAAAGAGGCGACTGCAGCGGTTATTGCCAAACTGGAAAGCATGGGCATGGGCAGCGGCAAGATAAACTACCGCATGCGCGATGCCATTTTTGGCCGTCAGCGTTACTGGGGCGAGCCTGTGCCCGTCTATTTTAAGGATGGGTTGCCTTATTTGATAAAAGAAAGCGAATTGCCGCTCATCCTACCTGAAGTTGATAAATATCTTCCGACTGAAAGTGGAGAACCTCCGTTAGCACGTGCTAACAATTGGCAATATCAGGGAAAATACGAGTATGAACTAAGTACTATGCCTGGATGGGCTGGCAGCAGTTGGTACTGGTACCGTTATATGGATGCGCAAAACGATACGGCGTTTGCGTCAGAAAAAGCGATAGCTTATTGGAAGGATGTCGACCTGTATATCGGCGGAAGCGAGCATGCTACCGGGCACTTGCTGTACAGCCGTTTTTGGAACAAATTTTTGAAGGATATGGGTTTGGTGGTGGAAGAAGAACCTTTTAAAAAGCTCATTAACCAGGGAATGATACAGGGGCGATCAAACTTTGTATATCGTTTGAATTATTTCTTGAACCCTAAAAACGATGCTATTGATGAATCAAAATGGCTTGGAGAATATAGGCATCTAATTCCTAAAATATTTGTTTCAAAGGAAAAAGTCGATGGTATCAGTAATAATAATGATGATAGAAATAAAACCGCATCCGACCTTAATGAAAAATTTAAAGATATTTTAGAAAAAATTGACGGAGAAATTCTTTTAGTTAACTCGGAAGATATTATAAGCAAATTGCATGTTGATGTAAATATTGTTGAAAATGATATTTTAGACACAGAAGCATTTAAAAAATGGCGGACTGAATATGCAAATGCCGAGTTCATCTTGGAAAACGGCAAATACATTTGCGGCGTTGAGGTGGAGAAGATGTCGAAATCCAAGTACAATGTGGTCAACCCGGATGACATTATCGAGCGTTACGGTGCCGATACGCTGCGCATTTACGAAATGTTTTTAGGTCCGCTGGAGCAAAGCAAACCCTGGAACACCAATGGCATTGAGGGGGTGTTCAAGTTTTTACGGAAGTTTTGGCGGTTGTTCCATACCGATCAATGGGAGTTTAATGTTTCTAATGCTGAGCCATCAAAAGCTGAGTTGAAGTCGCTGCATAAGATCATTTTGAAGGTGCAGGAAGATATCGAACGCTTTTCGTTCAATACATCGGTATCAAGCTTTATGATCGCGGTGAACGAGCTGACCGACCTGAAATGCAATAACCGGCAGGTATTGCAGGACATGGTGATTATCCTGTCCCCCTATGCGCCGCATATTTGCGAGGAGTTGTGGGTGATGCTGGGTAACGCACCGGGTACTTTATCATACGCGGCTTATCCTAAATTTAACCCGGAGTATTTGGTGGAGAACGAGTTTTCGTACCCGATATCGATAAATGGTAAAACAAAGACCAATATCAGTTTTTCGCTGAGTTTGGAACCAAAAGAAGTTGAAGAACAGGTATTGGCCCATACCGACCTGCAAAAGTATTTGGATGGGAAGCCTGTTAAAAAGGTAATTGTGGTAAAAGGAAGGATAATCAATATCGTGATATAAATACCAATTCGTCAGCACTTATTTTACAAATGCCCGCGGTAAGCGGGCATTTTTTTGTAACAAGCTCAACAAAATCGGGCATGGGTACAAAATTTTACAATTTAGGGGTTATTGGATGTAACAAATAGCCTACTTTTGCCTCCAATTACAAAAAGAATAAAATGAAACGTTTTTACATATTAATAACTATACTGTTTTTTGCATTGACCACCAAAGCCCAACTTGGCGGAGGTACCGATGTTGTTGGTAAGATACAAGGTGTTGTGATCGATTCGATTACCAAAAAGCCTTTGGATTACGCCACGATAGCCATGTTCAGAAGTGGTGGTAAAGTGCCTTTGAACGGTGTTTTAACTGATGAAAAGGGTGTTTTTAAACTGAACAATGTTAAAATAGGCAAATACAAAGTGGTGATCACTTTTATAGGCTACCCATCGAAAACTGTCGACCCGGTAATTACCACACAATCGAAACCCGATTTTAATATGGGTACCATTTTAGTGGCACCATCAGGCAAGACCTTAAAGGCGGTTGAGATAGTAGGTACTACACCTGTTATCGAAACCAAGATAGACAAGATCGTGTTTAACGCCGAAAAGGATATCACCTCGACCGGTGGTAACGCGGAAGATATTTTGCGTAAAGTACCTTTAGTTTCGGTTGACATTAATGGCAACGTAGCCCTCCGCGGCGACCAGAACGTGAAGGTATTGATCAACGGTAAACCATCGGGCGCTATGGCGAATAACCTGGCCGATGTGTTGAAATCCATCCCTGCCGACCAGATCAAAACCGTTGAGGTAATTACTTCGCCATCGGCAAAATATGATGCGGAAGGTTCGGCGGGTATCATCAATATCGTTACCAAACAGAGCAATATTTCGGGTGTCAGCGGTTCGATAAGCGGTGGTGTGGGAACACGCCAGAATAACGGCAATGCCAATTTGAACATCAACCAAAACCGTTTGAGTGTTACCGGCAACTTTGGCGGCAACTTTACATGGCCGCAAACCAGTACCACCAGTTCGGGTACCATTTATGATGCCAATGACTATATCCAGACCCCATTAAGTACAAACCGCATCACCAGGTATGGTTACAGGGGTTCGGGTTCGTTAAGCTACGATTTTAACAGCTTTAACAGCTTTAACTCGAACATCGCATTGAACCAGGGTGGCTTTAAAGCTGTGGGCGGCGGTAGTACCACATCGGATATTGCCAGTAACATGTTTTCGTACAGCAACAGTGCCGACAGCCATACTGTATTTGGCGGCTTTGACTGGAACAATGATTATGTACATAAATTTAAAAAAGACGGGCACCAGATTGACATTGCCGGCGAGTGGAGCCATGGTATTACCGATTTTAACTCGACATCGTTATATACCACCAACGCGTATGAAACCAACTCTTTGGGGGCTGACCTAATGTCGGTAGACAATGGTGTTAACAATGAATACACCCTACAAGCCGATTATACCTTGCCGGTGAATGATAAATTCAGGATCGAAGCAGGAGGTAAAACCATTGTGCGCCGCATCAGCAGCGTATTTGATAATTATAACGGGCTATCAAACGGCGCCGACCTGACAGCACCGAGCACATTTACCCATAATGATACAACATCGAACAAGTATGATTATAACCAAAATGTATACGCGGCTTACACGGTATTAACTTTTACTTTGCCTAAAGCTTATGCATTACAGGTGGGCGCACGTGTGGAGAATACGCAGATCAATGGTGCACCTTCGTCGGCAACACAAAGTATACCTCCTTTCAACAACAGCTATACCACTTTTATACCAACGCTGGCTGTATCAAAAACCATAGGCAACCAAACATTTAAAATAACCTATACCAAACGTATACAAAGGCCAAGTTTAACGTATTTGAACCCGTTTGTAAATGAAAGCAGCGCCACATCAGAGTCGAAAGGTAACCCGCAGTTGCAACCTGAGATATCGCAATACGCGGAACTGAACTACTCTACTTATATCGGCGCATCGGTAATTAATTTGTCGACGTATTATAAATATACCAATAACCTGATAGAAGGCATATTATACCCTATCATGGTTAACGGCAAACCCGCTACACTTACCCAATACCAAAATGTGGGATCGAACAGCTCGTGGGGTGCAAGCTTTTTCGGATCGATAAACCCGATAAAAATAGTAACCATACGCGGCAGTATCAATGCCTATACTTATGACCCGACCCCGAGTGGTGTTTTCTTCAGCTATCAAACTGACGACAATACCTATATCTCGTACAATGCTTTTTTAAGCGGCTCGGTAAGTTTAAAGAACGGGTTTTCGGCTGAATCGTTTGTGATACTGAACTCGCCCAAGCACAGCATACAGGGTGTTACGCCATCGTTCAGTTTGTGGATCATTGGTTTGAAAAAAGAGTTTTGGAACAAACAAGCCAGTTTAGGTTTAAACACTTTCGATCCGTTTACCGAGGATAAAGCGTTTAACAGCAGCATTCAAGGTAAAGGTTTTACCCAGTTCAGCAATACCGAGTTCCCGTTCCGTTCGTTTGGTATATCGTTTAGCTACCACTTTGGTAAAGTTAAATTTGCCGACCCGAACGACCCGACACAACAGAAGAAAAAAGGTGTTAATAATGATGATTTGAAATCAGGCGATTCGACAGGACCTGGTAAGTAATCCTCTATTGTTGGTGATCCCGATAACTATCGGGACACCAACAATGGCATCCGCATTAAAACAAAAAAGGCTTCATTGATGAGGCCTTTTTTGTTGAGTTTAAAATCTTATTTAAACCGCTCTTTCAGGTATTTGCCTGTATACGAGTTTTTCTCTTTGATGAGATCTTCGGGCAGGCCTTCAAAAATAACTTTGCCGCCGTTGTTGCCGCCTTCGGGGCCGATGTCGATCACCCAGTCGGCGCATTTTATCACGTCCATATTGTGTTCTATAACGATGATAGTGTTACCATGCTCCAGCAAGGCATCGAAGGATTTGAGGAGTTTTTTGATATCGTGAAAATGAAGCCCGGTGGTTGGTTCATCAAATATGAACAGGGTTTTGTTGGCGTTGTTGCCCTTTACCAGGAAGGATGCCAGCTTGATACGCTGTGCCTCGCCGCCCGACAGGGTATTTGATGATTGCCCTAAATGCACATAGCCCAAACCTACATCAACCAAAGGTTTTATTTTGCTGATGATCTTGGGTTCTTTGGCAAAAAAATCCAGGGCTTCGTCGATGGTGAGGTTCAGTATATCGTCAACGTTCTTTTCGTTATAGGTTATATCCAGGATGTGCTGTTTAAAACGTTTGCCCCCGCAGGTTTCACAAGTGAGGAAGATATCGGCCATAAACTGCATCTCTATCTTCACTTCGCCTTCACCCTGGCAGGTATCGCAACGGCCGCCTTCTACGTTGAAAGAGAATACTGATGGCTTTAAACCGGCTGCCTTTGCAGCGGGCTGGTTGGCCAGCAGGTTACGTATCTCGTCCCAGGCTTTTACATAGGTTACCGGGTTTGAGCGCGACGAACGGCCTATTGGGTTCTGGTCGACGAGCTCAACCTGTTCGATGCGCTTGTAGTCGCCTTCAATGCTATCGTAAGCCCCTGTTTGCTCTCCATTATAGCTGCCCAATACCTTTTGCAGGGCGGGTGCCAAAATGCGCTTAACGAGGCTGGTTTTGCCCGATCCGGATACGCCGGTTACCACGGTCAGTATCCCGATGGGGAATTTAGCGTTTACGTTTTGCAGGTTGTTTTCGCGGGCACCGCGTATTTCGATGGAGTCTGTCCATTTGCGGCGGTGGGTTGGGATGGCTATCTCTTCCCTCCCGCTCAGGTATTTGCCGGTAAGGCTGTGTTCGTCTTTAATAATTTCGTCAAATGTACCTGTAAATATCAGTTCGCCGCCGTGGGTGCCTGCCTCGGGGCCAATGTCGATGAGGTGATCGGCGGCTTGCATAATTTCTTCCTCGTGCTCTACGATGATGACGGTGTTGCCAACATCCCGTAAGGAACGCAGCACGCCGATGAGTTTTTGGGTATCGCGGGGGTGCAGGCCGATACTCGGCTCGTCCAATACATAAATAGAACCGACCAAACTGCTTCCCAAAGAAGTTGCCAGGTTAATACGCTGCGACTCACCACCCGACAAGGTATTGGATAAGCGGTTGAGGGTTAAATAACCCAAACCTACATCGTTTAAAAAGTTGAGGCGGTTGATGATCTCGATCAATAAACGTTTGGCTATCGTCTCGTCGTGCTCGTTCAGTTTCAGGTCGCGGAAGAACTCGTAAGCCTTATCCAACGGCATCAGTACGATATCGGTTATGGACCGGCCGTCGATCTTTACGTACGAGGCATCCATGCGCAGGCGGCTGCCTTTGCAATCGGGACAATTGGTCTTACCGCGGTAGCGCGACAAGATAACGCGGTATTGAATTTTATAGGTCTGCTCTTCCAGTTCCTTAAAAAACTCGTCGAGGCCGCGGAAGTATTTGTTGCCTGTCCATAACAGTTTTTGCTGTTTTTCGGTGAGCTGGTTGTACTGGCGGTGTATGGGGAAATCGAACTTTAAAGATTCCTTGATAAGTTTGTCGTTCCATTCGCGCAGTTTTTCGCCGCGCCAGGGGGCGATGGCGCCTTCGTAAATGGTTTTGCTTTTATCGGGTATCACCAGGTCTTCGTCAATACCGATCACCTTACCGTAACCTTCGCAGCGTTTGCAGGCACCGTAAGGGTTGTTAAAACTGAAAAAGTTGGGCGATGGCTCTTCGAATTTGATATCGTCCAACTCAAACCTATCGCAAAAGAATTTTTCCTTGTCGGCATCATCGCCGCTTTGGTAGCGCACATAGCAATCGCCCTTACCTTCGAAGAAAGCGGTCTGCGCTGAATCGGCAGCACGGCTCAGGGTCTCGTCCTCGTTGTTTTTAGTGATACGGTCGATCACGATGCGGATCTGCCCCTCGCCTTCAAGCGACGCGCCGCTGATGGACATATCTTCGAGCAAATCCTCAATTTTTGAGAGTTTGCCCAGGTACTCCACTCGCACAAAGCCTTTCTGCATCAGCACCGCCAGTTCTTCCTTTAAACTGCGGTTGTTGTGTGGGTGCAGCGGGCCGAGGATGGTTACGGTGGTATCATCGGGCAGGGAGGCGATAAAATTAACCACATCGGTAACAGTATCCTTTTTAACCACATTGCCCGATACCGGGGATATGGTTTTACCGATACGCGAGAACAGTAATTTGAGGTAATCATATATCTCGGTGGAGGTACCCACGGTTGAGCGTGGGTTGGAGGTGATGACCTTTTGCTCGATGGCAATGGCCGGGGCTATGCCTTTGATATAATCGACATCGGGCTTGTTCATCCTACCCAAAAACTGGCGCGCGTAGGATGAAAGGCTTTCCACATAGCGGCGCTGACCTTCGGCATATAAAGTATCGAACGCGAGCGAGGATTTACCCGAACCCGACATACCTGTAATAACAACCAGCTTATTTTTGGGGATGGCAACGTCCATATTTTTGAGATTATGCACCCTTGCCCCTTTTATAATGATATTTTTTTGCGGATCCTTCTCTGCTTCTTTATTCATCTAAATGTAAAAAACTCGTTATATTTGTTCAAAACGAACTTTATTCGTAAATTGTGTATCGTTAACAGAAATTTAGCTAACTGACCCGCAAAAATCAGAATATTACATTTAATTTTTGCTATTTGCAGAAATTATTGTTTCATTTGAAAATTAAACTATTCGTTAATTAAATAATCCAAATATAGAAGCAACTCTACTTTATTAATAATCGTATATCATTTAAAAGATTTAAGTAGTAGTACTATGGATTTTCAATCGAAAAGTGACCAGGATCTGATCCATCTCTATGTTACGGGTAATGAAGCAGGGTTATCCGAACTGATTCGCCGGTACCAGGGCAAAATTTACACTTCCATTTATTTATTGGTTAAAGATGAAGAGCTTGCAGAAGATATCTTCCAGGATACTTTTATTAAAGTTATCCATACTTTAAAGGCCGGCAGGTACAACGAGGAAGGAAAGTTTTTGCCATGGGTGATACGCATTGCACATAATTTGGTGATCGACCATTTCCGCAAGGAAAAACGTACCCCTGTAATTAACAACGGCGACGACTTTGATATTTTTGAAGTGCTTGGCAATTATGACGAGAGCACCGAAGACCGTTTAGTGCGCGAACAAACTTATAAGGATTTGAAAACCCTGATTCATTTATTACCATCGGAACAGAAAGAAGTATTGATCATGCGCCACTATGGCGATCTGAGCTTTAAGGAAATAGCCGATATTACTGATGTGAGCATCAACACCGCGCTGGGCCGTATGCGTTACGCCCTGAACAACCTGCGCAAAATGATGCTGAGCAAAGAAATGAGTTTGAAGGGGTAATTATCCCGGATAAAGCAATAAATTTAATGCCGGATATGAAGTGTTTTCCATTTTATATCCGGCATTTTTTGTTTAGTTTGCTTTCATAATTCCTAACCGAATCAAAATAATGAAAAGACTCCTAATCATTTTGTTCATAGGCATAACGATGCAAGCCCATGCACAAACTTTTTATACGGACTTGTTTGGCTTTAGGCTTGGCCAGTATCGCGAAGCTGTAAAAACTCAATTAGGCAAACCATTTAAGTCGGGAAAGTATGACGATGGTTTTGAGTATGAAGCATTTCTGCTAAAGCCTGATAAATCTCTTTACATGATAGTCGAATATGATGTAAAAGATACTGATATCGTTTGGAGTATACAGGTTTCGGGTAAGAATTTAACAACAGATATCGGCTTTAAAGATTTAAAGCTCGGTATTGACAAAACGCAAACTCTAAAACTGCTTGGTAAGCCCTCCAAAATTAAAGATATAGGGGAATATGGACATATGTGGAGCTATGATAAAACCAATTTTTCAGTTGAAATAAACAAATCGGGAGAATTATCAAGTGTAAAAATACTGAACGATGCCGATGAGCTTTTTCCGGGTGCCCCCGATTTAAAAAAAATCCCTTCCTTCGATAAAGTTCAAAAGACACTGGCCTCGGCTAACAATGAAGATATTTTAAAACTACTTTCAGGAGATATTGAGGTTTATTACAATAATCAAACATACTATTTTAAAAAATCTTTTCTGACTGAACAAACAGAAGATTATTCGAAAGTACTTTCCGTTATCAAACTGATTTCAGAGGATCTCAATACTGTAAATATTTTTGATGGAAGTCAGTATGAAGAAAACATGAGACTTACAATGGGTCAAGATATCAAGCATGTTATAAAAATAAAAAAGGGGCACATGATAAAAGAAATTGTAATGAAGTACTTTGGCGGGCAGTATTATATTTATGAAATAAATGCCGATACTAAGTAGCCTTTTACGCTGTACTTGCCCCGGGAATACGCAGGGGCTTTTTCAAGAGACCCCGCGACGATGGAATGTAAAAATTTAACATTCCATTTTCCTGAAATTTCATTTAGTATAGGCAAAAATGAAAAATTGTAAGCGTTTGCATAACAATGTGGTACATTAAGCGTTTGCATTGATATGTCTTTATTTAGCTGCAAAGGCACATTTTCGTTTCGTACTCCCCGTATAATGAACGAAGATGAAAAAAAGATGAAAAAAAGATGAATTTGTAAAATAATTCATCGTAGCTTTCGTTTAAATTCTAAATTAAACGAAGCGTATGATAGCAACCTTTACAAAAACCTCAACCATAACCAATAATGATACAGACATGGAACAGATGGGTTATGCAACAACAGCCTTGGGACCGGAAGAAGTAGCTTTCTATAATTCACTCGCTACAGGCCTTAACAGCCTTCAACTTAATCCCAAAAAAGAAACGTTACAAAGTATACTGAGTTATTCTGAAAATTATCGTTCAGAAAAATAACGGCATAGCCTCGCTTTAGCGGCTGTTGTTATATTTGCAGATGCTTAAAAAGGAACGTTACCAGCATTTTGTCGATTATTTTAGCAAGCACCAACCCGATGCGGTTACCGAGTTGCATTATACCAACCCGTTTCAATTACTGGTAGCCGTTATCCTGTCGGCACAATGTACCGATAAGCGCATCAACCAGGTTACCCCTGCCCTGTTCCAAAAATTCCCGACACCCGAATTATTGGCCGCGTCGGACGCGGATGAAGTTTTTACTTACATCCGCAGTGTTAGCTATCCCAACAATAAAGCCAAACATTTGGTGGGTATGGCCAAAATGCTGGTTACCGATTTTGGCGGCCAGGTACCCAGCGATGTGAACGATCTGCAAAAAATGCCCGGCGTTGGGCGAAAGACGGCCAATGTAATTGCCAGTGTAGTATATGATATGCCGGCCATCGCGGTGGATACGCACGTATTCAGGGTGGCCAACCGCATCGGGCTCACCACTAAAGCCACAACTCCTTTGGCTGTAGAAAAACAACTGGTAAAATACCTGCCCCAGGAAACTTTGGCCATTGCCCACCACTGGCTGATACTGCACGGGCGCTATATTTGTTTGGCGCGCAGTCCGAAGTGTGAAGTTTGTCCACTAACGTGGTTTTGCAAGTATTATGAAAGCACGCATACCGAGGCGTATTTACAAAAGGCTGAGGTGGCCAAGTTAAAAAAAGCTACACAGGATAAGAAGAAGAGGAAATTGGATGCGATTGGCAAGGAGTTGAAGAAAAGGATAGTTTAGTTGGTTTTTGGGGCTTAGATTTCGTATTTTTGTATTGAGGGATTAGCACCGATTTTGGAGTGATTTCACCGATTGATATTGATAGTATGGTGATATTTTTTTTAGATACCCATAATTACCCATGTGTTTTTTATCGAAATTTAAAACATGAATTTAATTGGCGGAATCGCCGTATTAGGATTAGGAGTATATATTACGAGAAACCAAATTCAAACATTCAGAAAAAAAGAACAGGATGAACTGGGCTGGGATATTAAATTGCTGGGCGGTGGCATGGGCTTAATGATGATAGGCATTGCTCTAATTGTGAAAGATTTTTAAAGTACCCATAAATACCTATGTCGCTTATGACTGTCGCGCAGAGGTTGCTTCGTGCCTCGCAATGACGTGGTGGGCTACATTTGGGTGTGGATAAAAGCCTTAAAAAGTAAAGCGCAGAATACCCATATTTACCCATAGGCTGTGATGGAAGACGGAAGATGTAAAATGGAAGATGTTTTTTTATTGTACCCATATGTGCGGTTTGTGTTTATGAGTCGAGAAAGAAAATTCGAATTTGAAAATCTGAAATTCGAATTTGAAAATACCCATATTTACCCATAATTGAAGGCCAAAAAAATTAAAAAAATATTTTACCAAAAAAATTAGCAAATACCAATTTTATTAGTAATTTTGTTTTATACAATTTAAAACATGAGCAGCGTAGAAAAATTAAAAGCATTACAGCTTACCTTAGATAAGCTTGAAAAATCATACGGAAAAGGCACCATCATGAATCTTGGCGATACTGCCATTGAGCCGTTGGAAGTAATTTCGACAGGATCATTAGGCCTGGATATTGCTTTGGGTGTTGGCGGTTTGCCAAAAGGAAGGGTGATAGAAATATACGGGCCTGAATCGTCGGGTAAAACCACACTGGCCATACATGCCATTGCCGAATCGCAAAAACAAGGTGGTATTGCAGCCTTTATCGACGCGGAGCATGCTTTTGATAAATACTACGCAAAAAAACTGGGTGTTGATGTGGAGAACCTGCTGATATCGCAACCGGATAATGGTGAACAGGCATTGGAAATTGCCGATAACCTGATCCGCTCGGGCGCTATCGATATCATCGTGATCGACTCGGTTGCGGCGTTAGTGCCAAAAAGCGAGATAGAAGGCGAAATGGGCGACTCGAAAATGGGTTTACAGGCCAGGTTGATGTCGCAAGCCTTGCGTAAGCTGACCGGCACCATCAGCAAAACCGGGTGCTGCTGTATCTTCATCAACCAATTGCGCGAGAAGATAGGTGTGATGTTCGGTAACCCGGAAACCACTACCGGCGGTAACGCGTTGAAGTTTTATGCTTCGGTACGTTTGGATATCCGCAGGGTATCACAAATAAAAGATACCGAAGAGGTATCGGGCAACCGGGTGAAAGTGAAGATCGTTAAAAACAAGGTGGCACCACCGTTCAGGATAGCCGAGTTCGATATTATGTTTGGCGAAGGCATATCAAAAGCCGGCGAGATCATCGACCTGGGCGTGGAATATGATGTGATCAAAAAGGCAGGCTCTTGGTTTAGCTACGGCGATACCCGCCTGGGCCAGGGCCGCGATGCCGTTAAACAATTGATATTGGACAACCCTGAACTGATGGAAGAACTGGAAGCCAAAATAAAAGAGACCGTTACAGGCGATAAACTGGAAAAAGTATAAGTTTTTAGTTAATGAACAATGTGGAGTCCTGACTGTTGAAAAACGGCAGGACTTTGTTATGTTTGACATAAATTAGCGGGTTAAAACATAAATCAGGTCTTTTTTCGTTAAAGGATACGGGCAAAATAGACCATTAGCGCTTTGAGGACACTCTACCTTTTACTTTTCGTCTCTATCTCGGGTGCTGTTTACGCGCAGGCACCGGCCAATGATGACCCATCAAACGCTACGTTGTTGCCTATTGTAAAATCGTACTGTTCGAACGACGCGCAGTATACCAGCGCCGGGGCAACGCCATTTTTCACAAACGACCAGTTTAAGGATGTATGGTTCAAGTTTACTGCCGTGGCTTTTGATGTGAGCATTACAGCAACGGGGAACGGGACAAGCCCTTTAAACTCGCCCGGAATTGATTTGTATACCTTTGACCCGACCACAAATATTTATACCAATATTGTAGGCTCGCCAGCAAACGGAGCAACTGTTACAACGTATTATAAAGGAGGTCTAACAATCGGGCAAACCTATTATTTCAGGGTATATGGCCGGAGCAATAATACCGGGACGTTTAAATTATGCGTAAACAATTACAACCCGGTATTGCAGGTAGGCCAGGATTACGGAACAGCTTCGGTTTTGTGCGATAAATCGAGCTTTACACAGACCGGGGTTACCGGCGCGGGTTTAAACAACCGAGAAGCAGCAGGCACCTGCCTCGATTACAGCAACGGATCGGGGCCAATTGAAGCCAATACCGCCTGGTACAAATGGACGGCGGCCAATAACGGCTCGCTTACATATACTATAACTCCTACAGTGACCGCGCCTGTAGCAGATGATATTGACTGGGTTTTATTTGACCTTGGACCGGCAGCCAATAACGCCACACCATCGGCATCAAATGCTATACGTTGCGATGCCAGCCGGGGGGTTGATTGTACCGCGCCGGACCCTATATATTTTAAAACAGGCTTAAGGGATGGGGAGAACCATACAACCGAATATGCGGGATGCGCACCGAACTATGATGGGTATGATACAACAGTCAACATGATACAGGGACATGTGTATGCCTTGCTGATCAATAATTTTTCGAACGGGAACAATGGCGTTACTATTGATTTTGGAGGGACCGGTACGTTTGTAGGGCCAACAGCGGCTTTGACCGTAACGGGTGGCACGCCTTGTACCGCGGGGCAGGTATTTACTTTTACTAATCAATCGACCAATTATACCAGCCTGAAATGGACCTTTGGCGAAGATGCAACACCTGCTACGGCTACGGGTAACGGACCTTTTGCCGTAACGTATTCCACGGTCGGGGAGAAAACGGCGGTATTGGAAGCTATAGGCGGGCAAGGCTGTACTATTGTAGCCGATACTACTTTTACAGTCGGATTAACGCCGCCGAAGCCTGTTATCGATACCATTAATAAAACCTATTGCCTTTTGGATACGCTGACGCTTAGTACCCCATCAAAATTGAACTATACCTACCAATGGACGGGGCCCAATAATTTTTCGAGTACGGCTTCAACAGTTACTGTGCCGCTTACATCATACAACCAGGCGGGCAAGTATATTTTGAGCGTTACCGAATTTGGCTGTACCAGCGATACCGCATCGGTGGCTATTGTAAACATCGGCACCAGGCCTGTGGTGGATTTTACCATTACCGCTAACAGCCTGTGCACACCGCAACAGAACTTCACGATAACAAACAACTCCACAAACTATTCTTTGCTGCAATGGGATTATGGCGCCGGGGCCAATACACCAACAGTGATAAATGCCAATACCGTTAACGTTACCTACAGCACTTATGGAGTGAAAACGGTAACCTTAACTGCTATGGGTACAAAAGGCTGTAATACAACGCTGTCGAAAACGTTGACCAACCCTATGAAGCCTTCGGTGCCGGTTATCAATGAAAGTCAGCCGCAATATTGTGTGGGCGATTCGATCACCCTGAGTACGGCAGCACAATTGACACCTACTACTTACGCCTGGAGCGGGCCTAACAACTATAGTTCGACGGCGGCGGTGGCTAAGATAGCAGCTACGGGACCGGCTGTGGCGGGTACTTATTCGCTGGTTATTACACAAGGATTGTGTTCGAGCGACCCGGGTACAATAACCATCAATGCATCGGATATTATACCTAATCCGGTGGCTTCCTTTACGGCCACACCAGCCATCCCGGGAACGGTGTACGTCCCTAACGGGGTGTCCTTTGCCAATACATCAACTAACGCCGACAGTTACTTGTGGAACTTTGGTGATGGAACTACATCAACCTTAGAAAACCCCATACATTATTATACCACTAAGGGGGATTATACTGTAACCTTAACGGCCACCAATAAAGGGCTATGCAGCAAAAGTGTATCCGAGGGTAAACTGGCTGTACGATTTAACGTGGTTGTTTTTATACCCAATACCTTTACACCAAATGGCGATGGCATAAACGACAACTTTAAGGTGACCATGACCAATCTTAAAACCTACCACCTGCAAATATTTAACAGGTTTGGTACCCGGCTTTTTGATAGCACCAGTGTTACCAATTACTGGGCCGGACTTTATAATGGTTCACCCGTGCCGGTTGGAACTTATTATTACCTGATTGACGCTGTTACGCTGAATGACGATCCGCTGAAAGAATCGGGTTCGGTTACGGTGATACGTTAACCGGCATCCACATCGATACCTATTTGTTTGAGCAGCAACGAGGCATTGAATGTTTTGCACTCGCCATGTTTTATCTTATAGTCGAATACCATCTCACCATCAATAACCTGTATATCGAAATAGAAATTGCGGATGTATTGCGGGTGCTGGTCTTCGAGGCGGGCAATTTGCAGATCGTGAGTGGCCACCAGGCCAACACCGTTCTTTTTTATCAATTGCTCTATCACCGCTTTTGAACCCCGGTATTTATCGACCGAATTAGTGCCGCGCAGCATTTCATCAATCAAAAAGAGGACCTTATCGCCATGTTCAACAGCATGGAGCAGCATTTGCAGGCGGTCGAGCTCGGCTTTGAAGGTGGAGGTGCTTTCGTTCAGCGAATCTTTGATGCGCATATAGCTGATGATAGTGATGACGGAAACCGACATCCTTTCGGCGCAAACGGGGGCACCGCATAAAGCGAGTACGGTATTGATGCCCAAGGTGCGCAGGAAAGTACTCTTACCCGCCATATTGGAGCCGGTGATGATATCGATCTTTAGGGTATCGTTCAGTTCGTAATCATTTTTTACTCGGGTTTGGCTATTGATAAGCGGATGGCCGATGCCTTTTGCCGATAAAGTAAAATGGTAACCATCGGCAATCTCAGGGAAGCACCATTCGGGGTAGTTGACATGCAGGCTTGCCAAAGCAAACAGCGCTTCAAATTCGGCAACGGTTTCAAAGGCAATCTCAAGGCTTTTTTGGTTTTCTCGCTTCCAATTTTCGATACCAATAACCTGCTTTACGTTCCATAAAAAAAGCAGGTTAAAAACAGGACCGAGAATCATATTTAGCCGGATATCGAGGTTGGTTATCAAATTTGCCAATGCTTTAATATTTTGTGATACCGGGCCGGAGTGTTGGTTCTTTACTTTATCGGCAATAGCTGTATTGTACCCGGAAGTGAAGTCTTCGTCTTCCACCATCTTAAAAACAGCCACATATTTCTTTAAGGT
>Ga0206951_1086_pt2 | contig 22919 bp, 13 predicted proteins | sample Alteio_BWOrgHeat_38_FD_152974 | JGI IMG/M metagenome (GOLD analysis project Ga0206951, IMG submission 152974) | Enriched cells from forest soil in Barre Woods Harvard Forest LTER site, Petersham, Massachusetts, United States -... | ecosystem: Environmental > Terrestrial > Soil > Temperate forest >... | reverse complement strand
GCCTGCATCCCGACGAATTGCTTCTTGCCAATACGGCTCCGGATTGCGCGTCGGATGACGATACTGCTCAAGATGAAGACCGATCAGGAACAGCTCATCGCTCGTCGTTACATCCGCAGGCAACGGCGGCTCCGTCGCGACCACCGGCGCGTCTGCAGGCACTATGTCATCCGGAGCGTAGCGCAGCAGTGCGATATCGGCCTGTTCAACTGCGATTTCCAACGAACCATCGTCCGCAGAAAAAGTGTGATGCAGTGGATTCTGCGGCAAAAGATCGCCCTGCCAGACATCACACTCTTTTCCATCGATACGCACGCGTATCGTGCTCTGAGGCCGTGCACTTGTCACAAGTAAATGCAGGTGAATTTCCGTGCTGTTCCGTTCTACACGAAGAGCGGCATGCAGATTGGCATAATCAGGTACGCCAATCTCGCGAATGGGATACCAGAACTGGCTGAAAGTTTTGGTCTCACCCGGTGCGAGAAACGAAAAATCCGGCTGATTGTCCGTGTAAACGCCAGCCATCAGCTCTACATAAGGCCCGTCGGCATCCGTCAGGCTGCGATCCCACGCGTAACCGAATTCGTGATTGCCCCATGTCCACTGCTTTTTCCCGGGAGCAACATGACGGTTCGCAACATGTACCGTGCCAGCCTGATGCTTGTGATCGTACCCGCCGAAAGAGTCTCCGCATGAGCCCGCAATCATATAACTCGTCGGAACAGGAATATTCGCATACCAGCTGAGGTCATTCGCCGGGTAAGAGCCATCGGGGACAAAGCAGCTCGGCATCTCTTCAGCCGGTACACCTCCTACAGCGCGTTTGCCATAGTCAACGCCGTAGTACTTCTCCTGGCTCAGAGGAAATTCCGTGATCGCGCGCTTCGCATGGTCGGCAACGAAATGCACATCGCGCGGGAAAAACGACTGATACTTTTCATGCACACGCGTAGCTACATTTGCCCACCACAGAAATGTCTGCGTGTCCGTCGTACGGTTGTACAGCCGGGCGCGCAGTTCCAGATATGTCTTGCCTGGACTGAGGCGCAGCCCGTGCATACCCTTCATGTGCGACATGGGATCGTGATCGCTGCACCATATCGTTACTGCACCGTCCGCTTCGCGTTCGATGGCAACATCCACCGGCATAAAGGTGGCCGGACGATGATGCTGCGGCCAGTTGAACTCCACTCCGCCCGAAATCCACGGCCCGGCAAGCCCCACCAGCGCAGGTTTAATCACGTTCTGGCGATAGAAAAAATCGTAGCCGTTGAGTTTATCGACACCGACATGAATACGTCCGCCAATCTCAGGAAGTACCATGATCCGGATAAACTCATTTTCCAGATGAACGGCATTCCATTTCCGGTCCTTAGGTTTCGTATCGATCCGGTCGATGACCGGAAGCGGATAAATCCTCCCACTGCTTCCCTGATATACGCGCTTTTCCAGAAACAATGGATTGCGATCGGGAGTTCCTGGTAGGTAGGTCCGCATCAGCACCGGCTCTTCCCAGGCTTTTACACTCCCGGATTCAGAAGCGGGAGCGTCGGGCAGACGGAGAGTTGCAACCCCCGCTGTGGCTTTCCGATCAGTCTCGTCGCTTATTTTCATAGATTTAAATATCCTGCATGGCTGGAGATTGTTGTCTCAGAATGATACACATCACGACATGCATCGTGTACGTTACCGTTGACTAACCTACGGATTTTGCTCATGTTTTGTCAAGCAAGAACAAACAGCGAACGGTTTCCTCGCTCTTAATTGGAAGCGTACCCCGCCCAGGACGGAACCTCACAGCTTGCCTTGCCCGGATTCTTGCTAATGCCGCTTTTTCTATAAACTCCGGTTTTCCCCAACTCGGATTCGCCTCTCCACCCTTTGGGGCTTGACAATCCTCATTTTCGAGGAATACGGTCAATCCCGGTAACGTACACATAATGTATGCAACCGATTTCATGGAATGGCTGACTCAGGATGAAATGAATGTACCGAAGGCTTCCTTCCATTAAGCCACACGCAAGGGAGATGGACCATGTTCACTAATAATTTGAGGTCGAGGACGCAAAAGCTCGCTATTTATGCGGGTTTCATCGTTGTTGCTTTGATGGCGCTGATACAGGGCAAAGCCTGCCTTGCACAGGTCGATCAAGGATCAATCGCCGGTGTCATACAAGATGCCAGCGGAGCTGTTGTTCCAAATGCTGTAATTACGGTAACGAACGTCGATACCAGCTTGAGCTTTCAAACCAAATCGAATGGAAGCGGCACATATGTGGTGACGCCGCTTAAGATCGGCAACTACACAATCACCGCGACTGCCGAAGGTTTTCAAACAACCTCGCGCGAAAACGTTCACGTAGACGCGCAACAGAAGCTGGGGGTGAATCTCACTCTCCAGCTGGGATCGATTTCCCAAACGATAACCGTTTCTACCGCGCCGCCCATGCTGCAAACGCAGGACGGAGCTGTCTCGCAGGTAATCAGCACGGAAACAATCAACAACACTCCGTTAAATGGGCGTAACTGGGTCTATATCGCCCAGCTCACCGCCGGCGTCGCTCCTCCGTTCGGCAACACACGTGGCAGCGGCAGCGGAGATTTTGTAGCCAATGGCCAGCGCGCGGAACAGAATAACTTCATCCTCGATGGCGTCGACAACAACACCAATCTCGTCGACTTCCTGAACGGTGCGAGCTATATCATGCGGCCTCCGCCGGATGCGCTCTCCGAATTTAGCTTGCAGACCAGCAACTTCAGCGCAGAGTTCGGCCACTCGGCTGGCGGCGTGATGAACGCCAGCATCAAGTCGGGCACAAATCAGATACACGGCGATATGTGGGAATATTTTCGCAACACCAATCTGGATGCAATCAACTGGAATGCGGGTCCGAACGCAGTAACGCCGCCGTATCACCAGAACCAGTTCGGCGCTACGCTCGGTTTCCCCATCTGGAAGAACAAGCTCTTCTACTTCGGAGATATTGAGGCCAACCGCATCTCGATCAGCAATCCGACGCCAATCAACGTACCCACAGCGCTGGAAAAGCAAGGCAACTTCTCTGAATTACTGAATGGCGACCTGACCGGTGTAGGCGCGCCCACCAAGCTCTACCAGCCAAACTCGGCCGACCCAGCTCAGCCGCTGGCCTGTAATGGACAGCAGAACGTATTCTGCCCCAATCAGATCAATTCGGTCGCTTCAAACATCCTCAATCTCTATCCGGCGCCGAATGCCAACAACGGCAAGCTCTACAACAACTACCTCGTCAATCTCGGCAACACAGACAACATCATCCAATGGGACCAGCGCCTTGACTGGAACATCAACTCAAGCGATCAGGCTTATGCCCGCTATAGCTACCTGCACGAGATCAAGACGAACGGCCTCCCTCTGGGACCGCTTCTTGACGGCAGCGGCTACGGTGGTGAATATGACACCAACCTGGCCATGAACTTCATGGGCAGTGAGACGCACATCTTTAATCCCACTCTGACCAACGAATTCCGCTTCGGCTACAACTGGGGCGTCTTCAACTTCCAGCAACCAAACGCCTACAATCCCGCCGCCGCTTCTTCACTGGGACTGGGGCCTCAACCCCCCAATCTCAAACCCGGCCAGTACGGTCTGCCATCGGGCTATGTCAACGGCACGATCCAGCAATGGGGTTCGGTCGGTATCAGCCGTGAATCGCAGAATGTCTACCAGATCCTCGATAACGTAACGAAGATCTGGGGGAATCATTCGTTGAAGTTCGGCGTCTCGTTTCAGGCAGTCCGCTTCTACTACATCTATGCCCCTGCAGATCTTGGTCAATATCACTGGAACGGCCAGTTCACAGGTTTACCCGGCGTAAGCAATACCGGCTCCGCCGTAGCCGACATGCTAGCCGATCAGGAAAATTATGCGACCATCTCGCAGTCGCCCAACGTCAACGATGCCCAGTGGTATAACTCTGCCTATGCGCAGGACGACTGGAAGGTAACGCCCCGACTCACTCTGAACCTGGGCGTACGCTACGACTACTTCCAGCCTTACAAAGAGAACTCCGGCGCGCAGGCTAACTTCGTTGTCACCGGTCCCCTCGGTATTGGTACCGGCTCCGGTGTCTACCAGTTACCAAAGAGCCAGCAGAATGTCGACCTGGGAGCTCCGTTCCTGAGCATCCTGGCGAAAGATAATGTCACCGTGCAGTATGTCGACAATGACCGCCTGGTAACGTCACAGAAGACGAACTTCGCGCCTCGCATCGGCTTCGCTTACCAGGCTCAGCCGAACACGGTTTTCCGCGGTGGTTTCGGCATCTTCTATGGCGGACTGCAATCGAATGGCAATGGCAATCTGGGAGCGAACTTCCCTTATTCCAACCAGGCGCAGTTTTTTGCTCCTACCTGCTCCACGGGTAATTGCCCATCGTTGGCCTCACAAGGAATCACATTGCAGGCAGGATTGCTTCCATCCATCGGTGCGGGGCTTCAGACCTTCGTTTCCCAGCCCGGTTTCCACGCAACTGATACGGAGATCAAAACGCCCTATACGATGAACTACAGCTTTGGAATGCAGCAAGCACTTTCTCCAAGCCTCGTCGCCTCCATCAGCTATGTTGGCAATGTCACACGCCATATGGAACTGTACAGCGCGCCGAATACCGCACCAGGACTTTGGCGTCCGGGCACCAACACAAATCCATTCAATCCCTTTCCAGATCTCGGTGGCGTCGGCCAGGAACATTTCGCCGGCGTTAGCACTTACAACTCTCTGCAGACAAAACTCGAGAAGCGTTACTCACACGGCTTGTCATTCCTGGCGACATACACGTGGTCCCATGCTCTTGACGATGCCAGCGATGCAGGCGGCCTCTTTACAGCAATCGGTACCCGTAATCAGATGTTGATCCCCTTCATCGATGAGCTGACCAACTCAGTCTTCGATATCCGCAGCCGCTTCACCATCAATGGCAACTATGAGCTCCCTTTCAGTAAAGGCAGAGCCTTCTTCAACAATTCGCGCCTTGCCGACGAAACAGTCGGTGGCTGGTCGACAAGCCTCACCTGGGCCGCCCAAACCGGCACCCCGTTCACGGTCTCGCCGAACAACAGCACTGCAGCAAACGGTGGTGCGCGCGCCTATCCCGTCAAAGATCCGTTCAGCGGTGGCGGCACACCCGATCCAACCAATCCGAGCCTCAGCTCTTGCCCGACGCAGGTCAAGAACAAGCAGAACTACTTTAACCCCTGTGCCTTCCGTAACCCGGTGCCCGGCGAAACAATCTCGGATGACACTCATCCGGTCGGCTCCGTCAATCCGGATGGTGTACCTGTCCTCTATCAGGCGCCAGTCACTGACAAGGCTACGGCCATTGCCCTTCTCGGCGGAAAACAGAACAACATCTATGGCCCTGGCTATTACCAGGTGAACATGTCGTTGTTCAAGAGCTTCCCGACATGGCGTGAGCAGAATCTGCAGTTCCGCGCCGATGCCTTCAACCTTCTGAATCATCCGACCCTGGGGCAGCCCAATGGGTCAATGAACAGCAACGGCGGATTAATCTCTGGCCCGAAGTTCTTCCAGAACAACACCCCGGACGCCAGATTCTTTCAGCTCTCTTTGAAGTACATCTTCTAAGAGAGCCTTCCTCCCGCAGGGCAGGATGAGTTGTTTTCATCCTCCCCTGCTTTTCTTTTTCTCCAGAATTCCATCCCCGCTATTTTGCGCGCTATTTCAGGCGTGTGAGCGCTGTCTTGATGGACGCCGCTGCCTGATCTCCTTGCAGTGCCGCCCCTGCTGGCTGAAAATGCACCGGATCCTGATGCAGGTCCTCGTGCTGCATCATCAGCGCGTGCTGGTCATCGATCACAATTCCTGCAGCCTTTACCAGCGAATCAGCAATGTCATTCCGTGCATCAACCTGCGCGTTGCTGGCGCCCCCTGTGGCATCATCTCGAACCGGGGTGGTCGTCGCCCAGATCATCGCCTGCGCTGAGCCTGCAAGCTTCCTCACCGCCCTCAGAAGTGACGGAAACGAAGCCTTGTACTGATCCTCGGTGTAAGCCCATCCGTGCATCCCGTTATTGAAATGCACTACGCGGAAAGATACGCCTTCCATCTTTGCGAACTCCGCAATCTGGTTAGGCAACCGCGGGTCGCCGACCGACGTCGACGATGCCATCAGATAAACATTCGCCGTTCCATCGAGGTCTTTTGTCACTTGCGGAAAATACGCTCGTGTAATCGAATCTCCAAGCAGAAGCACATTCGACAGCTTCGAATCCGGATGCGGTGGCCGCACTTCCCAGGTCCATTCGATCTCCTCGGGAATCGATTTGGCCTTCTGAGCGTGCAGAGATAGAAGTCCCGGCGAACATAGCAGAATGGCGGCCAGCGCAGTAGTGGCTCCGGTACGGCGAGCAAAAGAAACGTAACGAATCATCATCAAAACTATTCTCCAAGGCAGAGTGTAGCGAATCGTGTTCGTACACGTATATCCGCCGAATAAACAATGTCTCATCTTCAGCCAGAGCGGCCATCTTCCGTCTCTAAGGCCGCATCTATCTCGGAGCACACATCCTCTGATGATTGAACATCAGGGCCCGGTAGAACGTAGAACGCTCTTTCGAGTGATTCCGCCAGATACGGGAATAGCAGGAAAGGTTAGCGATGCGCGTTTTGCTAGCGATTTATTACTTCTTTTATGAAATTTTCCTCGGCTGCCGCCACGATCATCTGACACGTCCTTTCACCATCAAACAGCAGAGCTATATGGTCTGCCTGGATTGCGGCAGGCATGTGTTCTACTCCATGGACACCATGCGCCCCCTGAGAGGGCGAAATTTGCGACGGGCGAAGGCCATGCTCGCAAGTCAAATAAAGGTAATGCCGGGTGTAGAGACCGTCCAGCCGCTGAGCTCCAGAGGTAACTCGAGGGCAGCTGCCTAAGTCCTGTTATTACTTCAACCGCCGTGACAAAGCGGAGATGAACTTGTCTAATACTGTTGAGACCTCCCCGGGCAAGTCAGTTTCGCTAAATGTTCACCTCTCGCACATACCGGCTTTACTCTGCGTGCGCGACGCTTCTTATGCTCGCAGCCGGATGCGGAACCTCGCCCGTAGGTGCCGGCAATTTCGAAAACGGCTTTGCGGTCTCCACGTCCGCAACAACCGTATCCACCACCGGCCAGCTTCAATTTAAGGCGACCTTGCCCGATGGCTCTCCAATAGCAGCAAATTGGTCAATCACCAGCACCCAAAATGACTCCTCGCTTGGAACTGGATCGATCGACGCTACCGGCCTCTATACCCCGCCAAATGCCGTTTCGAGCGACAGCGTTTCCGTCCAGGTAACGGCTCACCTGCAAAGCGATCCCACGCGCATCGCAACCGAAACCGTTACAGTCACTCCGGGCTTTCTTCAGCCGCTTATGCCCGAGAACGCAACCCTCGCTGCCGGCTCGACTCTCGAAATTTCTGCCCAGATTGCAGAAGTAAACGGCGGAACTGTGCATTGGAGCCTGGGCGACGGCGCTACTGGAACGCTAAGCCAGGCCAGTTGCGAACATGGGAGCCGTCAATACACAATCTGCAAGATAAGTTACACCGCTCCGGGAACGCTTTCAGGATCGCAGTCAGCGCACATTGTCGCGACTGTCAATGACACACAGACGCAGTCGCGGCTACACCTGCTTCTGAATACCGATGGCGTGAATTCCAGCGCCGTGACCAATCAGGCGGTGCAAACCGGACCAGTCATCCTCGGAGCGTCGGGCAGCAACGATGGCGACTACGATGTCTACAAAGATGCATCCGGCAACAGCTATATCGCCGACTGTTGCGGGGGAACGCTCGGAGCGCTGGTCGAAGATACAGAACACAACCAGTACATTCTCAGCAATAACCACGTGCTTGCCGAATCGGATCAGGGCAAGACTGGCGACACCATCGACCAGCCCGGCCTCATCGACGACGCCTGTCGTCCCCTGAGTCAGCAAGGATCCACAGTCCGGTCCGTCGGCTCTTTACGCTATTACGTGCCGCTTGCTACCAACCAATCCAACGTCGACGCTGCTCTTGCCGCCGTTACGCCGGGTGCCGTCAGCTCCGATGGCAGTATTCTGCAGTTCGGCCGGCCGAGTGCAGGCATGAACGCTCCTCTCGGCGCCGCTCCGCCCGTAGCGGGCACTGGGGAGACGCTGACTGCTGACAACCTCTCCGGATTGCGTATAGCAAAAAGCGGACGAACCACCGGGCTTACCTGTTCGACCGTTGATAGCATCAATCTTTCCGTCAAAGTCGACTACTACAAAGACTGCGCCGAGACCCAGCCCTACTACACCAAGACATTTACCGGTCAGATCGGTATCGGCGGCAACAGCTTCTCTGACAGTGGCGATTCCGGTTCGCTCTTAGTGGACGCGGGCAATGCCCAGCCAGTTGGGCTCTTCTATGCCGGAGGAACCGACGGAAACGGCAATGGATTGAGTGTCGCCAACCCGATCGCAGACGTACTCAACGAACTGGACGAGCAAGCCGGTTCAAAACTGAGCATCGTCGGCACCAGGACGCCGCACCCTATCAGTTGCCTGAATTACGACAGCAATACAGCAGTGACCGCATCCTTACCCGATCTCTCTGACACGGCTGAAGCTCGGGCCAGAAGCGCGACTCAGAATGCGGCGACAGAACTGGTGAACCATGAAACAGGAGTTCTTGCTGTGGCTGCAGGAAAAAGCGCAGACAGCCCCGGTGAAGCTGGAGTCATCGTGTATGTCGATAAGAACAGCTCCTCGTCTCTGCCACAGACAATCGACGGCGTTCGCACAGTTGTTGTCTCCACCGATGCAGCGAGCGTGGCTCGCGGCAATGCCCCAAAGCTGCCGGCATCTGTGAGCGGCATTCAATTGTCTGCGGATGCGCTTAGCCACGCCGAAGCTGTCGAACGTGAATACGCCTCAAAGCTGTTCAGCGATCCGGCGATCTTTGGTGTGGGAGTTTCCCAGAGCCGCGACAATCCCCGCGAAGCGGCGCTCCTGGTCTTGATCGACATCAATCGGTCGGCGGCAAGCATGCCTGCAACGCTCGGCGGCCTGCGTGTACGGTACATGCGTCTGCACCGCTTTCATGTAACCAGGTCAAAATTTGCACCCGCGCGAACGGCATCAAGCTGCGCACTTCAATCGATGAAGGCTGCGCCACGCCATTAAATTACCTGGGTGTCAGCCTGCAGGCTCACTTCATCCTCTACATGGTCACGCACAACCGGGAAAAAAATCATGAAGACTGATCCCGAACGGCTAGCGCCGTCATCCTGCTGATGATCAGCCACACGACTGCGGATGCGTACCGTGCCACCATGCTTGCTGATAATTTCCGCACTCACCCATAGCCCTAGTCCCGTACCGGTCGCTTCCTTTGTCGTGAAGAATGGCTCGAAAATTCGTTGAGATACTTCAAGCGGCATCCCGCAGCCGGTATCCATCACAGAAAAGCGTATGCCCTCCACTTCAGAGTCGTCCCACGAACGGGAGCGCCGGATGCGCAGAACAAGCTTACCCGGGCCAGGAGCCATCGCGTCCAGCGCGTTGCCAATCAGGTTTGCAAACAGCTGGCGCAACTCTCCCGCGAAGCAGAAGAGTTCTGCATCGGTCTCGTATTGCCGTTGAACATCGACCTGCAGCGTATTCACGCGCCCCTGGTGCAGCGTCAGCACAGAATCCAGCAGCTCCGGGATATTTGCTGTTATCGGCAACGTAGATTGACGATAAAAGCGCAGTGTTTGCTGGGTTATCTCAGAAACGCGCGCCAGTTCATGCTGCGCCAGCTCGACATATTTTTTCGTCTCCGCTGTGAGTGATTCCTGCAACTTGATGAGGTAAAGCAGATTCGTCACCGCTTCCAGCGGATTGTTAATCTCGTGTGCGATGGACGCAGCCAGACGTCCTACCGCAGCCAGCTTTTCTGTCTTGCGCAACGCTACCTCAGAGCTGCGCCGCTGCGTGGTATCAACAATCACAGCGCCAACCCATCGCACAACGTTGGAACTGGTTCGCACCGGATAAATATTCACCAGCCAGCTGCGCGGGTGCCCCAGATGCTCCTCCAGGTCTCCAGTCAGCTCCAGATCCTGCACCGCATTGCCGGTCTCGAACACGGAATCGATGGCGCGCTGCATTGGGATCGAAGCCGGTTCAGGAAATACCTCATACGCTGTTCGACCAAGGTGACGACTGATCGAGGTGTTATTCATGTCCGCCAGAAACTGATTGACGCGGACAAAACGGAATCTGCGGTCAAAGAACGCAAAACCTATGGGAGCATTCGCCAGCATCGAATCGAGCAACGCCAATGTGTCGTTCAAGCCGGAACGTTGCTCGCCGATCGAAGCCACCATCATATTAAAAGCCATTGTCAGATCGGCAGCCTCGTTCGTCGCCGAGACCTGCAACGGAAACGCTGAGGTGTCTTCCGGATCGCGCACGATCCGACCCGTGGCCTGCATCAACATCTGGAGGGGCTTGGTGATGGTTCGAGCCATCAGCGTTGCGAGGAGAGTGCAGCCCAACACGGCAACGATTGCGGAGATCAGCGTGATGCGTAGCAGGGTATGCATCTGTAGCCGATCCGCATTTTCATCGGGATAAATCCAGACCAGCGCCTGCACCGCGCCATGAATCCTTATCGGCGCCACAATTTCGCGCAGGCTGTCCTTCAGAGTAAAGAGAGTAGGAGCATCCAGGTTGCGAAGGTAATTTCGCTCTACCTGGGTAAGATTCAGCCTCCCCTTCATGGAAGCATCCGTGCCGACAATCGTTACACCTTGTAGATCCGTAATCTGTATGCTGCCAATGCTGGGATAAGCGAGCATCGCGCTGACCAGTTTCTGCAGCGCGCCCATCTTTCCCTCTTCAAGAAGTACCCCAGCTTGGAGAGCAAATTGCGAGCCCTGGTATTCCAGCCGCCGGTCCACACGGAGCTGCAGCTCTTTGTCCTGCTCGCGCAGCAGGAATACCGAGAAGATTGCCAACACCAGTAGCTCGAAGAGCACCAGCCCAGCAATTAACTGCCCGCGAATTGTTCTAGGCCTGAGAAAAGCCATTGTCCTCAAAGCGCTACCTCTCCCTTTATTGCAATCGGGAGATTGAATCAATAACTTATGCTTTTATCGCCGCCGACAACTTCTCTTTTAAATCGGATGCAATCTGCTTGCCGTGAAAGCGGCCATTTTCTATAAAGATTTCGTTGGTTCTCTCGCCTGCAATAATTACCCCCGCAAGATAAATTCCATCCATATTGCTCTCTAAACTCTGCGGATTACATGCCGGGCAGCGGTCTTCACTTTCGAGTTGCACACCAAGCCCGGTCAGGAAATCGAAATCCGGGTGATAGCCAGTCATCGCAAATACAAAATCGTTCCGGATCGTCAGCTTTCCCTCCGGTGTTTGCATAGTCACCGTGTCTTCCTCAATATTCTCTACCTGGCTCTCAAAATAAGCCGTGATCTCACCATTCTTGATTCGATTTTCAATGTCCGGAAGAATCCAGTACTTCACATGCTTGTGCATCTTCGCTCCGCGATGCACGAGCGTCACACGCGCTCCATGCCGCCACAAATCGAGCGCAGCAATTGCGGCCGAGTTCTTTCCTCCAATGACCAGCACATCGAGATCGAAGTAAGGGTGCGGATCATCGTAGTAATGGTGTACCTTCGGTCGGTCTTCACCGGCAATGCCAAGATAATTCGGCAGATCATAATAGCCGGTCGCCACCACCAGCTTTCGCGCACGATGCGTTAACTTTCGCTCGAAGCGATCGGTGACATGAACGCGGAAATCGCCGTCGGAGCCGGAGATCGAATCTACGTTTTGATACTGGCGTAGGTCCAGCTCATAGTACTCCGCGACCTTCCGGTAATATTCCAGCGCCTCGTTGCGTGTCGGCTTCTGATTCACGCTAGGAAACGGGATATCTCCGATTTCAAGCAGTTCTGGCGTCGTGAAAAATGTCATGTGCGAGGGATAGTGGAATAGCGAATTGCAAAGGCATCCCTTATCCACCAGCGCACTGCGTAGTCCGGCACGTTGCGCTTCAATCGCACAGGCCATGCCTGTGGGTCCCGCGCCGATCACGAGGACATCAAGAATCTCTGAAGGATCTGTCTTCCCGTCCATCCCTCTAGCTTAGACGATTGGGCAGCGCAGATGCTTAATGGATGTACTCACAATGGCAAATCCAAATTCATTTATCCTAGAAAAGCAAAGGATTTCTCAATTTTCATGGCGACGATCAAGCAGGAAGACCTGGTTCAGAGCGTGGCGGACGCGCTGCAATACATCAGCTACTACCATCCAGTCGATTACATCACCAACCTGGCCAGGGCCTACGAGCGCGAAGAGTCTCCCGCCGCAAAAGACGCGATGGCGCAGATCCTTATCAACTCGCGCATGTGCGCTGAAGGTCATCGGCCCATCTGCCAGGACACCGGCATCGTCAGCGTCTTTCTCAAAATTGGGATGGATGTCCGCTGGGACGCGGAACTCACGGTCGAAGACATGGTCAATGAGGGGGTGCGCCGCGCCTACCTCAATCCGGACAACGTTCTTCGCGCCTCCGTGCTAGCAGATCCTGCTGGCGCGCGCAGGAACACCCGCGACAATACCCCCGCTGTCGTAAACGTCCAGCTTGTGAAAGGTGGCGAGGTTGAAGTGATCGTCGCGGCTAAAGGCGGCGGCTCCGAGGCAAAGTCTAAGTTCGCCATGTTGAATCCCTCCGATTCCATCATCGAATGGGTTCTCAAGACCGTACCCTCGATGGGCGCAGGCTGGTGCCCGCCGGGAATGCTCGGCATCGGAATTGGCGGCACAGCCGAAAAAGCGATGCTGCTAGCCAAAGAAGCATTGATGGAGCCGATCGACATTCAGGACGTCATCGAGCGCGGCCCGCAGAACAAAATTGAGGAACTGCGAGTCGAGCTATACAAGAAGGTCAACGAGCTCGGCATCGGCGCCCAGGGTCTCGGTGGCCTTACCACCGTGCTCGATGTGAAAATTCTCGACTACCCGACACATGCCGCCAACCTGCCCGTCGCCATGATTCCCAACTGCGCGGCTACTCGACATGCGCATTTTGTTCTCGATGGGTCCGGTCCGGTAGCGCTCGAACCACCGTCTCTCGAAGATTGGCCGCAGCTCAAGTATGACACTTCCTCCGCACGCCGGGTAAATCTCGATGCCGTCACTCGTGATGAAGTAGCGACCTGGAAGCCCGGCGAAGTGCTGTTACTTAACGGCAAATTGCTCACCGGACGCGATGCCGCGCACAAGCGCATGACTGACATGCTGAACCGAGGTGAGAAGCTGCCCGTCGATTTCACCAATCGATTTATCTACTACGTTGGGCCCGTCGATCCTGTTCGCGAAGAAGTCGTCGGCCCCGCCGGCCCCACCACTGCCACGCGCATGGACAAGTTCACTCGCCAGATGCTCGAAACCACCGGCCTGCTGGGCATGGTTGGCAAAGCCGAACGCGGTCCTGCGGCAATCGAAGCCATTCGCGACAATAAGGCGGTGTACCTGATGGCGGTAGGTGGCGCAGCCTACCTCGTCTCCAAAGCGATCAAAGCATCTCGTGTGCTCGCTTTTGAAGACCTCGGCATGGAAGCGATCTATGAGTTTGAAGTCGCCGATATGCCCGTCACAGTCGCCGTTGATTCCCAGGGAACCTCTGTCCATCAGACCGGCCCAAAGGAATGGCAGGCCCGCATCCAGGCCCATCTCGGTGGCGTGCCCATTCTCGCCTAAGAGCATAGACTTCATCCAGCCAAGACAAAGCCGCGCTCATGAGCGCGGCTTTGTTCATACATCCGTGGAAATTATTGTCTTCCCCACCGGTAGACAACGCTGCCTTCCCAGCCCAGGTTATTTTGGGTTGAGCTGCCGTACCGCGTCATCAGGTAGCTTGGGGTAAGCCGCACTGCCAGCGTCGGGCTCAGGTTGTAATCTACCGAGGCGCTCGCGCCAAGGTTAAAAGCATTGCCATCGCTGTAGAGTCCGACAAGCTCAGGGGGAAGACCGCCCGTCCCTGTGCCGAAGTTTCCATGCCCCACACCCGCGAGAACACGACCTGTCCATCCCCAATGCAGTCCTTCAAAGAAGCGCACCGTTGGTCCCGCCATAAATGTGTACTGGCTAATGCTCGGCTGATAGACGCCGTAAGGATTCCGGCCTGTATAAGTCGTGCCATAATAGCCGCGCGCATCGGCCGTAATGCCGATCTTGCCGAAAGCGTAATCCGTAATACCAGCGTGCCAGCCCGCCTCATTCATGCGCTGCAGGTCGCTGCCCGGACGAAAGCGCAGGTAATTGCCGCCAAAATACGCTTCGTATTTATGCGTGTAGGTATCCTGGATGATCTGCTGCTCGCGCAGCTTGCGGCGGGCCTTCACGCGCTCCTGCGCCTGCCGTAGTACCTGTGCGCGATCCTGCGGTGAAGTCTGAACCGGTGGCGCCTGTGGAGCCGCCTGGTTGGTTGTATCCGTAGACTGTGCCCGCGCCTGAAGCGCCGCAAAAGAAAAAATGGTGAATGCCAGAACCGGGTAAAAACGGTTTCTAAAAAACATGAATCTTACTGCCTCCACTGCCGGCGAAAACAAAAATTGAGACGATCGGTCTTCCTTCAAAAGCCGGAAACGACGCTCCAAGGCCAAAGCTCTCTTTATTTTAGAGCACAGATTGCCTCCCAGCCCCGGTTGTTCCGCTTTTTGGCGTTCACGCTTCCGGCCACGTCTAAATAGACTCCCTTCCTCGTAAAAAGCACTTGCGCCCTCACCCATGCCCTGCTCTTCTTAGGAAGATAAAAAATTCGCATCTCATGTGGGGAGACACGAGTCTGATGAAATTCTTACTGGGCCTGATTATTGGCTTGATTGCATTGCCAATTGCCGCATTCTTCTATCTTCGCTCAGGAAATCCGCCCGTTGCCGTCCTTGATAGGCCATTTCCGCTCGAAAACGAGATCGTTCATGCGCCGCTGGGTGCACGCATCCACCGCGAAATGCCAACCACAGCCGCCATCTCGGCCAGCGAAGCAAATATGCTCATCGGGGCCCGCATTTATCGCGAGCAGTGCGCCGCCTGCCATGGTCTCTATGGCCGGCCCTCACCCTTCGCCAAAGACATGTACCCGGATGCGCCGCAACTCTGGGAACCACACGGAAACGGAGTAGTCGGCGTCAGCGATGATCCGCCGGGAGAAACCTTCTGGAAGGTGAAAAACGGAATCCGCCTCACCGGTATGCCCTCCTTCATCCACGTGCTCAACGACACCCAGATGTGGCAGGTCACCGTACTTCTCGCCAACGCCGATAAGCCGCTGCCCGGCAACGTGCTCGACCAGCTGAAGCAGCCGCTGAACTTCACGTTGCCAGAGCCGCAACAATCAGCCATCCCTAAGCTGCCCTGAACATTGAAGTCAATACTTTGAGTGGATCGCGTAAGTTACGCCTGTCGTGAACTGAAATGAATTGCGTTTCGTAGCCGGCTCAGCCGGTGGCGGATCATTCAGGTAGCTATCGTTCGTGCCGATGGTGAAGCTGAAAGATTTATAAAAGGGAAACAGCAGCGTATTCGATTCACTCGCCGAATAAGCGCGCACATAGTTGTAGGCCGGGATATACGATACTTGCTGATTGAATACGATGCTGCGCGGCAGCTTCAGCGCATATGTCGCGGCAAAAGTTGAGCCAATCAGGTTCTGGTTCGTGCCATCTATCGCTGCGTAGAATTGCTGCTTTTCATACTGCAGAGTCGCTTTGAAATCGAGCGAATGGTTTTGCTTTTTAATCGCCGTCAGGCCAATGCCTGCGCCATAAATCTGCTGCAGCGAAAGCCCCTGGCTGAAGTTGTGGTCAAACGCAGTCTGCGCCAGCGCATAAAATCGCGTCGAGAAATACTGATCACGTTCCGCATCTACGTGATAAATCGAGCTCTTGGTGTAAGAAGAGGGCACATAAGTGCCGTCCGACTCAATATAAGCCGGATCCGTAATCTTTCCATATGTCTGTGAATAGTTCATGGTTGTACGGTTTCTTGTGTCCAGCCACAGCACTGTGGGAACAATACGCGCCAGTCCCGCTTCAGCCGTAAAGGTGTACTGATTCTGAGTTGCCTGAATGATCGTCGTTCCGGCCGTCACGCTCCCATTCCAGCCGGCGAAAAATCCTGGCGCTCCCCGCAGTTGCCGGTCAAATGTCGCCTGGTCCACGATATATTGCGCGCTCTTCACCGGAATCGGCTCAATCATCGCCTTCTCGTCTGAAGACTGCACATGAATGTTCCCATCAGTCATACCAATGGTTCCCACCGCGATGCCCTTAGCGCGCTGGATCGTATGCACTCCCACCTCATGCTGCAAAACCGCGAACTTCGATGAAGAACGCAATTCCTTTACCTTGTCCCACGGTGCGCTCAAGTCGCCCACAATGTCGCTATGGAAAAATACTGTGCCGCCCACTTCTCGCAGAAATTTTCCCGAGAGCTGATCGCCATTCGTAAACACAATGACGTCCGGAGGCCCGGCATCTTTCTTCTTGTCACCGGCTCCATCCGCGCCCGAGGCATATGCTGTCTGGAATAAGCCAATCAATACGACGAAGAATAACAAGGCGGAAGGCAGGGGAAACAGCTTTCGCGCAAAAGCCATGAGTAAACTTCACTCCTTTTACTGAATTTTTAAGGTCTTGGGGCGCACGCCCGTCGGAGCCTTCCTCACGGGAAAAGGCAGTTACTTCTATGCTAACGCGTGGAAACACAAAAGGCCGGGCAGCTTATCGCATGCCCGGCCTTTCACGCTGCAATTAGTATGAGGATTTAATGGCGTACGTCACGCCGGCGGTGAATTGAAACGAATTGCGTTTTGTCGGCGGAAAGGTAGCCGGCACATTATTCAGATAGCTGTCCAGCGTTCCCACCGTGAAGCCGAAATTCTTATATGCGGGGAAGGTGAGCGCATCCGTCTCGGAAAAAGAATATGCTCGGGTGTTGTTCCAGGCCGGTATATAAAGAAGCTCCTGGTTAAACACAATTCCCTTCGGCAGCTTCACGGTATAGTAGCCACCAAAGGTTGAACCGATTAGGTTCTGATTTTCGTCGGTCGTCGTGTTGAAGAAGACCTGCTTCTCATATTGCACAGTCGCCTTCACATCAAGTTCATGCTTCGGCGTCTTGAGCACCGTGTAACCAATTCCGCCGCCGTAAATCTGCTGCAGATCCAGGCTCTGACTGTAATTGTGATCAAAGGCAACCTGACCCAGGAAATAGAACCGCGGGGATACATATTGGTCGCGCTCTGCATCCGCGTGGAAGATCGAGCTCTTCGTATAGGTTGATGGCACAAAGACACCATTCGCATCGGTATACGCGGGATCAGTGATCTTACCGTAAGACTGCGAGTAGTCGACCGTTGTGCGGTTCCGCGGATCAAGCCAGCTCACCGTCGGCACCACGCGCGCGAGGGCAAGATTGCCGTTAAACGAATACTGATTCTGTGTCGCCTGTACGAGCGTCACGCCCGCAGTCGCCGATCCATTCCACGCCTGGAAAAATCCGGGCTCCCCGCGAATCTGTTTATTCAAAGTTGTCTCATCAACAACAAAATGCGCATTTTTAATCGGAATCGGCGGAATCGTAGCATTCGTCGTCGACTCGACTGTGATCTGATCGTTCGCTACCGAAATCTTTCCGATCGGCACGCTGGCAGGAATCTGACCATGCTTAATCTGCACGTTGTTATCAAGCACAGCTAGCTTCTCCGCCGTGTGCAGCTCCTTGATCTTGCTCCAGTCGACGTTGATATCGCCGACTATGTCACTGTGAAAGGTCACGGTATTGCCAATGGCCTGCACAAATTTTCCTGAGAGTTGATCGCCATTGGTAAAGACAATCGTGTCAGGCTGCGCTTTCGGCTTATCCTGAGCAGCGACTGATCGCACGTAAGCGACGGTGATGAGCACAGCAATGAAAGGAAAGATGGCCAGCCGCAGACCGCGGCGTGTAGGAATCAACATACGGAAACCTTTGCTCCTGAAAAATATTTACACCAATGAAACGTAAATCTGGACTTTCTGGCCTAACTTACAATCTCTCAGATGCAACAACAGGACAAAGGCAGCATGTACCCAACCTCAGTACTCATAAGCATGATAACTCGATATGCTGTGCCCGTCTCGCCGGTGGCTGCATAAAATGGAATGTGGCGGCCTGCGCGGAGAACACATAAAATAGGGATATGTCGATCACACGCCAGCAAGCCCTCGATTACTTCCAATCTGACGACCTCATCGGTCTCGGCATGGAGGCCGATGCCATGCGCAGAAAGCTGCATCCCGAAGGCGTAGTGACCTACATCATCGATCGCAACATCAACTACACCAACTTCTGCACCGAGTACTGCACCTTCTGCGCCTTCTATCGCCCACTCAAGGGCAAGCAAGCAGCCGAAGGCTACATCCTCGACTTTGAAACCATCTACGACAAAGTCGCAGAAACAGTCGCCATGGGTGGCACCGGCGTTCTCATGCAGGGTGGCCTGCATCCTGACCTCAAGATCGAATGGTTCGAACGCTTGCTGCAAGGCATCAAGCAGCGTTTTCCCCAGGTCTGGATGCACTGTTTCTCCGCCTCGGAAATTCTTGCTATCGCTGAATACAGCAATTTAAGCGTGCGAGACACCATCATCCGCCTGCGCGATGCCGGCCTCGATTCCATCCCCGGCGGCGGCGCTGAAATTCTCGACGATGAAGTGCGTCATCGCATCGCCCGCCTCAAGTGCGGAACCGAAGATTGGCTTCTCGTTCACCGTACCGCGCACCAGCTCGGGATGCGCACCACGGCGACCATGATGTTCGGCGTGGGCGAAACCTTTGGGCACCGCGTCAATCACTTTGAGCAAGTACGCCGCCTGCAGGAGGAAACCGGGGGCTTCACCTCCTTCATCCCCTGGAGCTTTCAGCCCAACAACACCGCTCTAGGCGGTCGAGGATGGGATGAGGCTACAGCAGTCGAATATCTAAAGGTGCTGGCTATCTCCCGCCTCTATCTATCGAACATTGAGAACGTACAGTCCAGCTGGGTCACACAGGGATTGAAGGTCCTTCAGCTCGGCCTCCGCTTCGGTGGCAACGATGTCGGCTCAGTCATGCTGGAAGAAAATGTAGTGAAAGCAGCGGGCACCTCCAACTGCACTACGGAAGAAGAACTGCGCCGGATCATCCGTGACGCAGGCTTCAAGCCTGTGCAGCGCGACACCCTCTATCGCACCATGTTCCTCAACTAAACGTCATCATTCTGCCCCTGAGGCACGAAGGGAAGAATTCAGAAGAATTCGGCCTGAGGGAAAAATTGGGAAATAGCTGCGGTACGAAGCATCGCATGAATTTTTCGCTATGCGAAGAATGACGGCGACTTTTCTCGAAGCACAATTCCCTTCAACAATTGAATCCATCGATATCCGTAACAATCGCATACAATTAGCCTTTTAAGGTGTATGTGGAGGCAAGGCCCTGCTGTCGATAGCTCTGATAAAGAACGTGTTCGTCTCTGCGCCTGCATTGCTTGCGCAGGCGAATCAGCACAGCCTGTCGCACTATCTCCGCTCCCATTATCAGGACCGCACCTTCGAGCACCTCTACCGCTGGAACTGGTTCGATACGGCGCTGCTCATCCCTTACTTCCTGGTCATGGTCATCCTCGCGTTTTACGGATTGCACCGTTATCAGCTCGTCTATCTGTATTACAAGCATCGCAAGAATGCAGCAAAAGAACCGCCACAGCACTTCGAGAACCTGCCTCGCGTCACCGTGCAGCTACCTATTTTCAATGAGCAGTTCGTTATCGACCGCCTCATCGAAGCCTGCTGCAATCTCGACTACCCGCGTGAGCTGCTTGAAATTCAGGTGCTCGATGACTCCACCGACGAGACGAAAGAAGTGGCTCGCGGCATCGTCGAACAGTATCGAGAAGCCGGTCACCCCATCGTCTACATTCACCGCACTGATCGTTATGGCTTCAAAGCCGGAGCGCTCGACCATGGTCTGAAGACGGCAACCGGCGAATTCGTCGCCATCTTCGACGCCGACTTTGTGCCACCTCGCGAGTGGATCATGCAGGTCATCCATCACTTTGCCGAACCTGGCGTAGGCATGGTGCAGACACGCTGGACACATCTCAACCGCGACTACAGCTTCCTCACGCAGGTCGAAGCCATCCTGCTCGATGGCCACTTTGTGCTCGAACATGGCGGGCGCTCGCGCGCCGGTGTTTTCTTCAACTTCAACGGCACTGCGGGAATGTGGCGCAAAGTTGTCATCGGCGAAGCCGGCGGCTGGCAGCACGACACGCTCACCGAAGATACTGACCTCAGCTATCGGGCGCAATTAAAGGGCTGGCGCTTCAAATATCTTCAGGATGTCGAATGCCCCGCTGAAGTGCCCATCGAAATGACGGCCTTCAAAACGCAGCAGGCCCGCTGGGCCAAAGGACTCATCCAGACCTCGAAAAAAATCCTGCCCCAGGTCTTCAAGAGTGATGCTCCGTTTCACACCAAGCTCGAAGCCTGGTATCACCTCACGGCAAACATCAGCTACCCGCTCATGGTCGTGCTCTCAACGCTGCTCATGCCCGCCATGGTCATCCGCTTTTATCAGGGATGGTTCCAGATGCTGCTCATCGACTTCCCGCTCTTCATGGCGTCGACCTTCTCCATCTCATCTTTCTATCTCGTCTCACAGAAAGAGCTGTATCCAAAGAAATGGTATCGGACGTTCCTATACCTGCCGTTCCTCATGTCGCTCGGCATCGGTCTCACCGTCACTAACACGAAAGCGGTTCTCGAAGCACTCCTCGGCATCCAGAGCTCATTTAAGCGCACACCGAAATACCGCGTCGAAAAGCGGGGCGAAAAATCGCAGGCCGCGAAGTACCGCAAACGTCTTGGCATCATTCCCTGGATTGAATTGCTCATCGGCTGCTACTTCGCGCTCACCATCTGGTACGCCATCACCAACGAGAATTACTTCACGGTGCCCTTCCTGCTTTTGTTCGTCGTTGGTTACTGGTATACGGGATTACTTTCACTGCTCCAAGGCCGCTTCGAACGCTGGCGCACTGGCGGCGCGAACCTCGAAGAATCCTCGCCCAAGCCATTCCCTGTTGGCGTCTAGCTAGCCTGTTTTCATTTTTCGTTTGCAGAATGCTGGAGCGTTGCTACGATGGGCATATTCCCGGCTCGCATCAACGCTTTCTCCATCTCAATTTGGACAACGAACGATGAATACTCGCGGTGTATCTCTCGCCAAATGTTTTCTTGCGCTTGCTCCCATCTTCCTTAGCATGGTCAACCTGCCGGCAAAAGCGGACAGCCTCTCTGAATTAAGTCGAAGCTTCTGGCAATGGCGCGCCATTGAGCAGCCCTTCACCAACGACGACATCCCGCGCATCGATCGACCCGCAGATTTCAAAATTAATTGGACTACTGCGACTATTTCCGCGAGACGCAAAGATCTCACAGCTTTCGAAACTCGCTGGAAATCCCTCTCGCCTCCGCCTGACACGCCCATCGCGCAACAAGTCGACTATCGCCTGCTCGGCTCTGCCATCGCTCGCGTCGAATGGGAACTGAACATCAACCGTGAATGGCAACGCAACCCAGTGTTCTATGTCGATCAGACACTCGGCAGCCTCTTCGTGCTTCTCACGCCGCCGCCACCTTTCGACGCGCAGCGCCAGGCGCAGCTAATCTCGCGTCTTCAATCTTTTCCCGCGACACTCAACGCAGCACGCGAAAATCTCATCGATATGCGCAAACCATTCGCACAACTGGCAATCGACGCACTCGATGACTTGCCCAACCGCTTCAACACCATGTTGACCGCCCTCACGCCGCAGCTTGATCCCGCAACTGCAAAAGCAATGAAGGACAGCGCGCCCGCAGCCATCAGCGCGCTTGAATCCTACCGCGACTGGCTCAAGCAGAAGCTGTCCGGCATGCGCGAAGAGACCGCTATCGGCCGCGACAACTACATCTACTTCCTGCGCAACGTTGCCCTCATGCCATATACCCCGGAACAGTTGCTCGCCATGAGCCGCCAGGAATGGGACCGCACCGTCGCCTTCGAATCCTACGAACAGGCTCGCAACACCGGCCTGCCGCCCATGCCCATCTTCCCCAACCAGCAGGCGCAGATCGAACGCGAGCAAAAGAACGAAGCAGAAATCCGCGCCTTCCTCGGAGCGCGCCACATCCTCACCGTGCCCGCATGGATGAAGCATTATCGCAATCTCCCGCTGCCCGCCTACGTCGCGCCATTCTCCGATCTTGGGGTCACCGACGATCTCACTGGTCCCTCGCGCCTCAATCAAAACGGCACCAGCTACATTCGCGTGCCTAGTCCTTCGCTCGGTTACTTCAATCTCTCCACCGCGCGCGACCCGCGCCCCATCATCGTGCATGAAGGCGTACCCGGCCACTACTTCCAGCTCTGTTTAAGCTGGGCGAACTCCGACCCCATCCGCCGCCACTACTACGATTCCGGCGCGAACGAAGGCATCGGCTTTTACGCAGAAGAAATGATGCTCCAGGCCGGACTCTTCGACGATTCACCGCGCACCCGCGAAATCATCTACAGCTTCATGCGCTTGCGTGCCCTGCGCGTCGAAGTCGACGTAAAACTGGCTACCGGCGAGTTCACGTTAAATCAAGCCGCCGACTACCTATCAAAAACAGTTCCTATGGATCACGGCACCGCGATTGAGGAAGCGGCCATGTTCTCGAGCACGCCGGGGCAGGCCACCTCTTACCAGATCGGCAAAATCCAGATCATGCGCCTGCTTGCCGACACGCGGCAACAGAAAGGCGAAAAATTCTCGCTCCAATC
>Ga0206951_1085_pt1 | contig 23144 bp, 23 predicted proteins | sample Alteio_BWOrgHeat_38_FD_152974 | JGI IMG/M metagenome (GOLD analysis project Ga0206951, IMG submission 152974) | Enriched cells from forest soil in Barre Woods Harvard Forest LTER site, Petersham, Massachusetts, United States -... | ecosystem: Environmental > Terrestrial > Soil > Temperate forest >... | reverse complement strand
GCAGATAATACCAAGGAAAGCTGGCACGAACTGATTAAACAAGTAGAAGACACCGGTGCGCACGGCCTGGAGCTTAACTTTGGCTGCCCGCATGGCATGACCGAGCGCGGCATGGGAGCGGCAGTAGGCCAGGACCCTGAAATTGCCCGCATGGTGGTTGAATGGGTAATGGAAATAGCTACTATTCCCGTTATTACCAAATTAACCCCGAATGTACATTCGGTAGTGCCAACCGGTTTGGCTTCGGTACAGGCAGGCACAAACGCCTTATCGTTGATCAATACCATACAGTCGGTAACGGGCATCAACCTGGATACTTTTGTGCCTAACCCCAATGTGGCGGGTAAATCGGCTTTTGGGGGTTATTGCGGGCCGGCAGTAAAGCCTATCGCCCTGAAAATGCTGGCTACCATTAGTCAGAACCCAGCCACAAGCAGAGTACCTGTATCAGGCATAGGTGGTATCAGCACCTGGAAAGACGCTGTTGAGTTTATGTTGCTGGGCGCATCAAACGTGCAGGTATGCACCGCGGTAATGAAACATGGCTTCCGCATCATAGAAGACCTTTGCGAAGGCTTAAGTTATTGGATGGACCACAAAGGCTTTAAAAAGCTGGATGATTTTATCGGGAAATCGATACCAACCTTAACCAATTGGGAAGACCTCGACATCAACTATCACATTGTAGCCGATATCGACCAGGATAAGTGCGTGCATTGCGGCCTGTGCTATATCGCCTGCGAAGATACCTCGCACCAATCCATCGCTTTGGAATACGGCAAACCTTATAATAAGTACACCATTAAAGAGGAAGAATGCGTAGGCTGTAACCTATGCCAACTGGTTTGCCCGGTTGATAGCTGCATTACCATGGTTGAGCAGCGCAAAGGGCCTGAATACTTGAACTGGAAGGATTTTCAGCGATTAGGGCTACCCCTTAACGACCACTGATCTAATTATCCAATAAATTGGCCTTTTTTAATTGGGTCATCAGGCCGTCCCAATCCTGTTCAAATTGGGTAGGGTCGCGGTCGTATTTATCCAGTATGGCCTGAACAATTTCTTCGGGGGCTTTTCCGTCCCTGATGTCGTTTAATAATTCTGCGGAAACAGGTTTCGGTTCGTTATCATTCGCGGAGCTATCGCTTTCAATAGTCATAAAAGGTTATGTTTGGATATTTGACGTCATCCAAACCAAAAACCTGCGCTAAAAAAATATTTTTTTTAAAATTTAAGGTGCTTAACCGTTAACCCGTTGTTGATCAGTTGTTTTAACGATTCGATGCCCACATGTAAATGTGTTTCCACATACTGTTCGGTAACTTTCGAGTCGCTTTCAGCGGTTTTTACGCCTTCCGGAATCATCGGCTGGTCCGAAACGAGCAACAACGCGCCTGTAGGTATCTTATTGGCAAAGCCGGTGGTGAATATGGTAGCCGTTTCCATATCGATAGCCATAGCACGCAGTGTTTTCAAATACTTTTTAAACTCTTTGTCGTGCTCCCAAACGCGGCGGTTGGTGGTATAGCAGGTCCCGGTCCAGTAATCGCGGCCATAATCGCGTATGGTGGTCGATATGGCCTTCTGCAAAGCGAATGAAGGTAAGGCAGGTACTTCGGCAGGCATATAATCGTTCGATGTTCCTTCGCCGCGTATGGCGGCAATGGGCAATATCAGGTCGCCAACGTTATTCTTTTTCTTTAAACCGCCGCATTTGCCCAAAAATATAACCGCTTTGGGGTGTATGGCCGTTAACAGGTCCATTACGGTAGCTGCCAGGGCGCTGCCCATACCGAAGTTGATGATAGTGATACCATTGGCCGAAACGCTCTGCATGGGCTTATCGATACCCATTATCGGCACGTTATCGTTCCACTCCGAAAACATTTGCAGGTATTTCGAAAAATTGGTCAGGATGATATAATCAGAAAAATCTTCGAGCGCACGTCCTGTATAACGCGGCAGCCAGTTGGCCACAATAGCTTCTTTGGTTTTTAAGCCCGAACGGATGGCGGACTGTACTTCTTTTGGTTGTTTATCTTGATTATTAGTCTCGGCGTTTTTCTTTATCTCTTTTTCTTCGTTCATGATGTGTAGGTTATAGGTTACCCGGCTTTATGCTAAGTAACGAAATTATATAGATACAAAAAAGCCCCGACAGACACCGGAGCTTTTCTTAATGATTTATACGGTATAATTGTTAAGCTACCTTTAGTTTCTTCAGATCAGATTTATCAAACTTTTCTAAAGCGTAATCTATCGTAACCGTGAGGTTTTTGACATCTTTTTTAGATGGGAACTCGAACATGGCGTCGATCATAATGGCTTCGCAAATTGAGCGGAGGCCACGGGCGCCTAATTTAAATTCCATCGCTTTATCTACAATAAATTCCAAAGTTTCGGGCTCAAAAGTAAGTTTGATGCCTTCGTATTCAAACAGTTTGGTGTATTGCTTTAACAGCGAATTCTTTGGTTCGGTTAAAATATTCCTTAGCGCGTTCCTGTCGAGCGGGTTTAAGTAGGTGAGTACCGGTAAACGGCCTATCAACTCGGGTATTAAACCAAAAGCTTTCAGATCCTGCGGGGTAATGTATTTGTACAGATTTTTCAGGTCAACGTCGTGGTCTTCGTTCTTAAACTTGTAACCTACGGTTTGTGTGCGCAGGCGGTTGGCTATCTTTTTCTCGATACCATCAAATGCACCGCCGCAGATAAACAGGATATTGCTGGTATTCACCGTGATCATTTTCTGATCGGGGTGTTTACGGCCGCCTTGTGGTGGTACATTAACCATAGTACCTTCCAGTATCTTTAATAACGCCTGTTGAACGCCCTCGCCCGATACATCGCGGGTGATGGATGGATTATCGCTTTTACGGGCAATTTTATCCACTTCGTCGATATAAACTATACCGCGTTCGGCAGTAGCCACATCATAATCGGCGGCTTGCAGCAGGCGGGTTAAAATGCTTTCCACATCTTCGCCCACATAACCGGCTTCGGTTAATACGGTGGCATCACAAATACAAAATGGAACATTTAATATCTTGGCGATGGTTTTGGCCAGTAAGGTTTTACCTGTACCGGTTTCGCCAACCATAATGATATTCGACTTTTCGATCTCTACTTCGTCTTTTTCGATTTTTTGATTCAGACGTTTGTAGTGATTGTAAACGGCTACCGAAAGTACTTTTTTGGCATCATCCTGGCCGATCACATATTGATCGAGGTGGGTTTTTATTTCGAGTGGTTTCAATATGGTACCAGCCTGGCCCGGGCTTTTAACTTTGCGAACCTTCAGCTCTTCGGCCAGTATTTCGTTGGCCTGGTTAACACATTTATCACAAATGTGAGCGTCCAAACCGGCTATCAGCATCAACGAATCCTGCTTACCGGCACCACAAAATGAACACTTTATATCCTTACTGTTTTTAGTCATCACAATGGCTTTGTATCAAAAATACAAAAATTAATTCAAAAGGAACTAATCTATAGTTAATCAACAATTAACCATAATACGAATGAGGGACGCAAAAGGTTTGCATCCCTTAACTATTGTTTTATGGTTTGTTAACTATAGATTACTTTTTGGCGTTGCCGCGCAATATTTCGTCCACCATACCAAACTCTTTTGCTTCTTCGGCAATCATCCAGTAATCACGGTCGGATGCTTCCCAAACTTTTTCGTAGCTGGCACCGCTGTGGTCGGCAATGATCTGGTATAACTCTTTTTTCAGCTTGGTGATCTCATGGTAAGTGATCTCGATATCCGACTGCTGTCCTTGTGCACCACCCGATGGCTGGTGAATCATCACACGGGCATGGGGCAGTGCAGCACGTTTACCTGCTGTACCGGCACAAAGCAATACGGCACCCATCGAGGCGGCCATACCTGTACAGATGGTGGCTACATCGTTGGTGATGAACTGCATGGTATCATATATGCCCAAACCGGCATAAACTGAGCCACCCGGCGAGTTGATATAGATCTGTATATCACGTTTGCCATCGGTTGATTGCAGGAACAGTAATTGCGCCTGGATGATGTTGGCGATGTTCTCATAAATGGCATCGCCTAAAAAGATGATACGGTCCATCATTAAGCGCGAGAAAACGTCCATCTGGGCTACGTTTAACTGGCGTTCTTCGATGATATATGGCGTCATTCCGGTTGGGATACGGCTTTTTTCAACACGGGAGATAAAGCTGTCGACAGCTAAACTATTTATACGGTGGTGCTTTACAGCATAATTGCGAAATTCGTTTTTGTCAATATTCATGGTCTTTGGATTTTTTTGCATAGCGCTAAGCGCAAGGCGCTGAGCGTTTTTGTTTGGGGTGAAAATTAGTGTTTTTTTAGCATAGTGCAAGGCGCTTAGCGTAAAGAGTAAGATTTTTACAAATACATTATGCGCACGGTGTCTTGGTACTTGTTACAAAGTTTTCGAAAAAGCCATTATCATTCTTGATAAATGATCTAACTCCTCCTTTTTCTTCTCTAACATAACTGGTGGAAGATATTGACGTATCTCAAATACGATCAACATATTTACTACTTCGAATATGGAGCGGTGAGAGAAGTTTAGGAAATTTTTGAAATCAGGGTTCGATTTTGAGCCGGAACCTTCTGCAATGTTGTTGGAGATACTTAACGTTGCCGATCTGAATTGTTCTGCGAAACGGAATTGCTTATTTGTTTCTAACTGGTCGGCGAGGTCAAAAAGTTCATTTGATACCTCAATGGCTTTTTGCCATATCTTTAGGTCTTCGAATCTAAATTTCATATAATGCTATGCGCAAAGCGATTGGCGCATAGCGCAGAATAAATATAGCAAAATATATTTTTCTTACGCTATGCGCTCTGCTCTATGCGCCCAGCTTCGAAAACTCGTCGTGGTTAATTTGTTTTTTGTCTAAAGTAACAATGCTTTTCAAAAAGTCCAGAGTTTTAACTGCTTTTACTTCTTCAAATATCTTGTTGCCGTTTTCTTTGTTTTGCAGGTATTGTACCGTGTATTGTGCCAATTGCTCTTCGGCCAAAGGCTGCGGACTGTACATCCTGAACTGGGCATCTAAACGTTGTTTGGCTAATTCAAACACATCTTCGTATTTAATTTCGATGCTGTTTTCCTTAATGATCTTGTTCTCGATCAGCGTCCATTTCAGGTTTTTTGCAAAATTGTCGTAATCCTTGTCCAATTCTTCGTCGGTCAGTTTTTCGTTGGTGGCTTTTAACCAGCGTTTCAAAAACTCATCCGGCAAATCGAATTGAATTTTGTTCAAAGCATAGTTGTACAAGTCGTTTTGTAACCTGCGCTCAGCATCCTGGGTGCTCATACCTTCAACTTCTTCGGCTATTTTAGCTCTAAACTCTTCTTCGGTACTTACGGCACCTGCTCCAAATAACTTGTCAAAGAACTCCTGGTTCAGATCACTCTCTTCCAGTCGGTTTACATTTTTTACTGTTAACTGAAATTTCGATTTCAGGTCGGCAGCTTCTTCTTCTTCGATATTTAAAAGGCCGGCAACTTTAGCCGCGTCGTTATCAAACGCTTTTTGAATATCGAAAGTCAACCCATCTTCTTTTTTCAGGCCGATCAACGATTTTTTTACTTTCTCGTCTTTTACCTGGTCTAAACGAACCGATGTGGTATTGCTTATTCCACCTTCAAAAACAGAACCATCCGGCGAAAGTTGTTTCAATTCGCTGTAAAGTACATCATCGTCTGCCGATACGTCAGGATTTGTCATTTTGCCATAGCTGCGGCGTATGTTTTTGATACGGGCGGCAAGTGTCTCGTCATCAACTTTGATCTCGTATTGGGTCAGTTTATCTGCCGACGAAAAGTTAACCTCAAATTCAGGGGCCAAACCAACTTCGTAGTTAAATTCAAAGTTTTCGGTAAAATCCCAGTTAAAATTGGTGTTCTCATCAATTTTAGGCAATGGCTGGCCTAAAACCTCTATTTTATTTTCGGTAATGTAATTGTTTAACGAGTCGCTCAACAGGTTGTTAATGGTATCGACCAAAATACTTTTGCCATACATTTTTTTGATATGGGCAGGAGGGACCATACCGGGGCGGAAACCCGCTATCTTTGCTTTTTTAGCATTTTCTTTAATGGCTTTGTCAACCTGTGGCTGGTAATCTTCGGGTTGGATTTTTATCTTAACGATTGAGTTTAAACTGTCGATCTTTTCCTGTGTAATATTCATTCCGTTATACTATTTGAATTTAGAGGGGGCAAAGGTATGAATTTTTCTCATCAATATTAGTTAAAGGATTTGTCTGATTATAATATCACCTATTATTTGTTGCAACATTAAACCAAATTGCCCGTAAACAGTCAGATAGCAGATAATTAGTTTGTTACAATGGCATTGCAAATACTTTTATAGCTTTGCCAGCGTTTTTTTGACAAATTGATTAAACCCCCTTTAAAATTTATATTTGATTACATATTTATGCGCATAATTTTTTTCTTGTTGGTACTTGTTCTTTTCTTTCAATGCGCATTTGCCCAGCAAAACATCACCACCTCGTCAAGCCAGTCATCTTCTGCTGATGTTGTTACCGATTCGACACGCCAAAGGGACATCATAGATTACCTGCATTTATTATTTGATAAGGTTAAAGATCCCGATGAACGTAAACTCCCTAAAAGGGTCAACCTGGCACTCATACCAACCGTTGGTTATACCTTATCAACAGGTTTAACTGCCGGTGTCAGCAGCGTTGCTACATTCTATACTCAGCCTAACTTCAGCCTTAATGTTTCAACCATTAACGCGCAGGCTTTTTACGATTCGCACGACCAGGAAACCTTTTTTTCACAAGCCAACATCTGGGCCGATAACGACAACTACAAATTCGTATCCGATTTCAGGATAGAAAAATATCCCGATGTAACTTATGGCCTTGGTAATGGCAGCACCACGCAAACCGCCGATGATATTACCTACAACTATATCAGGCTTTACGAAACCGCGTTGCGTAGGATAACCGGCAATTACTATGTGGGCGTAGGATATAACCTTGATTATCACTATAACATTACAGAGACCAAATCGAAACTACAAGCAATAACTGCGTTTGAGCGGTATGGGGCTACTTCAAGTTCAAGATCGTCGGGTTATAATTTCGATTTTTTATACGACAGCCGTACCAATCCTGAAAACGCTTTGGGCGGTACCTTTGTAAACCTGATTTTTCGTAATAACTACGCTTTTTTGGGTAGCGATGCCAATACTACATCGGCTATATTTGATATCCGTAAATACATTAAGCTTTCCAAACACTCCAATAATATTTTGGCGATATGGAGTTATGATTGGTTGACACTGAGCGGAAGGCCGCCTTACCTGGACCTGCCCAGTACAGGCGCCGATATGTATAACAATACAGGCCGTGGTTACCCAATAGATAGGTTCAGGGGTAATAACATGATTTACCTGGAGGCCGAATACCGCTTTGGCATTACAAAAAACGGTTTGCTGGGTGCTGTAGTATTCAGCAATGTGGCCAACTACTCGAAGAACATTACCAATAACCTGAACAACATCATCCCGGCCGGTGGAGGCGGTTTGCGCATCAAGATCAATAAACACTCCAACACCAACTTGTGTATAGATTACGGCGTGGGTACCGATAATTCGCGTGGCTTTTTTGTAAATTTGGGCGAAGTATTTTAAAAACCTCAAATGCTGCATGGGCCATTATCCCAAACATGAAACTATAGCTTGCGACCGTTGCAGTGCTACGTTTGAATGCAAGGCCAACTCGTTTACCAAATGCCAGTGTACCACCGTGCCGCTCAATTTAAACGAGACGCAATATATCAGCGAACTGTTTGATGGCTGCCTTTGTGCCAAATGCCTGGCGGAGTTAAAACAGGAGTATATCGCGTTAACAAAATGAATACTGCACAAGGGTAACAGCATTTTGATACGGAAAATTTGTGAAATGCGGCTTTAATATTTAGCTTGCAGCACCAATTTTAGCCCAATGAAAAACTACCTCATCGCCTTAACGCTTATGGCCTCAGCAATGTTTAACGCTAACGCGCAAACCGTTATCCCGCTGTATAGCGGCAAAATACCCAACTCGATCGACGTACCCGACCCGGAAGTAAGAACGGTTGACAAGGCGGGCAATGTGCGCAATGCTAAAACGTCGATACCCACACTTGAGGTATGGTTACCTGCAAAAGATATTGCGAACGGAACAGCGGTTATTATATGCCCCGGGGGAGGGTATACCTATACATCGTATACCCATGAGGGTACAGAAGTTGCCGCAGCGTTTAACAAAATGGGGGTTGCGGCCTTTATTTTGAAATACAGGATACCGAGCGACGCTTATATGGTGGATAAAACCATTGGCCCTTTACAGGATGCGCAAACCGCCATAAAAATGGTGCGTACGCGTGCCGCCGAGTGGGGTGTTGATACTGCTAAAGTAGGCATTGTAGGTTTTTCGGCAGGGGGGCACCTGGCATCAACCGCGGGGACGCACTTTAACAAACCTGTTATCGAAAATAAAGAAAATACGAACCTGCGCCCCAGCTTTATGATATTAGGCTACCCGGTAATGGATATGAGCGATAGTTTGCAGCATAAAGGTTCGAGGGATAATTTACTCGGGCCAAACCCATCGCTTGAATTACAAAGAATGTACTCGGCCAATTTGCAGGTAACCAAACAAACCCCGCCCACCTTTATTGTACATGCAGAAGACGACCGCACCGTTAAAGTACAAAACAGTATTGTGCTTTACCAGGCCTTGTTAAGGAACGGTGTACCCGCCGAAATGCATATTTATCCCAAAGGCGGGCATGGTTTTGGCATTAACAATACCAATACCGGCCATTGGATAGACCGCGCGCAGGATTGGATGAAGGCGAACGGGTGGATCAAATAAGTCCCTTTACACTCAAATAGCGCAGAGAAGAATTTTAATATCGAACACTGAATAATGAATATTGAATTTTGAAATATTTCATTATTCGATATTCGAAATTCATTATTCGATATTTTATTTAGATATGCACCAGGATAGAGTAGAAGGCATCGTACAGTTTTTTTAGGGTTGGCGGGTCGGTGATGGCTTCATCGATAAACAATTCGAGGCAGGGTACTTTGAGCTCGACATTGATAATATGGCGTTTTACAATGCCGAAATGAAAGTTATTTAGCTTTTCGAATACCGCCCGGGCCTTTGGATTGCTAAACAGGTATTTCATTTTAGCTGCATCGTTAGTTTTGATGATGAGATGCTTATCCAACTCGGGATAGCCGATGACGATATCTTCTATGCCAAAAAACTTGCCTATTTCGTCAATAAAATGCTCCTCGTGTACAGCAAACTTAAAATCTGTTTCGTGCAACTGGGCCGCAAACACGGTTGAAGAATAACCGCTCTCGAAACCTCCGCCAATATCTATTTCGATATCAAGGTTAACTTTATGGTGGTTTTTATCGATTACGATATCGTATTCAAACTGGTTTTCTTCTTTGCTGAGATCGAGGCCGATCTCGCCCCAAACTTTCTCATCGGCATGGCCGGTTATAATGTGTTGTGTTTTCATGTTGATGACCTTGTCGGTAAAACCATTCAACAAGTTTAATGTTTTTTAATTATTCAACCCCCTGTACCTTCATGTGGATGATATAAATACCTTCGGAAGCGGTTATGAACAAATCATCCTTGTTTTTACCGCCAAAACAGAGATTGGCTGTCCATTTTTCGGGGATATCGATGTGCGCTATTTTTTTGCCCGCCGGGTTATAAACCGTAACACCACGTCCCGTAAGGTAAATATTGCCTTTTTCATCAAGCGTCATTCCATCCGAACCTTGATCTATCACTAATTGTTTGTTGGTTAACCCGGCATCTTTGCCGATAGCATAACGGTAAGTTTTATTGCCTTTTATATCGGCAACATACAGATATTTCCCGTCCGGCGTACCCACTATGCCATTGGGTTGCTGCAAATCGGATATCATCTGTATGGGGTCTTTTGATCCTTTGGACAGATAATAAACACATTGTTCTTTAATATCCGGCGTTTTTCTGTCCCACCAGGGGCGCTGGTAGTAGGGGTCGGTAAAGTAAATGCCACCTTTGTCGTCTATCCACAGATCGTTAGGGCCGTTTAAGCGATGCCCCTGGTAGTTGGTTAAAATTACCTCGATCCTCTTTTTCGGGCTGATGGACCACAACTCGTCATGCTCATCGGCACAGGTAACCAGGTTGCCTTTCCTGTCAAAATACATCCCGTTTGAGCGGCCCGTGCTATCCATAAATAGTGTGAGCTTGCCATTTGTATCGTACTCCCATATTTTATTGTTATTCTGATCGGTAAAGAACACATTGCCTTTTTTATCGACGGATGCACCCTCGGTAAAGCTGAATTGCCGGGATATCAATTTGGCTCTTGAAGCTGTGTCGACCACGTCTTCATCGCGCAGTTTTGAAGTATCGTTTGATGTTTTTAAATAGGGGCGGCCAATGGAGGTTAAGGTTAATAAGAGGCTCCCTATCAGTGTAAACGCGGTTGTTCTCATCCTGGTTTAAATTAGTTACCGAAGATATTGAAATTTAATATTACCTGACGATGGAAAAAGACAATCTGCTTTGGATGTAATTTATTCGCAACGTGACGAATAAATCGACTATAAAGCGTAGATTTGATCAAACTATTGATCATTTTTAATGAATGCTGTTGCGATCCCCGTGTCTTTGATACCTCCCGATGATGAGGAGCGCTTAAAAAAATTATATCAGTACGATATCCTCGATACCCCGCAGGAATATGTTTTTGATAAGATAGCCATCTTAGCTTCCCAAATTTTTGATACCCCCAGTGCCTTTATCACCTTTGTCGACAGGGAAAGGGTATTCTTCAAATCGAACATTAGTGCCCTGGAAGGTAATGAAGTTTTGAGAGATGCAAGCCTGTGTTCAATTGCGATACTGGATGTGGGCACTACTATTTTTAACGATACCCACCAGGAAGCTTCTTTATCAGACAACCCGTTTGTACAAATGGAGGGTGGTATCCGTTTTTATGCCGGCGCTCCGTTAACAACAATAGAAGGGTTTAGATTAGGGACGGTGTGCGTTATCGATTCGGTACCAAGACAGGTTACCGATAAGCAAATGACGATGCTAAAAACACTTTCATCTATTGTAATGGACGAATTGGATACGAGATTAAGAACACGTAAAAATGTTCGCGTACATACCGATTTGATGAATATTACAGTACACGATCTGAAAAGCCCTTTATCAGCGATTATGTTATACGGGCAGTTGATCAATGAAAAGTCGACAGAGGAGCCTGTGCAAAAAATGTCGCAAAAGATAACCATTTCGGCAAATAACATTTTAAGTAGTTTGAACGATGTGCTCCATTTATCGCAAATTGAGGATGGGGATATAAAAATAACCCGCGACAGGCTGGATGTTTGCGATATTTTACAAAAGGTAAAGGATAGCCTTGATGTGCTGGCATATCAAAAAAACCAAGTTGTTAGTTTCAGAAAAAGTAGCCCCATATTTTTGAATTTAGACGGCAGCCGTATACAGGATGTTTTTGAGAACTTGCTAAACAATGCGATAAAATATAGCTACCCCGGCGGCAAAATAGACCTGTTAATAACAGAGGGCGATGGCAAGGTACTGATAGAATTTAGGGACCAGGGGCAGGGTCTTAACCAGGCCGATATGGCAAAGTTGTTTACCCGTTACGCCAAATTAAGTGCTATACCAACAGGCAAAGAGCGTTCGAATGGTTTGGGCCTTTCTATCGTAAAAACTTTGGTTGAACTGCACCAGGGTAAGGTTTGGGCCGAAAGTGCGGGAAAAGGCATGGGCGCATCATTCTTTGTGTCACTTCCCTTGCGGTAAAACAAAAGAGGCTGCCCCGGTTGGAGCAGCCCCTAAAAAAATGGTTTAGGATTGAAACCCTTTATAATGTTACGCCGCTTTTAAATATCGCGATCTCGCGGAAACCGGCGCGCTCGTGGTTGGCTTTTTCGCCGTTTGCAATGCGGATGATCTTATCCACCAATTCATCCAAGCCTTCATCAAAAGTTTTATCTTCAGCTAATGGTCCGGCGTTATAGTCGATCCAGTGTGGTTTGTTTTTTGCAAGCTCTGAGTTGGTCGATATTTTTAAAGTCGGGATAAAGCTACCAAAAGGCGTGCCACGACCGGTTGTAAACAGTACCATGTGGCAACCTGATGCACCTAAGGCTGTAGTGGATACTAAATCGTTACCGGGTGAGCTTAACAGGTTTAAACCTTTGGTATGCAGGCGTTCGCCGTATTTCAATACGTCGACCACGGTAGCGATACCGCCTTTTTGGGTACAACCCAATGATTTATCTTCCAAAGTAGTGATCCCACCCGCTTTGTTGCCCGGTGAAGGGTTTTCGTAAATAGGTTGTTTCAGGTCGATAAAGTACTGTTTAAAATCGTTGATAAGGTGTACTGTTTTGTCGAACACTTCGGGGCTGATGCAGCGGTCCATCAGGATGGTTTCGGCGCCAAACATTTCGGGTACTTCGGTCAGTGTAGTAGTACCGCCCTGGCTGATGAGGAAATCGGAAAAATAACCTACCAAAGGGTTGGCTGTAATACCCGATAAACCATCGGAGCCACCGCATTTTAAACCTACTTTCAGTTCGGATAGCGAAACAGGCTCACGTACGTCTTTACTTACTTCGGCATATATTTCTTTCAACAGGGCAATGGCATCGCTTACCTCATCCTGTACTTTTTGTGTCGACATGAATTTGATGCGGCTGCGGTCAAAATCGCCCAGCGAATCAGCAAACTCATCAATTTTGTTGTTTTCGCAACCTAAACCCAATACCAAAACGCCACCGGCGTTAGGGTGCATGGCAATATCGCCTAATATCTGGCGGGTGTTTACGTGGTCGTCGCCTAATTGCGAGCAGCCATAGTTGTGTTTAAACACTTCCATGCCGTCAATATTGGTCGGGTTAACCTCGGCTTTAAATTCCCGTATGATCTGCTCGGCAATGCCGTTAACGCAGCCTACGGTGGGTACGATCCAGATCTCGTTGCGGATACCTACTTCGCCGTTTTTACGGCGGTAGCCGTTAAAGGTAAGGTGTTTATCCTTGTGAGGCAATTCGGCAAAGTGCGGGTTGTAACTGTAATCGAATACTTCGCCCAGTTTGGTGCGCACGTTGTGCACGTGTACGTGCTCGCCGGTCTTAATGGCCTGGGTAGCTTTACCGATAGGATAGCCGTACTTGGTGATATCGCCGCCCTCGGCGATATCGGTTAAAGCTATTTTATGGCCTTTTTCTACATCGTTCAATAAAACGATGTCTTTTCCGTCGACGCTAATAGTTTCCCCGGCGGTAAAGTTGCGTAAAGCAATAACCACGTTATCGCGCGAATTGATCTTGATGAGTTCTTTCATATTTGCAATTATATCATTTCGATGGCTTTTTGCATGCCATGCTTTTCAATATTGATGAGGTGTTTGGTTACGGCGTCGGTTAAGCCTGCTACTTTGTTCAGATCCATTTTCCAGTTCTTTTCCAAACCTAAAATATCGGTTACTACGATTTTTAACGATGCGTCGCTGCCGTCGGCTTTGGCCCAGGTATCCTTCATGAAAGCCAACAGGGTAGGGTCGTCGTTGAGCGCGATGGTTTCTTCGCCGCGTTTGCCTTTGTAGAAGGCGATGGTTGCCGCTAACGAGAACGCCAAATGCTGCGGGATAGTGCCTTTGCGTTTGATGTACTCCAAAACAGACGGTAAAACACGTGTTTCGAACTTTGACCATGAGTTGAGCGAAATACTCATCAGCAGGTGTTTGATATACGGGTTACGGAACCTGTCCATCACCTCGGCGGCGAATTGCTGTAATTCTTCAGCAGGAAGATCTAAAGTAGGGCATATTTCATCGAACGTTGCCGCTTTGATAAATTTACCTACGACAGGGTGTTCTACAGCCTCGCGAACGGTATCGATCCCGTAAAGGTAAGCAACAGGTACCAGCGTGGTATGAACACCGTTCAGTATCCTTACTTTACGTGTACGGTAAGGGGTAACGTCCTTAACATATAATACATTGAGGCCGATAGAAGGGAAGGGTAGTTCTTTTTGCAGGTTCTCAGGCGCTTCTATCACCCAAAGGTGGAAATGCTCACCTTCAACCACCTGGTTATCGGTGTAACCTAATTCGGCGGTAATTTCGGGCATGCGCTCGCGTGGGTAACCGGGAACGATCCTATCCACTAAAGTATTGCTCCAGGTACAGGCGGTATTTAGCCAGTTTATAAATGCAGCATCGTAACCCCATTTTTCTGACAATTGTAATATAATGCGTTTTAAGTTATCGGCGTTTTTTTCTATCAGCTCGCAGGGGATGATGTGCATACCCTTTGACGCGTCGCCTTTAAAGGTATCGTAACGGTGTTTTAACCAAACGGCCAGCTTTGCCGGGAACGAGTTTGGCGGGGTAGCGGTGGGCAGGTCGGTATCATCATACGCGATGCCCGATTCTGTGGTGTTCGATATCACATAGCGCATATCGGGGTTTTCGGCAGTCTTTAAATATTCGGCATATTGCTCGTATACTTTTATACCGCGACTGATGACATTGATGGTTTCGTGGGTGCTTTCGGCCTGGCCGTTTTTAAGGCCGCGCATGTACAAGGTGTACAAACCGTCCTGTTCGTTCAGCATATCGACCATGCCTTGCGGGATGGCCTGAACTACAACTACCGAACCGTTAAAGTTGGCTTTTTTATTCAGTTCGTTAAACATCCAGTCGACAAAGCAGCGTAAAAAATTGCCTTCGCCAAATTGTAATACCTTTTCGGGGAATTGTTTGTAGGCCGGATAAGAGCTTTTATTCAATTGCATTTTGTATAAATAATTGGTTTATGGGCTAAAAGTAAATAATGGGAAAGTAATAACTGTCATGGTTACGTGTATTTATTAACGGGAACGATTGCGGGAACGATTGCGGTGTGATGGAAAATGTGCATTAGCTAACCGTTGAAACAATATGGCCGGCCCAAACGTATAACAGCGCTATAAAACCCCTTATCTAATTAAACAAGTGATATGAAAAGATTATTACCCTTAATATTGATCGCAGCTGTGCTTATTACCGGTTGCGATAAAAGCACAGTAACATTCCCTACTACAGCCAGTTCGAGCCCGATAATTGGTAAATGGGTGCAACAGTCGGAAGTTATCGTATTGTACGTGTCGGGCAAACAGGTTTACCAAAAAAACCTGCCCGTTAATGCCAATAACTATACCGAATACCGTACTTCGGGCGTTGTGGCCAACTATACTTATGTTAGCCCGGGCAGTTATACCGAAACCGACGGCAGCTTCAATTTGTCGAGCGATAACAGCAGCCTGACCATGATCGTTCAGGGTTATACACAAAACTTTCAATCTAACTTTGTGAACAGCAATACACTGACGCTTACCGGCTCAGGTGTTTCGGGTACGGGTGTTTTAACTTATACCATAAACGGCGTAACCTACCAGGCCGATGCCGCATCTGCTGTTATTACGATGACGAAGATGTAATACATTGATCCCCAATATATAGTTCGGCCCCTGTTGGTAACACGCTAACAGGGGCTTTTTTTTTTGAAGAATTATTGCTAAAACTGAAAATAAATAAAGGCTTTCCCGGTTCCCTGGCTTAAAACAACCAGTATCAGCATTACCGCCCAAATTGTGCCTGTTAACCACCAGGGCATTTTTGACGCGGTTTTTAATACCGTGCTGTGGCGCATCAGCCAGTGAAACATCAGCATCAGTGTGATGACCACGCCGACTTTAATAATATCGATGGTAGTGAGCAACGGCGGTCCGTTAGGTATAACGCGCCCGGCCATAGAGCGCAGCAGCGCCCATGCCTGCCCGAAGGTTGCCGCACGGAAAAATACCCAGGTGATACAGATCAGCAAAAAGGTAAGCAGCGCCCAGATGAAGCCGGTAGGCTTTTTGGCCGGTATTGAAGGGGTCATGGACGCGGTTTCTACCTCTACCTGTGTGCCGGCGGTTGTTAGCGTGACAGCTTTGGCGCGATTGTCCTGGATGGCTTTTTCTATCCATAAATAGATACCGTGCAGACCGCCCCAGGCTACGAAGGTCCAGCTGGCGCCATGCCACAGGCCACCGATGAGCATGGTGATCATGAGGTTAACATAGGTGCGGAATTTGCCTTTGCGGTTACCGCCCAATGGGATATACAGGTAATCGCGCAGCCATGAGGATAGCGTGATATGCCAGCGTCGCCAAAAATCGGAGAAACCGATGGCGGCATAGGGATAAAAAAAGTTCTGCGGAAGCACAAAGCCCAAACACATGGCCACACCAATGGCCGCAGTGGAGTAGCCCGCGAAATCAAAAAATATTTGTCCCGAAAAGGCTAACACGCCCGACCAGGCATCCAAAGCGCTCATACCACCGGGTGAACCAAATATGGTGTCGGCAGTGCCGGCCAGCAGGGTATCGGCACAAACCACTTTCATAAATATACCGAGTGAGAGTAATAGCAAACCGTCCATCATTTGTTGTAGTGTAGCTTTGCGCTCTGTTTCGAACTGGGGTACCAACTGCGGAGGGCGAACGATAGGCCCGGCCACCAAATGCGGGAAAAAGGTTACGAACAGGGAGAAATCGAGCAGTTTGGCAACAGGCTTGCTTTCGCGCTTGTACATATCGATGGTATAACACAGCGTGGTAAAGGTGTAGAACGAGATACCGGCCGGCAGGATGATGTTGGGTTTAGCAGGGTGGAAGTTGATGCCGATAAGGTTGGTGAGGTGTACAAAATTCTCCAATATAAAGCCGCCGTATTTGAAGAAGCAGAGCATGCCCAAATTACCAATAAGACTGATGACCAGCAGTACCCGGCGTTTGTGTTTGTTCTGTTGCGTGTACAAGGCGCGGCCAACGAAGAAATCGACCACGGTGGACAGCCACAGCAGCAGGATGAAGGGCGGATTCCAGGCGGCGTAAAATATATAGCTGGCTATTAATAAGTTCCTCTTTTTGGCAGTCCATGATATGGGCAGGTTATGCACCAGGAGCATCAGGATGAAAAAGACTACGAAGGTGTATGAGTTAAAAACCATGACGTATCAGTTTAAGGTTGAATCAGGATAAGTTTTACCAATTAGCTTGTTTTAAGGTGCCTGCCAGGCTGGTGGTATATACCACAGCATCGGCAGGCGACAGGTGCGACCACTCGGGGCATTGCAGGTTGGCGGTTACCGGGTTATCTTTAAAGTAAAAGCCTTTGCAGCCGGTGTAAGCCAATAGCCTGTCCCAATAGGCGGCACGGGGCCAGCCATGCTGCTCGCCCATATAAAACCCGCCCGACGATGGTGTGCGGGTAAATATCACATCGCCGCCGCGGGCTTTTATCTTGTCGATATCCTGTTTTACCGTCAGCATTAGCGAATCGAGCTCTTTGCCGTGCATGGGCGGGGTTGGGTCTTGCGCCAAAAGTTTCCAAATGCCTTTTACCTGGTTATGCTTGTCGGTATCGGTAACAAATTCGGCGCTCATTTTAGTTTGGCGGTTAAGCTGGGTGAGGTCGAACCCGAAAGGGAAATCGAGGAATGGATATACCCCCGGGCGGTTTTTTACCGGCACACGGCCCAACAGACCGGTGATGGTATAATGGTCTTTATTCAAAAAGGCCAGGTGACTTTCGAGCGGCACATCCAGCATAAAGCTTACCTGCTGGGCCGGGGTGCGTTTATGATAATAGGAGATACCGGCATCAGGGTCCTCGTCGCCATGATGGCTGAAGAATAGTACTTCAGTAACATCTACCAATAGTTTGCCTTTGAATTTGGGGTCTTTGGCCAAATCGTCGAGGATGTGGAGCGGCGAGGAGCCCACCATGGCCAGTTGCACAGCATGGGTGCCGTACAGTTTTTCCCATGTGGGGATATCGATATCGTACTTGATGCGCGATGAGCCGAGGATAACGGTGGCCTTGTCGGACGGTTCATACACTTCGTCACGTACGTGCGAATAAAGTTCGGGGCCATCGTCGTAATCAGGAACTACGCCGCGGTGGCGCAGGAAAAGTTCCCACGAAATGATAAAAGCGGTTAAAAGTGTCAATGCCAGCACAGCCGACCGGGCGGATAATGGTGTTTGCATAAGCTATGAAAAATTAAAGACCTGGATAAAAACGCCGATAAAAATTCCGCTAAATGCCCCACATCATCTGGTCATCCGCACTATTTAGGGGAGATGTGTTGTTGTAAACTGTTGTAAGATAGGATTTTTTATTAAAAAGCAAAAAAAATCAGGAAGATTTTATGAATGTGCAAATGTGCGGATGTGTAAATGTGCAGATGATTTTTTTCTTTGGTTGGAAATAACTATAGGTTCAATATGCGTCTTTCGGAGTGGGGACGTGAGTAAAAATCTTTCCATCAAAAAAATAGACATTTGAATACCAATCAATCATTAAAGGAATTTTATGCATCTGTTTGTCAACAAAATCATCGCATGAGCTTATGTAAATTTTCTTGAAAAACTTTTCTGCTTCTTTATCTCCAAAAAAGCAAACGGTATCATTGTCATACTTTACAAAACCTAAATAGTTATTGCATTTTCCCGGTTCAATAAAATCAAAATTAACTCTAAACAGATTTCCTTTTTTGTGAAAATAGACTGTCAGAATGTGTGAGGTATCATGTGAACGATACCGGGCTGTCTTGATAAAATCTTTCACTTGAGTATTGATTGCAGGAACCAATACTTCTAAACTGCTGCCTTTCTTAGCCTGTACACAACCAGTTAACAGAAAGATGCAGATAATGAATTTAATTTTTGTTTGCATGTTTTCACCAACTAAAGTTACAATTGTTTTTCTACGAAAACAGCAACAAAAAGCTTACGCCTTCACATAATGCGAACAAACCACCCCGCTTTTAAAAGTGTTGCTTTCGGCCAGTTGCAGGTGGATGGGGTCTTTTAAACCACCAAACAGTGGGACACCTGTACCGAGGATGATGGGGTTGTAAAACAGCCAGTAATCGTCGATCAAATTATCTTCCATCAGTGAGCGGGTAAGGGTTGGGCTGCCAAACATTACGATATCAAGTCCGGGCATTTGTTTGATTTTGTTGATATAACCCGGTATATCGGTGCCCACAACCGTTTTTTTAGGGTCATCGCTCTCGGGCATGGTGGTGGATATGATCACTTTATCTACTTTGCTATACCAGCCGGCATGGGCTATATCGTGCGAAGAGGCGTCGGGCTTATCGGCGGCGGTGGGCCAGTAGGCTTCCATGATCTGGTAGGTGCCGTGGCCGTACAGGGCCAGGTCGGACCGGGCGCTTTGCCGCTCAGAACATTCGAACATTTCATCACTGATATTTATCCATTCGAGGCCGCCGGTGGCGCTGTTGGTCCGCCCGTCGAGCGAGAGGTGCATAAATGAAACTAATCTTCGCATAAGCTTTTGTTTATTTATACAAACTTAATTAAATGTGGTTTTAAAAAAAGGGGAGATCGCGACATTTAAGGGGTAAATTATTCTGAAATTATTAATTTTAATCCAACAAAAAACAAACACCATGAACAGCAATGTAAAACAGGCCGTGCCTTTTTTTTGGGTGGCCGATGTACAAGTTTCGCTGCGTTTTTATGTGGACGGGCTGGGTTTTAAAATGCTTAACCAATGGATAAATAAAGGCAAACTGGCCTGGTGCTGGCTCGATATCGGCGGCACAGCACTGATGCTACAGGAACACCGCAGCGACGGTACCCAATTTAAAGTTACAGACAAAAAAGGCCTGGGAGTATCCATCTGTTTTACCTGCGAGGATGCCCTGCTGATCTATCACGATGCCTTAGCCAAAGGCCTGGCACCACAGGAACCTTTTGTTGGCAATGGCATGTGGGTATGCGCCCTAACCGACCCTGACGGCTATAAATTGTTTTTTAACAGTCAGACCGATGTGCCGGAAGAGACAAAGTTGAGTGAATGGAAGTAAGAACAAGTGTTTTTCGACCTGTTACAAAGTAAAATTTACCGGTATTGTAAATTGAACCCGCACCTTTTTGCCTCCCTGCGTACCGGGTGTCCAGTTTCCGGCGGCCTTTACTACGCGTACAGCTTCGGTGGCCAATGCTTCGGCAGGGCTGCGCAATATTTTAATATCCGTCAGGCTGCCATCTCTTTCGATAACGAACTGCATGATCACTTTGCCTTGTACGTGGTCTGCTCTTTCTTTTGCGGGATATTTGATATGATCGGAGAGGAATTTATAAAACCCGGCCATCCCGTTTGGCGGTATGGGCTGAACCTCTACAGTATTATAAACGGCATTGTTGTCGGCTGTTATGGTAACCATTTTTTGTGCCTTTAAGCTGATGGTGGCGAAGATGAACAGGGCGAGAAAGAGGTATTTTTTCATGTTATTTACAAAGAAAATTTGATTGGTATGGTAAATTGAACCCGAACCTTTACCCCACTTTGTACACCGGGTATCCATTTACCGGCAGTTGATATTACACTAATGGCTTCTGTTGCCAAACCATCTGAAGGGGCGCGTAAGGCTTTAATATCGCTAAGGCTGCCATCTCTTTCTACTACAAATTGCAGTATAACCATTCCCTGGATATTTGCAGCTTTTTCTTTAGCGGGGTAATGAATATGGTCGGCAATAAATTTATAGTATTCGGTGAAGCCTTTCGGTGGTGTTGGCTCAACTTCAACCGCCGTATACAACGCGTTTGTATCGGGCGTAAATTTTTTTGTTTGCGCTTTTAAAATAATGGTGGTGCAAATAAAGAGGGCGAGAAGCAGGTATTTTTTCATGTAGAATAATTTATTATAAACTTAAATATAATTTATGAATTTGCCCCGGATATTTTTAGATGCGGGTATTTTTTGCTATATTGTATGGTTTACGCATAGCGTAAGGGGCAAAGCGCATAGCGTGAAAAAGTTCTTACTTTTCCCCCCTGTGCCAATGATTGAGTGATTGATTTTTGAATGATTGAATGGAAAAAAGATTAAAAAGTTCTTGCAATTTCCCCCCCCCCCCCCTTGGGTTGGTGGGTTACCGAGCAAGTGGGGTGCCGTCCCGATAGCTATCGGGACAAGTTCGACATGACCTGTTTTTTTCTTACTTTTTCCCCCGAAGCCAATGATTGAGTGATTGATTTTTTGATTGATTGAATGGAAAAGATTATTGAAATATATCTTACTTTTTCCCCCTGTGGTTGGCGGGTTACCTGTCGGCGGGGACACGAGCGGGACGCTCGCACCAGCGAAAAAGTCTTACTTTATCCCCCCTTCGAAAATTTGGTAGATGGGAGGAATGAGGTTAATTTTCTCTAACTAACAGATCATCAGCGAATTGCGCGATGATGCTTTTTCGGTCTTCGCCGAGTTTGATCCAGCGGAGGTTGCTGATGGCCATGCGGGCGTATTGGTTCATTTCGGCTTCGGCCTGTTCTTTTACCGACAGCTGGTTGTAGATGGCTTTAATGGCGGCTACCTTTTCGGCAGGGTTGTACCCGGTGGCGTTTAGCCAGCGGTTCAGTTCTTTGAGGGTATCACCTTGTGCCAGTTCGATGGCTTTAATGAGGAGGTAGGTCTTTTTGTTCGAAAGGATATCGCCGCCTACCTGTTTGCCAAACTTTTCGGGGTCGCCGTAAACATCCAGGATATCATCCTGCAGTTGGAACGCGATGCCTAACTGTACGCCGAAATCGTAAAGGAGGGAAGCGTCAGCAGGTTTTGCACCACCGATGATGGCGCCAATTTTGAGCGCGCCGCCCAACAATACGGCGGTTTTAAGGCGTATCATGTTGATGTATTCGGCTATGGTTACATTGTCCAGCACCTCGAAGTTCATATCGATCTGCTGGCCTTCGCAAACGCCTACCGCGGTCTCGTTAAAGGTATCCAGAACGGGCCTTAATATGTGGTCGGCCACCTGCATCATCAGTTTATTGGCTTCCACCATCATCACATCACCGGCAAGGATAGCGATATTGGGGTTCCACTTTTCGTGCACGGTTTGCTTACCGCGACGTAAAGGGGCCTTGTCCATAATATCATCATGCATCAAGGTGAAGTTATGGAACACTTCGATGGCCAGGGCGGGTTGTATGGCTTGTTCCACATCGCCGCCAAACAGGTCGCAGGCCATGAGCAGCAGGCAGGGTCGCAGGCGTTTGCCACCCAACGACATGATGTAACTGATGGGCTCGTAAAGCTCAACCGGATGATCGCCATACGTTTTTTTGGCGAGTGCATCGGTAATGAGCTGTTGCAGTTGGGGGATGGTATGCATTGTTGGACGCAAAGGTGCAATTTATTAATCCTGCACCAAAGTAAAGTCTATCTGTTTTTTGGTCAGGTCGACGGTTTTAACGCGGATCTTAACCTCGTCGCCCAGTTGGTATATCTTCTTTTTACGCTGGCCGATAATGGCATAGTTCTTTTCGTCCAAAGTGTAGAAATCGTCCGAGATATCGCGCAGGCGTATCATGCCCTCGCATTTGTTCTCGATGATCTCGACATACATGCCCCATTCGGTAACCCCTGAAATGATGCCCGCAAATACGTTGCCCACCTGTTCTTTGAGGTATTCGGCCTGTTTGTATTTTACCGAAGCGCGTTCGGCATCGGCAGCCTTTTTCTCCATTTGCGAGCTGTGGACACACATTACTTCGTAATGCTCGGCATTGGCCGACTGCCCGTGGTGCAGGTAATGCTGCAATAAACGGTGCGACATTACATCCGGGTAACGGCGTATGGGCGAGGTAAAGTGGGTATAATACTCGAAGGCCAGGCCGTAGTGGCTGGTCTTTTTGGTAGTGTAGATAGCTTTAGCCATGGAGCGGATAGCGAGGCTGGTGAGCACATTCTGTTCCTTTTTACCTTCCACATCTTCCATCAAAAAGTTGAGGGAGCGGGCGGTTTCCTTGTCGGACTTGGTATTGATCTTATACCCGAACCGGGCAGCAAACAAAGCGAAGTTGGCTAACGATTCCTGTTTTGGCGAGTCGTGCGAGCGATAAACAAAGGTGTACTTGTTTTTACCTTTACCCAAAGTGGCCACGTATTCGGCCA
>Ga0206951_1007_pt2 | contig 23470 bp, 20 predicted proteins | sample Alteio_BWOrgHeat_38_FD_152974 | JGI IMG/M metagenome (GOLD analysis project Ga0206951, IMG submission 152974) | Enriched cells from forest soil in Barre Woods Harvard Forest LTER site, Petersham, Massachusetts, United States -... | ecosystem: Environmental > Terrestrial > Soil > Temperate forest >... | reverse complement strand
ATCGTGGAGCCTTCGGGTGCGCGTTCCCCCAGGTGACCGGAACACAGTCCCTGTCGCTCGCGTTGATGGCTCGAATAGTAAACGACGCGAACGATCGTATGCACCGCGTCTTTCACATGGGCTTGCGATGAGGCAATCGAATACATGCGAGGCGTAAGGCGCGCCACCACAGTAAACAGCTGTTGCGGCTCAGTGATTCCGGCCGGATATTCGGTAATCAGATCGATGAACTCGCGGCCCCAGATATATTCCTCCGCTACAGGGCGATTCTCCGGCAACGTCAGCGATTTCAAATCTTCGATCCCCGGCACCGATCCCGGAGCGATCTTCGCATACGCATTCACAGCGCTGCGAGTGAGCTTGCCGATCGCCAGGCGCGTGCGCAGCGCCTCTTCCAGGCTGATCTCGGCCTTGTAGTGATCCAACACCCGCTCATCACCCTTGAAGTTGAGCCGTTCCAGTACTTCGGCCACCTCCGATGGGCGGTTCTCCGGCACAATGCCCACCGCATCGCCCGGCGTATACTCCATGCCCGGCTCGAGCTCCAACTCAATATGACGTGTCTGTTTTTCTGAGTCGGGCATCGTCATCAATACGTTGACGAGCATACGCGAAATATATGGATTGTTCCGGGTGTATTTTTGCGGTTGTGTGCTCATAAAGTCGTTCAGGTTTCTTGTGAATTTGAGTATATTGCAAGCCCTTTCCAGAAGAACTTCGCTCGCACGTCACGATTGCTGTTGCCGCAACGAGCAAGCGATAATTTGAAAAGAAGAGGATTACAACTTTGGATAGACCACTCCTTACTGCCCGGCTCCAGCAAAAGCTAATGCTCTCCGCTCCGGCAGAGTGCTACCATCTCGAATTCTCGATTGATGAACTATCGCATTTTGATTTCGCACCCGGCCAGTTTGTTTCCTGTGTCGCCGTTGATGACAGAGGCAAATCACAGACCCGCGCATACTCCATCGCATCCGCGCCTCGCGCTAACCAATTCGATCTCTGCGTGAATCGTGTCGAAGGCGGCTTCTTCTCAAATCTGCTGTGCGATCTTGAGCCCGGACAAACGGTCCCGTTCCATGGACCTCACGGTCTCTTCACCCTGCGACAGCCGCTTACAGATGCCATCTTCATCGCAACCGGTACTGGCATTGCGCCCATGCGTGGGTTTGTCGAATGGCTCTTCCCCGAAAGCGGCGAAGAGCGCAGCCAGGGACGTACCATCTGGCTTATCTACGGAACGCGTCACGAAACCGAAATCTATTATCAAAAGTATTTCCAGAAAGTGGCTGCCGAGCGGCACAACTTCCACTACCTTTCCACGCTCAGCCGTCCGCATGAGGGATGGGAAGGTTTGCGCGGCTATGTCCAGCAGCATGTCGGAGAGATTGTGCTAGAGCGCGCCACTCAAAATCATTCTGCTCCGGTCATCACCGTAGCAGAACCGGCAGGCTTCGACGTTCACGCCTACATCTGCGGACTGAATGATATGGTGTCGGCCAATCGCAACAAGCTGACAGAACTCGGCTGGCAGCGAAAACAGATTATTTTTGAGCGTTACGATTAGAATTCTTAATTCGAAATCCACTCGATGATGTGGCTGCATTAAGCGCACAAAATAAATCGAAAGGATGCAGACCTAAGTTTCAGTCAGTTGTGATTATTTTCAACTTGAATCTAACTTGATCGATTTACCAAATATCTTAAGAAAAACAAAGTATCGACAGGCAACTTTTGGAGCAATGTTTGCGTTCATAGTAACCAATAGCAAGAGGCAACTTCAGTCAGTATTCTCACCTTGTGAGTAACATTCTTGAATTGTCCGCGTGAGCGGAACCTCAGTCACACTACCCATTGGCTCCCTTCCTATATGCCTCTAAAGCGGGCCCGCTGGAAAGCGGGCCCTATGCTTTTGTGCCCTACAATGAAACTGCATGGTGATCCCAAATACTCGCCCAGAGACCGGACTGGAAGTCGTGCAGATACCGGCCTGGTCCCGGTTGCCGTGGCTGATGCATGGCTTCAGTACCCGCAGTGGCGGGAAAACTACGCTCTACAGCCCAGACGAAGAAACTGCTGAGTTGAACCTCGGCTTCACCGCCTCAGATCAAAGGGAAACCGTACTCGCCAACCGTCAGCTTTTTATCTCAGCTGTTGTTGGAGATACACATCCACTGGTCACGTTGCAGCAGATTCATTCTTCAATTACCCACTGCGCAGCACCTCTGGATGCCAACGAGGATGCCTTCCGAAAAGGCGATGGCCTGATGACAAACGAGCCGGGCGTTTTGCTGGGCATCCAGACGGCCGACTGCATTCCCGTTCTCGTAGCCGATCCAGGCAAACGTGCCGTGGCTGCCTTCCACGCGGGATGGCGTGGAACCGTCAAACGCATTGTCGAACATGGGGTGGGCCGAATGCGCGTCGAGTTCAGAAGCCGCCCGGAGGACATCATCGCGGCGATCGGTCCAGGCATCGGTGCCTGTTGTTATGCGGTAGGTGACGAGGTGCGATCCGAATTTGAGTCTCAGTTCCGCTATGCGTCGGAACTAGTCTCAGAGGTCTACGATTCTGATCCGGTCAGAGAAAAATATCCAATGCTCTTTTTGACGGCACGTGCGCCAGGTCATAGCAATCTCGGACCGAGCATGCACCTGGATCTGGTGGAAGCGAATCGCCGCCAACTTATCGATGCTGGACTTAAGGCGGAAAACATCTTCATCCAAGGCGATTGCACCAGCTGCAGGACAGACCGCTACTTTTCCCATCGGGCAGAGCACGGCTTTACAGGCCGCAACCTTTCTGTCATCGGAATCCGCAAATAAAAAGGCATGGAGTTAACTCCATGCCCACTATTGAAAACTCATTGGATTTTCAGGCCGAATGTGTCTCCGGACCATTTTCGGAAACAGGTTCCGAAGTTGCATCTTTTGGATTGACTAGATCCCGTAATTCTTTGCTGGGCTTGAAATAAGGAACGCGTTTGGCCGGAACTTCGACTTTCGCGCCTGTCTTAGGATTGCGGCCGATCCGGGGCTTGCGCTGCCGGATGCGGAAACTGCCGAAACCGCGTATCTCTATCTTGTCGCCTGTCTTGAGAGCATGAATAACGGAATCGAAGATTGTGTCTACGATCACCTCTCCATCGCGCCGCGTCAGGTCGCCGAGTTGGGTCACTTCCTCCACCAAGTCTGCTTTGGTCATGGCAAGTTCTGCTCCGTACCTAGGTTACGCTTGTTAACCATAATAGATGCAACAAATTTCACCTTTAGCGCCAAAGAAAGTAGAAGCCGGCGTGTTTTTCTAAGAGGCGTGAGGGATTCGGCCACAAATCATCCGTATCCGAAGTAATAAAATCGACGATAGAATTCTTCTTTTTGGGCGGTTTTACCACACTTGGCTCACCGGAAATTCCAACCTGTTTCGCCGTGTCCAACAAAGCATCGCGAAAACCACCTTGTTTATCAATTAGATGCAGCGGCAAGGCTTGCTGGCCCGTCCAGACCTGTCCGGTCGCCAGCGGCGTAAGCTTATCCACGCTGATCGTGCGGCCAGCCGAAACGTCCCTGATGAACTGCGTGTGCATATTGTCCACGAGGCTTTGGAAATAGGCGCGTTCTTCAGGAGTCATCTCCCGAGTGGGTGAACCGGCATCTTTCAACGATCCGGCCTTCAGGACTTCTGGCTTCAATTTCGCCCACTTCAGCAGATCGCCATAATTGGTCCACTCCATAATGACACCGATGGATCCCACAATGCTGGCATCATTGGCATAAATCTTATTCGTGCCGGAAGCGATGTAATAGGCGCCACTGGCACCCACACTCTCAATCGACGCAATGATCGGCTTCTTTTTCTCATCGCGGATATGTCGCACTTCGTTATAAATTTCCTGCGAGGCCGCTGCTCCGCCACCGGGCGAGTCAATATGCAGGATGATGGCCTTAATGGAGTCGTCCTGCTCAAATTTGCGAAGATTATCGACTGTGCTGTCAGCGGAAAGAATCACCCCGTCTACATCAATTACCCCAATATTCGAGCCGAAATTCGCGCCACCACCCATCGCCTGCACAGCGAAATAGGCCAGTACTCCCACAACGACAATGAAGGCTACAAACAGTCCGCCGCCTAAAAAGATCCAGAACCATGCCGAACGGCGTTTTTCATCTGTCATAGCGGCGAGTTTAGCACTTCCCTTGCTATGAGTGAGAGCCGCCTGGATTGTAGTGACAAAATATGACGTTTCCTTTCCCTCATTGGCAGGTTTCCAGTTGGTAGAACTCCTCCTCAACAATAGATCAAGTGCTGAATCATCGATACGTCCGGCTCAAAAGCAGTTGCTTTTTGCCTACCGCTTCACTAGGGTTTCCCTCGTAGAAGCAAAGCAGGCGTTTGTGCGCTGTTGCCTGTAGCAGAAGAGAAAATAGCGAAGGCTGGCTCATATGACGACAGGTGTAGATCGACGTACATTCTTAAAAGTCGCAGCTGTCTCTGCTGCGGTTGCGGCACCCTCTAACGCCGAAGCGTTTGCTGCCAGCGGAAAAGGCCCTGAAACGCCGAAGAAAACGCTGCCTCCTGCCGGTTTATCACAACGGGGACTCACCCGGATGTCGGGCATTCTCACCGGTTACGTGGACGATGGCGAGATACCGGGAATCGTCAGTCTGGTCAGCCGGCGCGGACAAGTCGAAGTAAATACGATCGGGGTTAAGAAACTCGGCGACAATGCGCCGATGCAGCGCGACACCATCTTCCGTATCGCTTCCATGACAAAACCAGTTACGGCTGCGGCCACCATGCTCCTCGTTGAAGAGTGTGCCCTGCGGCTGGACGAGCCGGTAGAACGCCTTTTACCCGAGTTAGCCAATCGTCGAGTGTTGAAAAAAATCGACGCGAAGCTCGACGATACCGTGCCCGCAAAGCGGTCCATTACTGTCCGCGATCTACTGACCTTCCGCATGGGCTTTGGCCTGGTGTTTACATCGCCTGACACGTGCCCGATCCTGAAAGCAGCAAACGAACTCCAGATCGGGATGGGAGCTCCAATTCCCGCATCAATGCCCGCTCCGGACGAGTGGATTCGGCGCCTTGGAACACTGCCACTCATGCACCAGCCTGACGAGATGTGGATGTATAACACGGGCGCCGACGTTCTCAGCGTTTTAGTCGCGCGTGCTTCCGGTCAGCCGTTTGAGGTCTTCCTTCGCGAACGGATTTTCGGGCCGCTGGGAATGAAGGACACCGACTTCAGCGTGCCTGTTGCAAAGATGAACCGATTTGCAACCAGCTACTGGCTCAATCCGCAGACAAACAAACTCGACGTTTTCGACGACGCGGAAAGTGGCCAGTGGAGTCACCCGCCAGCTTTCTCATCTGGGTCCGGTGGTCTGGTTTCTACAGTCGATGACTATTTCGCGTTCAGCGAAATGATGCTGAGTACCGGCAAGCGCAGTGGCCCGCGCATCTTGTCCCAGCGGTCGATTGATTTGATGAGAACCGACCAGCTAACCCCGGAGCAGAAATCCATTTCAGGCCTTACACCGGGTTATTTTGACGCCAATGGCTGGGGCTTCTGCATGTCAATCATCACCAAGCGAACCGATATTGCCGGGAATGTCGGGACCTTCGGCTGGAATGGCGGATTAGGCACGTCATGGCGAGTGGATCCAAAGGATGGTATGACGACCATTCTGCTGACGCAACGCGCATGGTCTTCTTCCAATCCTCCAAATGTCTGTCTCGATTTCTGGACATCGGCAGCGCTGGCCACCGAGGATTGAGCCCTCCGGATGGATACTCTGGCTGTGCAGTTAGCTGCTGGTGCAGGGAGTATGATACGGGTAATAAGAGCATTTTAATTCAAGCCTTACGGTTGTTTGGGTGAATCCTGATTACAGTATCGTCATTCCTGCCTATAACGAGAGCGCACGGATAGGAGCCACCCTGGAAAGTGTGCTGAGCACCATTCGCGAACGCAGCTGGAACGCTGAAGTGCTGGTGGTCAACGATGGCTCGACCGATAATACAGCAGATGTTGTCGCGAAGTTTATCTCCGGCTATCCTCCTTTGCGGATCATTCAAAATCCCGGAAATCGCGGCAAGGGCTACAGCGTGCGCAACGGAATGTTGGAGGCCTCCGGCGGCATCGTGATGTTCACTGATGCTGACCTGTCGTCGCCGATGGAAGAGGCGGAACGACTCTTTGCGGCGATTCGGGAGGGGGCGGATATCGCCATCGGCTCACGCTGGCTGGAACGGAAACGACAGACCCTCAAGCAGCCGCTTTACCGGCGTTTTTTCGGCCGGTGCTTCAATGCCGTGACACGCTTGATCATGGGTTTGCCGTTTGCCGATACGCAGTGCGGCTTCAAGGCATTCACGCGCGATGCGGCTCAGACGGTTTTTCGGCTGCAGCGTATCGAGCGCTGGGGATTCGACCCCGAAATTCTCTTTATTGCGATCAAGCGCGGTTATACAGTCCGCGAGGTTCCGGTCACGTGGGGACACGATGAACGTTCCCGCATCAGCTATCTGAAAGATGGCATAAAGATGCTGGAAGAATTACTGTACATTCGCTGGAATGCAATCACGGGAGTTTACAGCCGGACGGTGAAAAATCTGAAGCCCGAAGTACCTGTCAGTCGAAGCTAACCGATATGCACTTTTGCACAAAAAGCGCCCTCCCGGGGCGCTCTTTGATTTCTGGGCTGCCAGCGTTACGAAGCAAGCGCGGTGGTCGCGGCAGGCTCTTCCTTGGTTTCGCGCCTGACAGGAATGCGTGGCGTGTAACGAGGAACCAAACATGCGGCGGAATCGATTCCGCGCTCAATCCGGAAAATCCGAGAGCAGTCTCCACACAACCAGAAATGTTCCAGATGATGACCGGGCATTTCGCCACCTCCGTATACGGTCTGGGCTTCGAATACAAAGATCCGTCCCTCACGGAGGTAGTGCAAAGGCTTGGCACATTGAGGATTTGCGCAGTTGTTCACCATAAGAATTCTCCACTGCGCCTGCAACGGTCGTACCGTTCAGGTGCTGTTCACATATTGTTGTATTGCGAACCACTGCGGTTTTCGGAGAACCGCAGCTCTACTCTGATCCATAAAGTTCTGATGCGGTTTGTATGGCTTTCGTTACTTGCCTTCATAAAAACTGCGATGAATTTTCATCGCCACTTAATGCCGTTCGGAAAGTAACCCTTCGAAGTCTCGAATATTCGGTGTGCGAGAATGGTAAGTTCGACCCTTTTCAAGGAAGATATGCCCATTCTGCGCTCTGCTTTCATTGCCCTGTCCCGTAATACGACACTCCGAACCTTCTCCGAACGGTCGACCATAGGCCGCCGCCTGTCCTCCCGGTTTGTTGCCGGGATGACGGTGGACGAGGTTCTCCACTCAGCAGAGTCATTACAGAAGTCGGGCATTGCTTCCACCCTGGACAGCCTGGGCGAGAATGTCTCTACTCCGGCAGAGGCGCACCACTCCGCTGATATCTATCATCGGCTGCTCGATGCGATTCAGACACGCAAACTGGACGCCAACGTCAGTCTGAAGTTGACCCAGATGGGAATGGACCTCGATCCGGGCTTAGCGGAGGAGATTGTCGCCGAGCTGGTCGATCATGCGGTGGCGGCAAATACATTTGTCCGGGTCGATATGGAGGGCAGCGAATATACCCAGGCCACGATCGACATGGTGCGCAGGTTACATGCTCGCCCCGGGAACCGCGGTCACGTCGGTATCGTGATCCAGTCCTACCTGTACCGGAGCGAAGAAGACATCCGCGCTCTGACCGCTGAGGGGATTCGGATCCGGCTTTGCAAAGGCGCTTACAAGGAACCGGCCAATCTTGCTTTTCCGGAGAAAAAGGACGTCGACGCGAACTACGTGAAGCTGATGCAGCAGTTGCTGACGAGCGGCGTCTACCACGGCATGGCCACACATGACGAGCAGATGATTGACGCGACGAAGAAGTTCGTTCGCGAACATGCCATTGATCCGGCGAGCTTTGAGTTCCAGATGCTTTACGGAATACGTCGTGACCTGCAGAAATCCCTGGTGTGCGAGGGATTCCGAATGAGGATCTACGTTCCGTTCGGTGCCGAGTGGTATCCCTACTTTATGCGGCGGCTCGCGGAGCGGCCAGCGAATGCCCTCTTCATTGCCAAAAACCTATTGAAACAGTAGCAGGAAGCCAAGGGGGGTACCCCTCCCCTGGTTTGTACGGAGATCCTTTATTTTCAATGGTTTACAGAGAATCATCTGTACGGAGATCCTTTATTTTCAGTGACTTGGATGAAGCCAGCTCCGAAAATTGAATCACGTAGAACCCATATACTTCTATTTTAATATTTTTAGTTGAAACTATATGCCAATATTTGTTCAGACGATTATGTTTTATAATCAATAACTTGAGGATATTTTAGAATAATCTACCCTTGACGTCGCTCTCAATATACGAGATCTGCCGGTTCGAAGAGATATCAAAGCATCTTCATCATTGACAATCTATCCATAGATAATCTATATCTACGAATCAGATCGTAGATGGATTGGGATCATTCGTCCACAGATCGCCGTATTCCAGACAGGCAGGAACTCGCCATGACACGCTTCTTCAGGAAATTGCAAATTCTTCTTCGCCGCGACCGCTTTCGCAGTGAGTTGGAGGAAGAGATGACTTTTCACCGCGAACAGGCGGTGAACGAGATGCAATCAGAGGGGATGGGCCACGACGCTGCAGAACGAGTTGCGCGGCGACAGTTTGGCAACGACACGCGGCTGAAGGAACAGAGTCATGAAGTGGTGGGCTTCCAGATGGAGAGCATCTGGCAGGATTTTCGTTTTGCGATACGCCAGCTGCGCCGGAATCCGGGCTTTGCAATAACCGCGGTTCTGGTACTGACGCTGGGAATGGCGGCGAGCATCGCCATCTTTACTTTTGTCGATGCGGCGCTGCTGAAACCGCTTCCCTATGAAAATCCTTCGCGGCTGGCGGCGGTGTATGAGACTGCAAGCTTTTGCCCGCATTGCAATTTGTCGTACGAGGATTTTCTGGACTGGAGGAAGGACAACCGGGTATTCAGTTCAATGGATGCGTGGAATTTTGCCAGTTATCTGTGGAAGGGACCCGCAGGCGTACTGCCCATTCCTTCAGTGCGAGTGAGCGGTAATTTTTTTCATACGCTCGGCGTGAGGCCGATACTGGGGAGAGTTTTCAATCTCAGCGACGATACGCCCGGTGCTCCGCGCACGGTGCTACTGCCTTACAGCACATGGCAGAAGCGTTTCGGCGGGCGGCAAGACATTGTCGGCCAGACGGTGTCACTGGATGACAACGCCTACACGGTGATCGGAGTGCTGCCGCGTGAGTTTCACTTTGCGCCACGCGGAGGCGCCGAGTTCTGGACGACGATTCACGACCCAAATTCGTGCGAGAAGAGGCGGAGCTGCCACAACCTGTTTGCAGTAGCGAGACTGAAAGACGGTGTGACGGTTCAGCAGGCGCTGGCGGATACGCAGACGATTGCGACGCGCCTCGAAAAAGAATATCCCGGCTCGAATCTTGGACAGGGTGCGCTGGTGATGACGCTGAGCGATTCGATTCTCGGCGATATTCGCCCCATACTGCTGGTTTTACTTGGCGGCGCTGGGCTGCTACTGCTGATTGCCTGCGTGAATGTAGCCAGCCTGCTACTCGTCCGCGCAGAAAGCCGCAAGCGGGAGATAGCGGTGCGCGGTGCGCTGGGAGCATCGCATGGACGACTGGTGCGGCAATTTGTGACGGAAGGACTGGCACTTGTGGCGGCAGCGACCCTCTGCGGACTTGCAGCCGCATACGGAGCCATGCAGCTGTTGATCCGATTGATCCCAACCGACATGCTGGACAATATGCCCTATCTGCAGAATGCGGGGCTGCATGCTCACGTGCTGGGCTTTTCACTGCTGCTTGCGATGCTTGCCGTCGTGGTTTTTTCGGTCACGCCGACATTGCGACCTTCGGTTTCGCGGCTGCGCGACGATCTCGCGGAGGGCGGACGCAGCTCGGCAGGAATGACATGGAAGCGGCTGGGTTCGAACCTTGTGGCACTGGAGCTGGCAATCGCGATGGTGCTGCTGGCAGGCGCCGGTCTGCTGGGCAAAAGCTTTTATCGGTTGCTGCATGTGGATTTGAATTTTGAGCCGGAACACCTGGCGACGCTGGGGATCGACGCTCCACCGGCGACGTATGCAAAAGACACCCAGCAGATTGCGCTTTCACAGCGTGTGATAGACCGGGTTTCCAGCATGCCGGGTGTTTTGTCGGTGGGGCAGACGAGTATGGTTCCGGTGAGTTGCAACTGCAATACGACATGGTTCCGGATTCTGGGACACCCCTATCACGGCGAACACAACGACGCGCCGGAACGCGAGGTAAGCGCCGGCTACTTTAAGGCAATTCGCGCGAAGCTGATTCAAGGCCGCTTCTTTACCGAGGCGGATGATGCGTCATCGGCGCAGGTCGCCATCATCAATCAGACTCTGGCGAAGCAATTTTTCCCGGGCGAAAATCCAATCGGCAAAATGATTGGCAATACCGATCTCAATCCGAAATCAATGCGACAGATTGTAGGAATTGTCGACGATATTCGCGAGGGAGGGCTGGATCAGGAGATTCGTCCGGCGGTGTACTACCCATTCAAGCAAGGCCCCGACTCAGAGATGTATATCGTGGCGCGTGCTGGACAGGATCCGGCCTCATTACTTCCAGCGATGGCGGCGGCTGTACGGCAGATCGATCCCAACCTGGGCGTGCGGGATGAGGCGACAATGATGCAGCAGATCAACAGCTCGCAGACAGCGTACATGCATCGCTCGGCAGCTTGGCTGGTGGGTGGTTTTGCGGCATTGGCGCTGCTGCTGAGCGTGGTGGGGCTTTATGGGGTGATCGCTTATTCCGTCAGCCAGAGGACGCGTGAGATTGGCGTGCGCATTGCGCTCGGCGCGCAACGCGGTACCGTCTACCGCATGATTCTGAAAGAAGCAGGATGGCTCGTCGTGGCAGGAATTGCGGCCGGGCTCGTGTGCTCAATTGTCGCGGCGAGGTTGATGGACAAGATGCTCTTCGGAGTGCGGTCGTGGGACGTGCCGACGTTGACAGGCGTAGCGATGGTGCTGGGCATTGCAGCGCTGCTGGCCAGTTTCCTTCCGGCGCGACGCGCGGCTTCGGTCAATCCGGTGGAGGCTCTTCGGGCAGAGTAGGTTTGGACCCATTCCCTCTTGCCGCAGGAAAATATGCGTTGTCACCGTAGCTGGTGGCTGCGCATTTTTTTGCGCTGGAGCGGATTATATCACTGGAGTCGAGCTTACTCCGAGAATGATTGAATGGCGGCGAAGCGCCGGAGTACACTCAATTGCTGAGTTTTTCATAAGGAATCGGCACTGATTCCGGGTCCCTGGGTTTGCATTCTTTTGCCTTTGGAGGTCTGCTCTGAGTTCTATTTTCATCAATTATCGAAGGAGTGATTCGGAGGGTGAAGCTGGCCGCCTGTTCGATGACCTGACCTCGCACTTTCATCACGATTCGATATTTATGGATGTCGCGGCGATTGAGCCGGGACGAGATTTCAGAAAGGCAATCGATCAGAGCGTAACCAGTTGCGGTGTTTTGCTGGCGCTCATTGGACGGGACTGGCTGGAATCGAAAGATTCGCTAGGCAACAAGCGGCTCGAGAATGCGAATGATTTCGTGCGAATCGAGCTGGCATCGGCGCTGAAGCGGGATATTCCGGTGATCCCGGTGTTGGTGCGCGGAGCGAGAATGCCGCTGGCAGAACAGCTTCCTGAAGATCTGAAGGAGTTGCACTACAGGAATGCGGTGGAGCTGACGCATGCGCGCTGGAAGTCGGATGTGCAGGTGCTGATCCGGGCATTAAGGCCCTATATGGGTACGGCTGCGGCGCATGCCGAAACAACGGGCTTACGAGAGATTAAGGCGCCAGGAAACAACGCAGCTGCGGCGCCAGATTCCCCGACTACCGGCGCGACTCAGATACAAGTTCTTGGCGCGCAAAAGATTGAAAAGATCAGCAAAGAACTGGCGGCTTATATCGGGCCGATCTCTGAAGTGATTGTGAAGCAGGCTGCGAAGCGGTGCTCATCGATTGAGGACCTTTGCGGAAAAGTTTCGCAGGAGATCGAAGCCGAGGCGGATCGAGCCAGGTTTCTGAAGGCTTGCCGCTTTTAGAATGACTTCGCGCACCTACCAGGCTGCCGCCATTCTGCCCTCGGAATGACGGCTTGTTTATTTTGCGACCCATCCGCGATTACTGTTCTTCAAGCATCTTGAATGCCTTCGCCAAACTCACTTGCATGCGGTTGAAGGACGAAGCGACGACGGCAATCTCATCTTTCCCTTTGAACTTGATCGGAGGCACATCTTTTTCGCCGCGACTTACCCGGTCGGCGGTGTCGGAGACAAGCTTCAGCGGACGGATGACAAAGAAGTAGACGCCTGCATCGAGAGCAAGAATGGTGACGACCAGGATGAGGACCAGAAAGAACAGCAGGCGATGGTAGGCACGGTCGGCAATGGCGATTGGAACCGACATGGGGACAGAAATGATCTGCGCGCCCACGATCTCATCGTTCTTCCAGCCGAAGCCGTTGGCGTTTCCGTAGACGGCGAGCATCGCTGTGGGCGCAGCTGATGGGGTGCTGTGACATTCGAGACATTCGTGGTTCACTTTGATGGGATTGGCGAGGTAGAGCGCGGAGCCATTGGGGGTTTCGCGCTCGCCCACTTTCTGCGTTTCGTTGGGGTGATCGCGTAGATCGTGGATGATGTCGGCTTCCCAGTCGGAGGCGCGATCTTCAGGATTGGTGGGGTTGAGGGCGGCTTCCTTATATGCGTAGTCCGGATAGGATTTGCGGAGGTTGCTGAAGGTGATGGTGGCTCCGTAGAAAGGGATGGTTTCTGCGAGGAAGTGGACGCGGTGCCTGGGATTCTGCTGCAGAAGCGGAGAGAGGTCGTTGGCAGTGTAGTCACGGACAGACGTGGCGCTGGCCATCATGAGCTGGGCTTCCTCTAAAACCTCGCGACGGGCGTTGCCAATGAGGAAACTATAGGCAAGTTGGGAGATAAGGACGCCTCCGGCAGCAAAAATAACCAGCAGGATGAGATTGAACTTGGTCAACAGCTTCATGGATGCCTTTCTAATCCGTGTCGAATGCCTGAGAGCAGAGGGGGATATCGCATGGTTATAGCACCGCGGGAGCGGCTTAGACACGACTTTTCGCGCGGGGGACGGGCGTTGGTAACGTTCTGGAATGAAGCGGATAGAACTATGGCTGCGGCGAATGCTGCTGGTAGGGTTCAACTGAGAGCATGTTGCCGAGCACGGTGCGCTCCTGCGGTGAGAACTGGTTCTGGAAGCGGGCTGAATTCAAAATGGACTGGCGCTGATCGGGGGGGACTCCGCGGAGATCCTGGAAGGCGCGGCGGACTTCGGTCTGACGATCGGCAGGCATCTGATGGAAGGCCTGCGAAGCTCCACGCACCCCGGCTTTCTGTTCCGGATTGAGGTGCTCGAACATTTCATTGCGTTGCAGCATGCGTTGACGCTCCTCCGGCGGGGCGCTGTTGAGCTGGTGCATGCGATTGATGAGGCGCTGTTGCTGATCCTGCGGCAGGTGGTTGAAGCCGGGCTCCTGGCGAAGGGCATTTTCCCGCTGCTGCGGCGTCATGTTCTGGTGCTTGTTGAGCCAGTCGGGCAGGTGTCCCGGCTGACCTGCGCGATACTGCTGGGGCGCGTTGAGGTGCTGCTGCTCAGAGCCAGGCTGGGGACGGAACTGCTGCTGCGGCATCGATTGCTGATGCGGCTGAGAAGGACGCGGCTGCTGCTGCATATGTGGCGCGGGCGCGGCATGCGAGCCATGCTGTCCGGCAAAGGCGGTGAGGGGCGGAAAGGCGAGCGCAAGAGTGCAGGCTACAGACAGAAGAGTACGCATGCCCCGTGATCCGCGGCTCGTCGTCCTGTGCTGTTTCCGTACTTGCATAATCGTTTCCAAGGCTCGTCTGTTAATTTGTACGCGACAGTGCTATCTGCTGTGAATACCGTAGCCTCTGCGCAAGTTTGCATTTTCATTACCCGTCTTTACAAATCGTTGTTTGACGAGCCGCTGTTATCCTTCTGATCGCCCTGATCGAGAGCATTCAACTGCTGGAAAACCTGCGCGTTGTCATCGAGCGACTTCAGATCTTCGACCGTGGCTGAGGTCTTGGCCGGAGTTCCAGAGTGCGAGGACATCAAGTCCGCGTAGGTGCCTCCGCCAATAAGAATCAGGAGCGCCAAAGCGCCGACTGCGATGGGACGGAGATGAACATTGCTATTAAAGAGCAAGCGGGCTCGCAGGCGCTCGACCAATCCGGCTGGCTCGGCGCGCTGCTCCTCACGCAGGCGCACAGCCAGCTTGGAATCGAAATACTGCGACGGCTCGGGCGCCTGCCAATCTTCCATCAGGTTCATGGTCGCCTCGAGCGAAGCCAGTTCCCTGCTGCATTCGGCGCAGTCCTTTACGTGGCTGCGCACCTCAGCAGGAACCGACTCCGGGTCAAGGAGCAGGTCGGCAAGATTCGCTTTAATTTTCCGGCAGATCATAATTCCCTCATTACTTAAACCTTAAACAAAATCTTTGAGCTTTTCGCGCAATGTCTGATAGGCGCGAAAGAGCAGCGACTTAGTGGCGGACTCGCTCAGCTTTAAAACTTCGCCGATTTGCTTATAGTCCATACCCTGATACTTGTGCATCAGGACTGCCGTCCTCTGTCGCTCTGGCAAAGCCATAACATGCTGTCGGATGGCGTGCATGCGCTCATCGCGGACCAGATCCTGCTCAACCAGCGGTGTTGTGTCGGCCACGTCCGGCGTCGTTCCCGTTTCGGGATCCGGCTGGTCGAGATAGACATTCTGTGCCGCGCGCTCATGCTTCGTATCCCGGGCGTAATTGACGCCGAGATTCGTAGCGATGCGGTATAGCCAGGTCGTAAACCGGGCCTCAGCCCGATAGGTTTGCCGCGAACGATAGACTCTCAGGAAAACTTCCTGCGCCAGTTCCTCGGCGATGGCTTGGTTATGTACCATGCGGAACATGAAGTGGATGATGGGCTTACGGTATTTTTCGATCAGATGGTTGAAGCCCTGATCGTCGCCGTCGCTCACCCTCAGCATGATCTCCGCGTCGGTAAGAGCATTCCAATCGGAAACGCGCTCTGCGGTTACAGCTTCCGCACGGACACCCTGTAACAGGGGTCGGTCTAAAACCCGGTCCAGCGCCATAGTAGCCATACCCTTACGAACACGGAATTGTTCCTCGGGTTGCGGGGAGGATTCGTTTTCCGCATCATCTTCCACGACATCTGCATCGGTTTCGCTGTATTCCGCGGAAACGTCCCCTTCGAAGCCATCTTCGCCTGCAGACGGGTGGGTGTCATCGGGAAACGGATCTGGGCTGCGTTCGATCATCCAATCGTCTCCCTGATTGTAAACAGATGTGAAAAGACATACGCGGGGGTGGTGGCGATCACGCTCCTGTATGTTGGCAGAGCGGTTCGTGGATGATACTCTAAGTGTGGTTTCCCTCCCCGAAAGGGCGCATAACTCAGCGGTAGAGTGCCACCTTCACACGGTGGAAGTCGTAGGTTCGAATCCTGCTGTGCCCACCAATTATTTCAATAACTTAACGTTATCTCGATCAGCTGGCTTTGTTGCGTTTTGTTGCAAATCGTCAGAACCGTGATTTTGCTCTGACCCGCTCGCGAGCATGAGATAGACGGAACCGACCATCTGCTGCATGCTTTCGGATAGCTCCTGCATGTACTCGTTGGCGGTGGTATCTGCCTTCGCGTGCCGCAGGTGCGCTTGAATATCCTTAACCGATCCCATGTTCTGCGCCTGTGTAGCCATCGTTCGGCGAAGAATCTGAAAGTTCAATCTCGGTATTCCAAGATTCACAGCGAGGGGTTTTAGCACCCGCTGACGGTAGTTGTCGACACGCAAGATTCCTCCATCGGAGGCACTGGCTGGATGGTGTTCGCACGCAAGACGCATCCCGTCATCTACGATCGTTTGATGGAAGAGGCCCACGTGGCCAACGCGACGCCAGCTGAAATTCATCACTATGTAAGTCCTTTGGAGTCAGTCCGCCTTATGGGCGAAAATTTTGGCGTGGCCTTCGTTACAAAAGCGATTGCAGAACAATTCAGGGGCCAGGACATCGCCGTACGGCCATTGCTCCATCCATCACTTCAGGTGTCTTCGTACCTAGTCCTTCGTGCCGACCAGTCGTCACGGCGCGATCCCCACCCGGAAGGAAAAGCGTCATCATTTTTTAAGCGTTTATATTTTAGCCGCCACAAATCTAGTCAGAATTAGAAGATGGTGTCAAGTTTTTCTACACGTGACTCAATTGCAAGAAGATTGAATAGCCGCCTCTGGCTGGTTTACAGAGAAGGATCTGAAATCTTCAGTTTCAAAATCGAAGCAAGATGGCCCCCACATCTGAATGTGCCTGCGAAGTACCTGCATGTTCTCTTGGAATGAAGTGAGGAGGCTGTGGCGCTTGATGTTGTGCCACCCTCGCGCAGTTCCGGGCATCCGAGTCATCCGCTCGGCCGCCATGCACGAGGAATGCTTCGATAGATGAACCCAGGAATATCTCTCCTGGTATTTGTTAGGAGTTGAAAGCGATGCCAAGAAGCCGATGCGCCGATCATACGACGAAGGAAAGCCGGCGCTCTCTTATTGCGGAGTCCACCTAGGGTATCCGCCTTCCATTGATCGGGCCGTTGCGCAGGACCAGAAAAGTCGAGGTCTTCGAAGTCGCTTGAAGTGATGAAGACGTGAATGAGTGCACCCAAAGCTTATTCTGGAACAACCCCGACGCCAATATACATTTCATCAAGGTCGCTGCCAGGAATCATAGTCTGGCGAGTCAATGAGCAGGCATTCACATTGATGCAACTAATTGCTTGGAGGGAAATCGGCAACTCGGAAGTTGATTCTGTTTCTGATTCTCGTCTGCCTTACGCGCGATTGCAGGTTTACAAGACTTTACTTTGCTTTACCAATCTTTACTGCACGCCTATCCCTCCAATGCTCCAATGAGTTGATCCTAGAGCTGCTGGAATAGCAGGCCCATCACGCTATAAGCTCTGCAAGCCGATCGAGCCCGTTTTTGCCCGGAGGCTAGCAGGGACTTGTAAAGGCCCTGAGTAGGGTCATGGAGGTAGAACATGCCTGACGGGAAACAGGTGAAAAGCAGCGCCGAGCGCAGAAACAAGCAGAGTGCCGCAGCAGCGGCAGCTTCGGGCAATCTACTCGCCGACCTTCTCCGCGACCTGAAGTACGGGTTGCGCAGCGTGGGCAGAGTGCCTGGCTTTTCCGTGTTCGCCATTCTGGCGCTAGCCCTCGGCATCGGCGCCAGCACCACCGTTTTCACAGTCGTAAACAGTCTGCTGCTTCATCCGCTTCCGGCACAGGATCCCTCTCGTCTGGTCTCTCTCTATACGATGGACCTGAAGGATCAGAAGCAGTCCGCCAGCCTCCTGCCGATCTCCTATCTGAATCTCAAGGACTACCAAGCCAGGAACGCCGTGTTCAGTAGTCTCAGCGGCTTCTCGCCGCCGATGCCGATGACGCTGGTCGAAGGCAAAGCGCAGGAGCGTTTCTTCGGCCAGCTTGTCACCCAGGATTACTTTGAAGCGCTCGGCCTCACATCTGCAATGGGCCGATTCTTTCTTCCCGGCGAGGTCAGCACTCCAGGGTCCGCTCCCGTTGCCGTGCTGAGCTACAGCGCCTGGAAAAACCGCTTCAGCAGCGCTGGGGACGTGATCGGAAAGACCCTGGAGATCAACGGCGCTCCATTCACGGTGGTTGGAGTCGCACCGCAGGGATTTCTTGGGGTCAGCGCCATCTTCGGACCGGATGTTTGGCTTCCGGCGACCATGGCTCAGCAGGTCCTGCCTCCCGAACTCCAGGATGTGCTCGAGCAGCGCGGAAAGCCTTTCTTCCAGGGGATCGCGCGCCTCAAATCCGGAGTCAGCCGCGACCAGGCGGATGCTAGTTTCGAAACGCTGGCCGCCGCATTGAGGCGAGAATATCCGGATGCAAATGCAGGGCACACGATTTCTGTCCAGCCTATAACCACCGCATTGTTCTCGAGCAGCGGTGGCGAGCGCGGCCTGGCGGCGGTCAGCACCGTGCTGCTGCTTATCGTGGGACTGGTGTTGCTTATAGCCTGCTCGAACGTTGCCAACCTGCTTATGGCGCGTGCGGTGAGCCGAAGGCAGGAAATCGCAGTTCGTCTCGCCATCGGCGCCGGCCGCGGACGCCTCGTCCGCCAGCTTCTCACCGAAAGCGTACTCCTCGGCATCTTTGGCGGCATTGCCGGACTTGGCGTCGGCTACGAGGGCTGCCGTTTCCTCTGGTCTTTCCGCCCGCCAGAGTATGCCCGCAATCTTGTCAACCCCAAACTTGACGGCACCGTCTTCCTGTTTGCCCTCCTCCTGTCGCTCGCCACAGGCTTCATCTTCGGTGTTGTGCCTGCCCTGCGAGCCTCCAAGACGGGCCTGGTCGAGAGCCTCAAGGAGGAGACCCATGTCGCAGGGCCATCCGGCCGCAGCGTGCGCTTTCAGAAGACGCTGCTTGCCGGGCAGGTCGCGTTTTCGCTGGTATCGCTGATTGCCGCCTCGCTCTTTCTTCGCGCAGTCCAGCGCGCCTACGATATTGATCCCGGCTTCGATCACCAGCACCTCGCCGTTCTCATGATGAATCCGGAGCAGCAGGATCACGACGTGGTGCGGCTTAAGGCTTTTTATCGCCAGGTCGAGGATCGCGTCTCGAGAATCCCCGGCGTTCAGGCCGTCACCTGGGCATCCAATCTGCCGTTCTGGTCGAGTGCTTCGCGCGGCATCTCCATTGAGGGACAGGAGCAGCAGCGCAAATCCGAAACCGTCACCACCGTCACCAACACGATTGATGTGGACTACTTCAGGACGATGCAAATCCCTCTTCTGCAGGGTCGAGCATTCACCGCAACGGACCAGGAGGGATCGCTGCCCGTCGTTGTCATCAACGAAGATCTCGCGCGTCGATACTGGCCGCATGGCAATGCTATCGGGAATCATCTCCATCTTTCTGACGAAACCGTCAGGCTCCAGATCATCGGCGTGGTGAAAAACAGCAACTACACGACGTTGGGCGAAGCGCCCCAACCGTGCCTCTACCTTCCAATCCGTCAGAGTCCCGGAGGCAGCGCAAACCTCTATGTACGAAGCGCAGGTGATCCTTCGCTTTTGCTGACAGCGGTGCAGCGCGGCATTAAGGAAGTGGATCCTAGCGTACAGGTCACTGATGTCCGCACCGGCGCAAAGTTGGTGAATCAGGTGCTGTGGAATGCCCGCATCGTGCTCGGTATGCTGGGTATCTTCGGCTTGTTAGCCCTTGCCCTGGCCAGCGTGGGCCTCTACGGCATCCTTGCGTACTCGGTAAGCAGCCGCCAGCGTGAAATTGGAGTGCGCATGGCACTCGGCGCCTCTCGCTTCGATGTTCTGCGACTCGTGCTGCGCCAGGGCATGATGGTGGTCGCCATCGGTGTCAGCCTCGGCCTGACGATTTCCCTTCTTATTGGCCGCGCGTTCTCCAGAATGCTCTTCGGCCTCAGCCCTGCCGATCCGCTGAGTTTGCTCGGCGCTTCCGCGGTCCTGCTTCTCGTGGCGGCATGGGCATGCTATCTGCCTGCCCTTGGCGCAAGCCGGATGGATCCCATGCAGGCCTTGCGGGAAGGTTAGGGCCACAATGGCCACGCGGTGGCGAAGCCCGTGTTTAGTCGGTTCTGGGAGTCCGCATTGCATCAATGGAAGTGACCTCGCTCGTGTCGCTGGCGGACATTTAGTCCGGATGTGAACGGAGAGCAACTCATTGACGGAGGGGCATGCGGTAAGCCCTTTTTTCTGCCTCAGCAGGTCGGGTGAGAATGGAGGCCAAATGCTATCTCTTGTGGACATAACACAGGAGAGAAATTATGCACTTTCGATGGATCCATGGATCCGATCACTGCAACCTAACAAACCGAAGACTAATTCTAGGCTGGGTACAACCGAGCGGGTCCCGATCAGTCCGATCATAATTGCACAATATTAACTAATCTATTGGCGCAAAAGATCGGGCTTAGGAGAGGGACTTGAACCCCAACCTTGCCACTCTCTTGGAATTCCTTGGGATCGGAAGAGATACTTTATTCCCCTAGCGAAGTCAGCTCTAATCCAGCCCAGTAATGTTGGGCGGAGTTATCAGGCTTGCGCGTGACGATTAACTGGCTTTGGCGCAAAGCCGAGGCAGCGCTCTCGCCGTTTCGCTTCAGCTCTTTATAGAAAGCGATCATCAATTCTCTCGACTTCGCGTCGTCGATGATCCAGAGCGTAGAAACCTTTCTGGCTCCAGCGCGCAGAAAGGAGCGACTCAGACCCATCATTCCCTCGCCACTCAGATTCTCGCCCGCCGAAGAATCCACGCGCTAAGCCCACCAGTTCCACGGGCATGTTCAATCTGGCGATATCTTGGGTCTTGAAAGCCAAATCGAGCATTTCCATCTGGACCAACCGGCGAGAAGACAAGTCCAGAGAACTCGGGCATAGTCTCGCGTAGATTCCGTGGGCCGGTCGAATCAGTAACATGCCAAACCCTCAACGCTTGTGGCGTAGAGTTGTAATCTTGCCGCCTTCTTCGATGCGCAAGAACTGGTTCGCGGAAATGTCGTGTAACTCGTCCGTCGCGCCGCTTGGCCAATGAATCTCCAACCGGTCGATCCGCGTATGGTCACGCAATCCGAAATGAAGACGCAGGTCGCTTTGCGACAAATAACTTCCACCGCTGCGGACTTCACCAATCTGCGAAAGTGAACCCGCCACACATCGGACACGCGTTCCGATCGCGCTTCGATTCGATTTCACACCAACCAAATGCAGGTTGATCCAGTGGTTTTGGTTACGACTCGTGAATTGCAACAGAGAGGGGCTCGAATTCTGGTTGTTGATGACGATGTCCACAGAGCCATCGTTATTGAAGTCGCCAAAAGCGCACCCCCGGCCAGTCGCCGGACGCGTGATAGTTTCCCCAGCCAAAGAAGAGACTTCCTCGAAATGACCGCCTCCGATATTTCTGTAAAGTACACGCGCCTCTCGATATGTGGTGTCGACATGGATGCGGTCGAGTTCCGGGTACACATGTCCGTTGCAATAGAAAATATCGGCCAGGCCATCATTATCGGGGTCAAAAAACCCACATCCCCATCCGACAAAGTGTGTCTCGCGATTGATTCCCGCGGCGTTTGCCACATCGTTGAATACTGCCTTGCCGATGTTCCGATACAAGTTGGGGACCTCATCGGAAAAATTTGTTTTCAGAATGTCGAGCCAGCCGTCGTTATCGAAATCGGCCGCGGCAACGCCCATCCCCGCCTCACCTTTTCCCTCTTCGCTGAAAGCAACACCGCGCAGGATCCCGTCCTCGCGAAAGGTGCCGTCGCGATTATTCATGAACAACCAGCCGGGCGTCGTGTCATTGGCGACATAGATATCCGGCCAGCCGTCGTTATCGAGGTCCGCAACCAGCACTCCGAGACCGAATCCGCCGGTCGACTTGCTGATCCCTGCTTTCTCTGAGATGTCCGTAAATGTACCGTCGCCATTGTTGTGGTAAAGCGTGCTGGTCTCACCAACCAGTCCGCGCGGTCCACAGCTTACTGCCAGTCCGCGGTAAACGCAGTAAGGGTTACTGCCTGGGTCCTTCGCGGTCTGCAGGGAGAAATCGACGTAGTGCGTTACAAAGAGATCGAGGTTACCGTCGCGATCATAATCAACAAAAGCACAGCCGGTGCTCCACCTCTTGTCAGACCCCGCGACCTTCGCTTGATGGCTTACATCCGTAAATGTGCCGTCGCCATTGTTGTGATAGAGAACGTCCTCTCCCCAATAGGTCACGAAGATGTCCTCGTTGCCATCATTGTCGTAGTCTCCGACACAGACACCCTGGCCCCATCCGGAGCGTGATAGCCCTGCCTTCTCCGTTACGTCACTAAATGTGCCGTCGCGGTTATTGTGGAAGAGTTTGTTGCAGGGTTTGCTCTCCATATGACCTTCATCGAGCCGCGAGCTGTTAATCAAAAAAATGTCGAGCCAGCCATCGTTGTCGTAATCGATGAATGCAACACCGGCCCCAGTCGTTTCGAGGATGTACTTCTTGCTGCTGTCTCCGCCGCTGACCTGAAGGAAGTCCAGTCGCGCCTCCCGAGCAACATCGTGTATCGAATATCCGAGTGGTGCAAGCGTCTTGTCCCCATCTGCCATCTGGGTTGGCCCAGGAGTTCCGATCAACGCAGCAATCAGACCGCGTGACGGCACAGCGGCACTCAATAATTGCAGTGCTGCGCCATAAAGGAATTGCCGTCTGTTTGGAGAAAACCATGACATCGAAAAATTAGCCCAGACTCATGCGAGTGCTTCGCAGGCCACACGCATTACCTGTGCAGCTTCTGGCGGCGCAGTCGCTGCCGTTAAAACGGATGTGTTTCATCGGTTCGAGTCTTGTTGTTCAACAACACATTCAGACGATTATCAAAGTGCTCGGCATCGCTCTGCTGCAGCTTTTTGAAAATCTCCATCTCCTGTTCAGCCAGGGCCATTTCACCTTGGTTTCGATAGGCGAGCATCAATGCATAGTGCGCTTTCGCATTATCTGGATGGTCTTTAATGACCGCATGGAGCTCCTCTATCGAGGCATCTACCTGATGTTTTTCCAGCAGGACGCGCGCTAATCCGACGCGGGCTTCAACCAGTTCCGGATCAAGGCGCGAAGCAAGCTGATACTGGGCCTGAGCATTATCGAGTTGATGCTGGTACAGATAAATTTCAGCCATCGCCAGCGCTGAGACGGCCGACTGTGGATCGACCTTGGACTCGGCGCGAAACTCCTCCATGGCCTTCTGGTCGGCATCGGCCTCTCCCTTTTTAAGGTAGAGCTGTCCGATGCGGTAATGCATCTGCGGCAACTTGGGATTTTCACTCAGGGCGAGCTGATACTCGCGAACCGCCTGATCGATGTTGCCTTGCGCTTCGTATACTTCCCCGGCAAGCTCGTGTACGCGATAAGAATCCGGATGCTTCGTCATCAACTGACCGGCATCCTGATCCCAGAGCCGCGTATCCAACTCGGCAGACTTATAAAGTACGTCTGGATCATCCGGATAAAGGGTCTTAAGCCGTGCTGCGACCTTCAACGCTGGCATCGCGTCTGTTTTTGTCGGGATGCAGTCGAGCAAGGCGAGTCCAGTCAATCGGTTGAGCTTCCCTGCCACCCCATTCTCGAAGTGGCGGTTAAGAATTGGCATGGCTTTGTCGCAGTGACCGAGGTCCGCTTCGCTGAGGCCCAGGA
>Ga0206951_1078_pt1 | contig 23492 bp, 23 predicted proteins | sample Alteio_BWOrgHeat_38_FD_152974 | JGI IMG/M metagenome (GOLD analysis project Ga0206951, IMG submission 152974) | Enriched cells from forest soil in Barre Woods Harvard Forest LTER site, Petersham, Massachusetts, United States -... | ecosystem: Environmental > Terrestrial > Soil > Temperate forest >... | reverse complement strand
CATTCTTAACGGGCATAGGGATGTTTTACAGGAAAGCGATGAATCTCGCTAAGACCAGCAAAACAAAGTAGTCGACGCGTAAATCATTCCTGGGTGTTGCCCATCCTGACTAGCCGGATGGCGTCTTCGGGGCGGGCTACGACGCAGAGATTACAGGCGTGGCAGGCTTCCGGCTTCACGGTGAATGCCTGCCATTTGCCAACCAGCTTGTGTGCTTTGCGAGGCGCCACGGGCAGCATGGCGAGGTCAAGCGCGGTGATTCGCTGCATGGCAAAGACATCGAAAGGGCAGACCGCAACGCAGTCCTGTTTGCCGTCGCAGCGGTTGCGATCGATGATAGGCAAAGCGGCGCCAGCCATGGGTTCGCATTGGCTGGGGAGTCGGGGCATAGAGATTAGATGCGGTGCAGGTATACTCAACCTGAATGACCGAAAAAATCCTGGCCGTTCTCGCCTCTTTTATCATCGCCACCATTTCCAGTTCAGGATATGTGGGAATTGCGCTTTTGATGGCGATCGAGTCGACGTGCATTCCACTGCCGTCGGAAATCATCATGCCGTTTTCCGGCTACCTGGTGCATACGGGCCAGTTGAAGCTGATCTGGGTGGCCACGGCAGGCGCTCTTGGCTGCAATCTCGGATCGCTGCTGGCTTACTGGATTGGAGCGCTGGGCGGACGGCCGTTTATCGCGAAATATGGGCGCTTTGTATTGCTGAACCATCACGATCTTGATCGCGCAGAGCATTTTTTCAATCGCTATGGCGGGATTACGGTTTTCGTAGGTCGTCTGCTTCCGGTGGTTCGCACCTTTATTGCTTTGCCTGCTGGTATCGCCAAGATGCCGCAGCTGCGCTTCCATCTTTATACGTTTGTAGGGTCCTGGCCATGGTGCTATGCGCTGGCGTATGTGGGGATGAAGCTGGGGCAGGCGTGGGAGACGGATCCTCGCTTCAAAGCTGCATTTCATCGCTTCCATTTGGCGGTAGAAATTGTGCTCTTGATTGGGGTGGGGTGGTTTTTATGGACCCACTGGAAGAACCGCGTGCGGCCTGAGGAAGCATGAAGCCATCCTGCTGCATAAGCTCTCCATTCGTACCATGGAAATTACCATTTGAGATGTGGAATTTGCCAAAGTATGCCTTGGGAGCAGAGACTACATTGTTTGAACTGCCAATCATCTTTATTTGAAAGAAGGACGAAGTAAGGAATGTCTACGCCTCAAGACGGCGGCCAGAAGGCTGCTGCAGATTCAAAGGTCCAGCCGGCGACGGGAAAACTGGGAGTGATGACGGTAGGAATGGGGTCGGTGGCCACGACTCTGATCGCCGGAGTTGAAGCGGTTCGCAAGGGTTTGGCAAAGCCGATTGGGTCGCTGACGCAGATGGGGACGATTCGACTGGGCAAGCGCACGGACGGACGCAGCCCGCTGATTAAAGACTTCGCTCCTCTCGCAGATTTGAACGATGTGGTCTTTACCGGGTGGGATATTTTTCCGGAGGACATGTACGAGGCGGCGGAACATGCAGCGGTTCTCGATCGCGACCACCTGAAGACGATGAAGCCTTTCCTTGAGAGCATCAAGCCGCTGCCTGCGGTCTTTGATCAGCACTATGTGAAGCGGCTGAATGGTACACACGTCAAGCAGGGCAAGAGCAAGTGCGACCTGGCGCAGCAAATTCGTTCGGATATTCAGGCATTCAAGGCGCAGGTAGATCGCGTAGTGGTGATCTGGTGCGGGTCGACAGAGATCTTTCTTGAGCCTTCGGCTGTTCACCAGACGATTGAGGCATTCGAGAAAGGGTTGGTGGACAACGATCCGAATATTGCGCCTTCGCAGATTTATGCCTATGCTGCGTTGAAGGAAGGTGTTCCGTTCGCAAACGGTGCGCCGAATCTTACGGTCGATCTGCCTTGCATGCAGCAGCTTTCCAAGCTGACGGGCGCGCCGATCTGCGGCAAGGACTTCAAAACGGGACAGACTTTCATGAAGACGGTGCTCGCCCCGGCCTTCAAGACGCGCATGCTTGGTGTCGCAGGTTGGTACTCGACCAACATTCTCGGCAACCGCGATGGAGAAGTTCTGGACGATCCGGAGTCGTTCAAGACGAAGGAAGAATCCAAGCTGGGCGTGCTGGATTTTATTTTGCAGCCGGACCTTTATCCTGATCTCTATAAGGACATTTACCACAAGGTTCGCATTAACTATTACCCACCACGTGGTGATAATAAAGAGGGTTGGGATAACATTGATATCTTCGGATGGCTCGGCTATCCGATGCAGATCAAGGTCGATTTCCTCTGTCGTGATTCGATTCTGGCGGCACCGCTTGCTCTTGATCTTGTGTTGTTCCTCGATCTGGCGCAGCGTACTCCAGAGCTGAAGCATCGCGGTATTCAGGAATGGCTGAGCTTCTACTTCAAGTCACCGATGACGGCGGAAGGGCTGTATCCGGAGCATGATTTGTTTATTCAATCGATGAAGCTGAAGAACACTTTGCGGCACATTATGGGTGAGGATTTGATCACGCATCTTGGGCTGGAGTATTACGACTGAGGGTTTCTAACAAGATATTGCGGCGTACCTTTCAGCGTGCGCCGCTTTTGCTTTCGGAATCGAGACGGACAGCGATATTCTGAGATGCAGGAGGACTGAATGGCGACATCGACACATGTGCCGATCGAGGTATACCTGCGGTCTTCCTACGAGCCGGATGCGGAGTATGTGGACGGCGAGATCGAGGAGCGTCCGGTGGGCGAACGGGACCATGCAGCTTGGCAGGCAGCGATCGTTGTCTGGTTTTTTCAGCACAGCCGGGAATGGAATATAACCGTTCTTCCAGAATTGCGAGTTCAAGCTGGAGCATCTCGCTTTCGCGTTCCTGACGTAGCTGTTCTTGATTCTTCTGCTCCGGTTGAGCAGATCACTACGCATGCTCCTATTGCTGTATTTGAGGTGCTCTCGCCTGAGGATAGGGTCAAACGGTTGAAGCACAAACTCGAAGATTATGCCACGATGGGCATTCCGCAGATCTGGGTAATTGATCCTGAGGATTGCAGCTTCTCCCGATACGAAAACAAGCAGCTCGTGACCCGCGATCGCTTTGACGAGGCTGAGCGCGGGATTTCGTTTGAAGTCGGTGAGATTGCGAAGCTGCTCAAGCGATAAATGGTCTTAATCGTCGAGCACATTCACATCGATGCTCCGGTTGGACGCTGTTTTTATTTATCACTCAATATCGATCTTCATCAGGACAGCACTGCGCAGACCCGAGAGCGTGCAATTGCAGGTGTAACCTCGGGTTTCATTGGACTGGGCGAGTGCGTTACGTGGCGCGGCAGGCATTTCGGCATTATGCTGCGGCATACAAGCAAAATAACTGCTTATGATGCTCCCAGATTCTTTGAGGATACGATGGTATCCGGCGTCTTTCGCAGCTTTCGGCATCGGCACTTTTTTAGGCCGGAAGGCACCGGCACACTGATAGAAGACAATTTGGAATTTGCCGCGCCTGTTCCGGTGTTTGGGAAAATTGCCGAAGCTTTCGTGCTGGAGGAATATCTTCGATGCTTTCTGCGTGAGCGGAATGCCTTCATCAAGCAGGTAGCCGAATCAGAGGAGTGGCGGAAGTACCTGCTCGAATAAATCCGCACCAATTTCGACACTGCTTTTCCTCATGGAATCACAACTTGCGCTTTTGCTTCGCCTGAAGGGATGTATGCGGCGGAACTAAAATAGACCTATTCCAATGGCTGAATTTACCCATCTGCATCTGCATACCGATTACTCGCTCCTTGATGGGGCGTGCGACGTGGACAAGCTTGTCAACCGTGTGGCCGATATCGGCCAGAGCGCGGTTGCCATTACCGACCACGGCAATATCTACGGGGCGGTGCATTTTTTCGATGCGGCGAAGAAGCGCGGCATCAAGCCGATTCTGGGATGCGAGCTTTACATATGCAAGAAGGATGATCATCGCGCTGATCCGCAGGGCGATGACTACAACCACCTGCTGGTACTGGCGGAGAATGAAGAAGGCTACCGCAACCTGGTGCGGATTACGTCGGAGTCTTCGCTGCATGGTTTTTATCGCAAGCCCCGCATCAGTAAGAAATATCTGGCGGAGCACTCGGAGGGGCTGGTTGGTTTTTCCGGCTGTCTCGCAGGGGAGCTTTGCGAAAACCTGATGGCAGCGAAGTATGAGGCGGCGCGGTCGACGGCGGCGCAGTATCAGGACATTTTCGGCAAAGGAAATTTCTTCCTCGAGATTCAGGACCAGGGACTGGAACTGGAGAAGAAGATTCATGCGGACTTGTTCCGACTGGAAAAGGAACTGGACATTCCGCTGGTGGCGACCAATGACAGCCACTATCTCTGCGAAGACGATTCGCATGCGCATGAAGTGTTGCTCTGCGTGCAGACGGCCTCATCGATTCACGATCCGAAGCGGTTCAAGTTCGATTCCGATCAGTTTTATGTGAAGACGGCGGCGGAGATGGAGAAGCTGTTCTCGCATGCTCCGCAGGTGGTGAACCGCACGATGCAGTTTGCCGAGCGCTGTAACATGAAGCTGAGCAAGGTAGACAATCCGTTTCCGGAGTTTGCGGTTCCCGCGGGGCACACAATTGACAGCTACTTTGAGCAGGTGTGCCGCGAGGGCTTCCGAAAACGGCTGGACACTTCCATTCGTCACCTGCAGGATCGCGGGCTGCTGCGGCAGCCGATTGCAGACTACGAGGCACGGCTGGAGCGGGAACTCTCGATCATCAAGCAGATGAAGTTTCCCGGCTACTTCCTGATCGTGTGGGACTTTATTCGCTATGCGCGGGAGCAAGATATTCCGGTGGGACCGGGGCGTGGGTCGGCGGCAGGATCTCTAGTGAGCTACGTGATGGAGATCACGGATATCGATCCACTGCAGAATGCACTGCTGTTTGAGCGCTTTCTGAATCCTGAGCGCATCTCGATGCCGGATATCGATATCGACTTCGACATGAATCGCCGTGGCGAGGTGATTGATTATGTCACGCGAAAGTATGGACGCGAGCAGGTGGCGCAGATCATTACGTTTAATACGATGGCGGCGAAGGCGGCGATTAAAGATGTGGGTCGCGCGCTGGATATGCCTTACGGTGATGTGGACCGCATTGCCAAGCTGGTGCCGACGACGATTGGCGTGACGATTGAGCAGGCACTGAAGGATTCGCCGCCGCTGCAGGAGGCTTACGACACGAATACCCAGGTGCGCGAGCTGATTGACACGGCGAGGAAGCTTGAGGGACTGGTCCGCGGTGCTGGTGTGCATGCGGCCGGCGTGGTGATTGCGCCGCGTCCGCTGACTGACCTCGTTCCAGTGGTGCGCAGCAAAAACGATGAAATCGTGACCGCCTATGACATGAAGGCGGTCGAAAAAATGGGCCTGCTCAAGATGGACTTCCTTGGGCTGACCACGCTAACGGTGATTGATGATTGTCTGAAGCTCATCAAGCGCAATCGCGATGAAGTGGTTGATATGGCGACGATTCCGCTGGATGATCAGTTGACGTATGAGCAGGTCTTCCATCGCGCGCTGACCTCGGGCGTGTTCCAGTTTGAGTCGGGCGGCATGCGCGACGTGTTGCGGCGGTATAAGCCGACGTCGGTGGAAGACCTGACAGCTTTGAATGCTCTGTATCGTCCGGGGCCGATCCAGGGCGGCATGATCGACGACTTCATCGAGCGCAAGTGGGGCCGCAGAAAAGTGGAATACGATCTGCCGCCGATGGAGACGATTCTCAAGGAGACGCTGGGCGTCATCGTCTACCAGGAACAGGTGATGCAGATTGCTAACGCGGTCGCGGGCTACTCGCTGGGCGAAGCCGACCTGCTGCGGCGCGCGATGGGCAAGAAAAATCTTGAGGAGATGACGAAGCAGCGTGAGCGATTTGTAACTGGCGCTGCTGCGAATAAGTTTCCAAAAGATACGGTAGCCAAGGTCTTCGACCTGATGGAGCAGTTTGCCGGATATGGCTTTAACAAGTCGCACTCGGCGGCGTATGCACTGCTGGCATACCACACGGCTTATCTGAAGACACACTTTCCGGTGGAGTTTATGGCAGCGCTGTTGACTTCAGAAATTTCGAAGCCGGAGAACGTGGTCAAGTACATCAAGGAATGCCGCGAGATGGAGATTCGGGTAGAGCCGCCGGATGTACTCTTCAGCGATGCGGATTTTACGCCGCATGGTAAGGCGATTCGTTTTGGGCTGACGGCGATTAAGAACGTTGGGCGCAACGCGATTGACTCCATCCTGGCGGCACGCAATGAACTGGCGGAGCAGAAGAAGACATTCGCTTCGTTCTGGGAGTTCTGCGAGAAGGTCGATCTGCGGTTGATGAATAAGCGCGTGATCGAATCGCTGATCAAGGCCGGAGCGCTGGATTCGTTCGGGCGCCGGTCAGCATTGGCTGCATCCGTGGACAAAGCTATGGAGCGCGCGCAGAAGACACAGCGCGATCTTGAGTCGGGGCAGCATGGGCTCTTTGGAATTTTCGATGATCATCCGGCGATGGCTGCGAAGGCTGATGACTTGCCGAATATCCCTGATTGGGATGAACACCAGCGGTTGCAGTTTGAGAAGGAAGTGCTCGGGTTCTTTGTCTCAGGTCATCCGCTGGACAAGTATGCGGAGAAGCTGCGGAATCTGCCGGGCGTGATCGACACGGCGACGGCGATGGAGACCAAGCCATCTCCGAGCCCGGTGCGGCGCGGGCAGGCTCCGGAGCCGGATACTGCAATTGCGGGCGTGATTGTCGGCCTGAAGGTGGCGAAGTCGAAGCGCTCTGGCGAGCTGTATGCGCAGGCGGCGCTTGAAGATGCTTCGGGGAAGATCGACCTAATCTGCTTCCCGAAAGACTATGAGCGTCTGAAAGAGACGCTGAAGATCGAGGTTCCGGTGATTGTGCGCGGACAGCTGCGCGCTGAAGAAGATGCCGCGCCGAAGCTTGCGGTGATGTCGATTCAGGCGCTGGAAGATGTGAAGGTGCGGCTGCCGCAGAATATTCGTATCCGTGTGCCGTTGGAGCGGGCGAGCGAGGCGACATTAACACAGTTGCGGCAGATGATTGCTGCGTCTCCGGGACCGGGGAAGCTGATGCTGAATCTCGAACAGAAGGGCGAGTTCTGCGTGATGCTGGAGCCTATGGGCGTGACGGTTGGCGCGGACCGCGGGTTTGTGGATCGCGCGGAAGAGTTGCTGGGCCGAGGCATGGTGCAGACGCTGGATTGATAGCCCATCCTCAATGGGACAGATGCGCTATTACGGCTTCGGCAACTGCCTGCGGAGCTTCCCGATGAACGAAATGTCCTGCTCCGTCGATGACGATACGCCGATATCCGCCGGTGAAATATTTTTCCTGGCCTTCAGATTCTTTTGGGCTGTCGCAGAAGTCTGAGCCACCTTGAATCATCAAGGTGGGAACGGATATTTTCTCTATTTCGCTCAATCTACGTCGTAGAGGATCAAAGGATGGATCTCGCGGCTCCTGTGGCAGCCAGCGCAGCCTGTATCCATTGAGCGTAGTTGCGATCCAGTCCGGATGGGTGAAATTCTGCGTTGTCGTCAGAAGTTCTTCTTCGGTGTACCAACCCGGTGGGCTCCATGTTTCCCACTGGATGCGCGCGAATCCGACGGGATCTTTGCGTACCACCTCCACGCCGCCATCGATACATTGAAACCACTGGTACCAGAAGCGCATGGATTGGGGAAAGTCCGGGACTTTAAAAACTCCGTGCGGCTGATAGGCGAGCGCGAGGGCTGCGATTGCTGTTACGCGCTCGGGGAAGAGAGCAGCCATGATGTAGGCGGCGCGTGCCCCCCAATCGTGTCCCACAACAGCGAATCGCTTCCACTCTAAAGCGTCGGTTAGATCAATGGCATCCTGTGCGAGCGCTTCGCCGCCTGCATAGCGTTGCGTGCTTTCGGAGAGAAACCGGGTAGGAAGAGAACCACGTAAACAGGGCGCGACGGTTTTGAATCCGGCGGCCTGGAGAAGCGCGGCGACTGGAGTCCATCCGCGAGCAGTATCCGGCCAGCCATGAAGCAACAGAACAGGGAAGCCGTCTCGAGAGCCGCCTTCTTCATAAAAGATTTCAAGGAATCGAGTTTGGATTGAAGGCATGCAGGTTTCTCTCCTCATGCTTGAGAAGCAGGATAGTGACAGCGTGTTTGTCTAGTTGGAGATGAATCCATACAATCAAAAAGTAAGACTTGCAGCGTCTATGACTGAGCAGGCAGGCAATTTAGATCAGGTGCAGGCGGTGGCTGAGGCTACTCCTGCGGCGTGGGTGAAAACGGAGCTGGCACGGCATGCGCAGCGACCGTATCCGATGGACTTTATCGAAAGTATATTCACCGACTTCAGCGAGATTCACGGCGACCGCGCCTTCGGCGACGATGCGGCGATGGCGTGTGGCATGGCACGGTTTCATGGCGAAGAGGTCATGGTCATCGGCAACCTCAAGGGTCGCACGGTGAAGGAGCGTATCGAACGGAAGTTCGGTTCGCCCGATCCCGAGGGCTATCGCAAGGCGTTGCGAGCGATGAAGATTGCAGAGAAGTTCGGGCGTCCAGTCTTCACATTCATCGATCTTGCGGGCGCAAATCCCGGCATTGGCGCGGAAGAGCGCGGCCAGGCGGAGGCGATTGCGCGGAACCTGATCGAAATGTCGCGGCTGCGCGTTCCGCTGATTGCGACGATCACGGGTGAAGGCGGTTCGGGCGGCGCGCTGGCGCTGGCGGTTGCCGATCGGGTTCTGATTCTGGAAAATGCCATCTATTCGGTGATCTCACCGGAGGGCTGCGCTTCGATCATGTGGCGCGACGCAACCAAGCGGGCACAGGCGGCTGAGGCGCTGAAGGTTACGGCACAGGATGTTAAGGCGCTCGGTTGCGTTGATGATATTGTGCCGGAACCGGTGGGCGGTGCACAGGCGAATCCTGAAGAGGCTGCGCAACTTATCGACGAAAAGCTAAGGTGGCACTTTAACGAAATAAAGGCGATGCCACTCGAAGAAATGCTGCAGCGGCGCTATGAGAAGTTTCGCAATATCGCGCAATTTTATACGACATAATGAATGATTGTTCTCAGTGAGTCATACGCGGGGAGATTTTTCAGGGTGAGCCTATGAAGTCTCCGGGACGCCTGCGCTCCTTTAGCTGGTTTGCTCTTGCCGCCATCTATTTTGCTTTTGCGCAGCAGATATCTCTGCGCGCGGCGAATGGGTTGAGCTCTGCCGATTGGCTTCTTCCGGTCAGCAGTCTCATGCTGCTGTTTCTGTTGCTGGTTGGTTATGCGGCGATGGGCTACGCAGGGCAGTCGCAGCGAGAACCGCTGAAGGCAATGGGTCTGATCCGCCGTGAGGGCTGGAAGCGCGAGGCGGTATTAGGCATAGCTCTGGGCTGGAGCGGAGTGGTTGCCTGTGCGTTGCCCATGGCGCTGTTCGGCGGACTGATTGTCAGTTTCTGGACGAATGAGCACCAGTTTTTTCTGCTGTTTGTAAACATTCTGACCCTGGCGCTGGCGGCGCTGACGGAAGAAGTTGCATTCCGCGGATATCCTTTCCAGCGGCTGATCGATGCGATGGGCCCAACATTGGCCACGCTGGTAATGTCGCTGCTTTTCGCTTCCATGCATGTGCTCAATCCGAACGCTACGGCGGCGAGTACGCTGGTGACCGTATTTGCCGGCTGGCTGCTCTCGATTGCTTATCTGAGAACACGGGCGCTGTGGCTGTCGTGGGGCTTCCATTTTGGATGGAATGCCAGCATGGGACTGATTTTCGGGTTGCCGGTCAGCGGGCTGACGATCTTCAATCCGGTGGTTACAACGAGGGCGCGGGGGCCTATCTGGTTCACGGGGGGTAGTTATGGGCCGGAAGGCAGCGCCATTGCAGTGATTGTGCTGCCGATGCTGATGGTTATTTTGATCAAGGCCACTCGGGATTATGCGTATAAATATGCCCAGCCGGTGATTGTGCCGGGCGGCATTCCGGTGGATGTGGACGCGATGGCGCGGCGACAGCACGAGGCGGCTATGGGACCTGCGGCTGCGGTCGCTCCTTCAGAGCCGAAGCTGGTGCAGATATTGCCGGTGCAGGGGTCTTTCAATGGAGCGACTAGCGCTTCTGCCGAGCGGCAGGAAGACAGGGAGACGGCCGGCGACCAGCTTCCCGAATAAATATCCCGCACATTTCTTTTTCCCACTTCAAAACAATTCATGCACGGCTGGCCTTATGGCTCTTGCAAACTGCATTAAATCGGGCCATGCTTATGGTCATAACGATTTGAGGGCCTCATGATGCAGGGGTTCGCAACACAAGGCGCGAGACGCCACAGCCCGCTGCGAGTTGCGGTAGCTGCGGCAGCTCTGATGTTTTTCCCTACGATGAATGCTATGTCTCAGGTGTTCACAGTCGGCCCTGAGCAAATCGGAGGGCACTATCTCGAGTTCCATCCGACTCACGTCGATCTTCCTTCAGAGCCACTGACTCCGCGTGGACGGCAGGAATTGATTCGATTCCTGACGGCGGAACATGGTTTTGCCATGCGTCCATTGCCGCTGGCAAGCAAGGGTGTGACGCTGCACGCGAACGGCGATATGCAGCCGACGGGTTCTGATTACATCAATGAATTGAACGAACATGGCACTTCCGCCAAACCCGGTGACCGCTGCATCATTACGGACGTGAGCATCAAGGAAAACAAGATTGTTTTCCTGTTGAACGGCGGCCCGGATCATAAGCACAAATGGATGCGACATATCTCGCTGGGGACCGACCCAAACTACACGACGCCGATTGCGCAGGACAGTGGGCAGGAACCGGTAGGTTCACGCATCACGCTGGTCTTCGCGCATGACGTGCCGGATGTTTCCGGCCAGCAGGTAGAGGCGTTGCTGGCGCCGGTGCTGGGATTCGGCCTGAAGTCTCCCACTGTGGCCTATACCGATACGCTGCCACCAATGCTGAAGCAGGCCATTCTCGACCACCATGTCCTGGTGGGGATGAGCACAGAGATGGTCATCCATGCGATGGGAACGCCGCAGCAGAAGGTTCGCGAGCAGGAAGGGCAGATGCCGTTTGAGGAATGGATTTACGGCGAAGCTCCGAAGCCGGTCGAGTTTGTGCGCATCAACGGCAACCGCGTGATCCGCGTAGAGACTGCTGAAGTGGGTAAGCCTCCGGTGATTCGCGCAGACAATGAAATGGGCGACTACTGGAATACGGTGGCCGATCCGAACGTACACATCGTGAAACTGGGTGACGAAGATCCGGCAGAAGCGGCCAAGCAAACGGCGCCGCAGGCTCCGCCTTCGTTACGGAAGCCTGGGGAAACGCTGCCTACGGATGACCAGAAAGACCGTCCTACGATGCAGCCGGTGCAGTTCCCGACCGGGATGGGGAAGGATTCCGATCAGCAGAAGCCAGCGCCTCCTATGCCGACTACAACTACAACTACAACTACAACTACAACTACAACTACAACGTCTCCGGCTCCACAAGGGACGAGTGGATCGGCTCCACAACAATATGTGGCAAGCGGTTCTACGCCGCATCGATAGATTTTTTTAGTTTGGTGAAATTGTTCTCTCCCACTCTTTCGCAGAGCACGCAAAAGGATAGTGCACCCGCCCGCAACAACTCCCTACCTTCAGCGGCGCGAATCTCCGCGTCGGATACAGTATTCTGAAAACATGCTTGATTATGAAATTACTCCGTCCCAGCTGGCCGCGATCATCGCCGGGCCGGAGCGGGAGCGTACTGTGTTGCTGGATGTTCGAGAGCCGGGGGAGTTTGCGATTGCCCGCATCGAAGGTAGCACGCTGATGCCCATGGGCGATGTGCCCAGCCGCGCCAACCACGAACTGGACCCGGACGCGCATATCGTGACCATCTGCCATCATGGCGTGCGATCCATGAACGTGGCTGTCTGGCTGCGGAACCAGGGATTTGAACAGACGCAATCTCTTCGTGGGGGCATAGATGCGTGGGCTGCATCGGTCGATCCCAGCGTGGCCCGGTACTGACACAACTTCGATTTTAAGCGAGACAGATGACAAAAAAACGCAAGCTGCTGCACTGGATACCAGCGCTGATCGGTATCGCCGTGATATTGATCGAGTCTACGGGCACGATGTCGGCGTCGAATACTAGCCGCTGGCTGCTGCCGATCTGGACGAAGCTTTTTGGCCCCGTGACCCCGGAGCATTGGGCGGTAATTCACCACTGGATTCGCAAGATCGGGCATTTTGTGGGCTATGGGCTGGTAAGCCTGGGATTCTTTGAAGGCTGGCGCACGACCTTTGCCGAGAAAGCAGGAAGCGCCCAAAAGCATTTTGCCATGGCGGCTCCACTGGCGCTGCTGTGCACACTGGTGCTGGCTTCCTGGGATGAGTGGCATCAGTCGCTCCTGCCGGGGCGCACGAGCAAAGTTTCCGATGTCGGCATCGATTTCGCAGGTGCGCTGGCGGCGCATCTATTGCTTTTGGCCGTGCTGATGGTTGTGTGGAGGACGCGTTCGAGGCGAGCGGTCCATTTGTAGAGATATACTTCGGTGTTTGCAATCAAGGAGTCACGATGCCGACTGCGGTTGAATATGCGCGCAAGGAATATCCGCGCTTTGTAGAAGAACTGAAGACGCTTTTGCAGATCCCGTCCGTTTCGACGTTGCCGGAGCATAAGGGTGATGTGCGCCGTGCTGCGGAAGCCCTGGTGGCTGAATTGGAGCGCATCGGTATGGAGAATGTGCGGCTGATCGAAGGCGAGGGGCATCCGCTGGTTTACGGCGATTGGCTGCATGCCGATGGTAAGCCTACCTGCCTTTGCTATGGGCATTACGATGTGCAGCCCCCCGATCCGCTCGACGAATGGCTGTCGCCTCCGTTTGAGCCGACGGAGCGGGATGGCAACATCTATGCGCGCGGAGCGGTGGACGATAAGGGCCAGATGTATATGCACGTGAAGGCGCTGGAGTCGCTCTTCGCCGCGCATGACGGCAAGCTGCCGCTGAATATTCGCGTCATTCTGGAAGGCGAAGAGGAAGTGGGCGGCGAGTCGATCGCAAAATTTGTGCGCGAGCATCCGGAGCAGCTGAAGGCCGACTTTGCGCTGGTCTCTGACACGGAGATGTTTGCGCCTGAGCTGCCGACGGTGTGTGTGGGTCTGCGTGGCATGATCTATACGGAGATTGAAGCACGAGGCGCGAAGACCGATCTGCATTCCGGTATCTATGGCGGGGCGGCGCCGAATCCTTTTGTGGCGCTCGCGCAGATTATTGCCCAACTCAAGGATAAGGACGGGCGCATTCTGATTCCGGTCTTCTATGACAAGGTGCAGAAACCGAGCGCGGATGAGTTGAAGGCGTGGCAGAATCTTCCGTTCGACGAAGAGTATTACCGCAACACTGAAGTTGGTTCTACGCAGCTGACGGGAGAGCCGGGTTATTCGGTAATTGAACGCACGTGGGCGCGTCCTACGCTCGATGTGCATGGCATGCCGGGCGGTTTTACCGGAGCGGGCGCGAAGACGGTGATTCCGGCGAAGGCGGTTGCGAAGGTTTCCATGCGGCTGGTGCCCGACATGGAGCCGCAGGAAGCTTTTGCGCAGTACAAGAGCTATGTTGAGTCGCTGAAGCCTGCCGGCATTGAGCTCGATGTAAGGCTCATCCATTCGGGCGATCCGATTGTGGTGGGTACAGACAATGCATATATCCGAGCCGCGACGGCGGCTTTGAAACAGGTCTGGAACAAAGAGACCGTGTTCATTCGCGGTGGCGGATCGATTCCTATTGTCGGCGACTTCGAGCGCCATCTAAAAATTCCAACGGTGCTGATGGGCTTCGGGCTTCCTGACGATAACCTGCATGCGCCCAACGAGAAATTTCATCTTGCGAATTTCTATCGCGGCATTGAATCGATCATTACCTTCTTTGAAGAAGTAGGGAAGTGAACGGTTTTGTTCTGGCAGGCGGACGCAGCACCCGCATGGGGCGCGATAAGGCGCTGCTTCAATACAACGGACGACCTCTGGTAGAGCATGCGGTCTATTTGTTGGGCGAAGCAGGGCTGGAGCCCCACATCGTAGGAACGCGCGCCGATCTTGCCACATACGCGCCGGTGATCGAGGACATGCATCCGGACTGCGGTCCGCTAGGCGGCATGGAGGCTGCGCTTGCTGCGACGAGCAGCGAATGGAATGTTTTTCTGCCAGTCGATCTGCCGCTGCTGCCGGTTATTTTTCTGCGTTATCTCAAGGAACGTGTTGATATTACTGCGGCGGCGGTTACAATTCCTTCGTTTGCGGGCCGGCCGCAGCCACTGTGCGCGGTTTATAGCCGAAGCCTGCTCGGAGGTATCCGCAGCGCGATTGCGGCGGGGGATTACAAGGTGATGCGCGCAGTTGAGACGGCGGCTAGTGCGCGAGAGGTAGATATTTTCGGCGTGGAGGCAGTGACTGCGAGCTCAGATTGGCCGGTACAACTTCCGCTTTATCGCTGGGTTCAAAACGTGAATACACCGGCGGATTTTGCTCGGCTGGGGAGCCTGATACTCTGATGGGAAGGAGATTCCGTCAGCTTGAGCACAGTACCTATCATCGTCGTTGATGAGAAGAGCAACGGGTCAAAGCAGGAGCCGTATATCGCCTTCGAAAAGGTGTCGAAATCCTTTGGCGATCTGGTTGTGCTGGATCAGGTAAGCTTCTTTGTGCTGCCTGGCGAAACGCTCTGCATCCTCGGGCGCAGCGGCGTTGGCAAGTCGGTCTCACTGCAGCAGATCATGGGGTTTCTCAAGCCGGATTCCGGCCAGATTCTTGTCGCTGGGCAAAATATCTGCGGGTATTCCGAAGAGCAGATGCAGGCCGTCCGGCGAAAAGTCACGATGGTCTTTCAGAACGGAGCGCTCTTTGATTCACTGAGCGTCGGCGAGAATGTGGCCTTTCCACTGCGCGAGCGCGGCGAGTTGATGGAGGATCAGATCCAGCAGATCGTCAATGGTCTTCTGGAAATGGTGGGCGTCGCCGGCATGAAGGACTTGCTGCCGTCTGACCTGTCGACAGGAATGAAACGGTCTGTAGCCATTGCGCGTGCTTTATCGGCGCAGCCCGATGCGATTCTTTACGACGAGCCAACAACGATGGTCGACCCGCTGATTGCGCGGTTGCTCGGCGATCTGATTCAAAAGCTGAAGCACCAGCTGCATCTCACCAGCATTGTTGTGACACATGACATGAGGTTCGCCAAGAAGCTTGCAGACCGTGTTCTGTTTCTTCACCAGGCGAAGGCACACTTTTTCGGCACCATGGAGGAGATGGAAAAGTGTGACGATGAGATTGTGCGTCAGTTTCTAGAACTTGATGCCCTTGTTTTGCCGGAAGCATAACTATGAAAGCGACAAAAAAGGGAGCAGCAAAAGTTTCGCATACGACAGCGGCTGATTTCATTGGCACCTGGAAGCTAGTCGATTATTCCTTCCTGCATGAAGATGGAACGGTGGAAAAGCCCTGGGGCGACCACGTTGTCGGCTATCTGCTTTATTCTGCTGAAGGCTACATGAGCGGTAACCTCAGCCCGGCAGGGCGCAGACATAAGGTCGACAAAACCGAGGGTAAAAGTACAAGCCGGAAACGAGATTACATCGCATATGCCGGACCTTACACGGTCGAAGGTGACACGGTGACGCATCATGTGGAAGTAAGCCTCTTCCCCAACTGGCTGGGAACGGCGCAGCTCCGCTACCACACGCGTGAAGGCGACAAGATGACGCTGCGGACGCCGCCCATTCGGTCAGGCAAGGGCGTGGTAGCTGTACAGCTTACGTGGGAGAAAGTAAACAAGTAAGGTTGTTACACTAAAAGTGTGAAGATTGCGCTCGCTCAGATCAATCCCACTATCGGGGATTTCACCGGAAATGTAGAGAAGATTCTCGATTTCACGCGCAGGGCGGCGGATGGGAAGGCCGACCTGATTCTCTTTCCCGAACTTGCTGTCTGCGGATATCCTCCTGCCGATTTTCTCGATAAACCGTCATTTATTGCACGCTCGGAAGAGGCGATTGCCGAAGTTGCCCAGGCTACGGCTGACCTGAACATAGCCAGTATCGTTGGCTATGTGACGCATGCGCCTGCGGGAACGGGAAAGCGCGTGATGAACTCGGCTGCGCTTCTGCGTGGCGGTGAGATCGCCTTCGTTCAATCGAAGATGCTGCTGCCTTTCTACGATGTATTTGATGAGCAGCGATATTTTGCTCCTGCAGAAAAACAGCACCTTATCCACTTCTGTGGCAAACGCGCGGCGCTCACTATCTGCGAAGATGCATGGAACGATAAGAACTTCTGGCATAAGCGGCTCTATGGGGTTGACCCGGTAGAGGAGTTGATGCGCGAGGGCGGCGATCTCATCCTGAACATTTCTGCATCGCCTTACTGGCGGGGCAAGCGCAAAACGCGCAAGGAAATGCTGGCGGCGATTGCGCGGCATCATCGTACGCCTGTGGTGATGGTGAACCAGGTGGGTGGTAACGATAGCCTGATCTTTGACGGGTCGAGTTTGGCGATCGATGCAGATGGCTCGGTGCTGGCGCAGGCGAAATCGTTTGAAGAGGATTTGATCTTTTGCGATTTCGCGTCGCGTACCGGCGACATGCATTACCAGACGGAAAATGTGGATGAAGCTATCTACAACGCGCTGGTTCTGGGAACACGGGACTATGTTCACAAATGCGGATTCTCGAAGGTTCTGATCAGCTTGAGCGGCGGTATTGACTCTGCGTTGGTGGCGGCGATCGCGGTGGATGCGCTGGGTAAAGAGAACGTAACCTGCATCGGTATGCCCAGCCCGTATTCATCGGCAGGTTCGGTCGATGACAGCCGGCATCTTGCCGAGAACCTCGGAATTCGCTTCGAGGTAATTTCGATCAGTGATCTATTCGGCGGATACGGGAAGGCGCTTGGTCCACTTTTTGCGGGGCTTAAGCCGGATATTACGGAAGAGAATATTCAGTCGCGTATCCGAGCCAATTTGATGATGGCGCTGTCGAATAAATTCAATGCACTGGTGCTGACCACTGGCAATAAATCGGAGATGTCGGTTGGCTACTGCACGCTTTACGGCGATATGGTTGGCGCGCTGGCAGTGATTGGCGATCTGGTAAAGACCCGGGTCTATGATCTCTGTCGCTTCGTCAATCGTAATGGTGAGCGCATTCCGATGGCGATTCTCGAAAAGCCCCCATCAGCTGAATTGCGGCCCGACCAAAAGGATACGGACTCGCTGCCTCCGTACGAAGTGCTCGATCCGATTCTGGAAGCGTATGTTGAGCGCTACGAAACGCCGGAAGAGATTGCCGCAAAGCAAAAGGTGGATATCCAGCTGGTGCGTAAGGTTGTCAAACTGGTGGAGCGCAGCGAATACAAGCGCCAGCAGGCGGCGCCGGTATTGAAGGTAACGATGAAAGCATTTGGACCGGGCAGGCGCTTTCCTATCGCGGTAAAAGTTCAGGTATAGATTTCAAGACTCACTGCTTCGGCAGAAAGGAATTCGATGCATTTTTGTAATTCACTTCGCAACACTCTTTTTGCGGTTGCTCTCACGGCAATGGCCGCTCCACTACTGCATGCGCAAACAGAAGAGGTGCCATCAGCGCCCAGTACTGCGGCTCCTGTACCGGGAATACCGCAGTTTCCGCCCGTAGACCCAAAGAATTTCACGGCAAGCACACCATCGAAACAAGAGGTCGATGCGTTTCTGCATCAGCTATGGGGATATGATGCGGACCGCGTCTGGCAGATACAGGCGATTCAGAAGACAGCTGCTCCTGGCGTGAACAAGGTCACCGTTCTGGCGGCACAGAAGAAGAATCCGCAACAGATTGGATCGCTGCAGTTTTTTACCACTCCCGATGGTCAGCATCTGATATCGACGGAAGTGATGCCTTTCGGCGCGCGTCCATTTGACGCGGCGCGTAAGATACTCCAGGCAGAAGCCAACGGGCCTTCGCGTGGATCTGCTTCGAAAGGCCTGATGCTGGTGGAGTTTGCAGATTTTCAGTGTCCGCATTGCAAAGCAGCCCAGCCAACCATTCAACAGCTGCTGAAGGACTTTCCCAACGCGCATTACGTCTTTGAGAATCTGCCGCTGACGTCAATTCATTCGGAGGCGTTGAAGGCTGCGCTCTACAGCGAGTGCGTGGCAAAACAGAATGGCAACGATGCGTTCTTCAAGTTCGCGGACCTGGTGTTCAATAACCAGCAGGCGCTGACACCACAGACCTCAGACGCAACTTTGAACGATGCGGCCACGAAGGCGGGAGCGGACGCTGCGAAAGTCGGCGCATGCGCTTCGACCCCGGAAGCGAAAGCGAGCGTCGACGCTTCGACCAAGCTGGCCGAGAGCCTCAATGTGAACGAGACGCCAACGCTTTATGTGAATGGCCGCGGACTTCCGCTGGGCGGACTGCCGTATGAAACGCTGAAGGCGATTGTGCAGTTTCAGGCTCAGGACGATAAGTAATTTAGCTCTTAAATAAAGCCGTCATTCTGATTGCATTGGTTCTTCACTTGTAACTCAGAATGACGGCTTTGCTGTTTAGCGCAATCAGGGGTGTACCGGCAGCATGACCAGCTGGCTTGCCGGTTTTGTATGACTCAGTCTCACGATATGAGGCGTAATGAGAATGACGAGCTTCGACACATCCACGTCGCCTTGCTTGTTGGTCGTTGACTGAAAGCCGGGAAGCTCGCTCAAGCCTGGAATGCCAGTGACGGCTGCCGTCTGTTGCCGGGTAAGATTACTGACGACCATGGCGCTCTCGCCTTTTGGGAGCGTGACAATGCCGGTGTATTGTTGCGTATCGAGGATCGGGTTGCCATTCGCAGTCTGACCGCTCAGTGCGTCAATCTTGAAGTCAATTTTGATCGCGACATCTTTGTTTTGCTGGACGTGGGTCGTGGCTTTCAGCGTTAAGCCGAGGTCTTGATACTGCACTTGCGGTATGGTCTGGTTCAAGGAGCTTTGCAACGCGGCGGAACTGATGCCGAGACTCGAAAGCTCACTGGATAAGCCGGCCTGCGAGACGCCGGGGATGCTCAGGGCTGTTCCCGCGAGGTTGGAATAAGTAGAAGTGATAATCGGGTAACGCGACCCGCTGCGGATCATTGCGTCTTCCTGGTCTTGCACGCGCAATTGAACATTATCGAGCAAACGGGTGTCGGAAGAATTGAGGCTGAGATTGGCGGTGGCGCCTTGATTGAGCGTGAGGCCGCTTGCTGTAATGCCGCCTCCGAAGAGTGCGAACGGCTCATTGAAGACCGTCCCAGTGACCATTCCGGAGGCAATGAGGATGGCCACAATGGCAATGTCATCTCCGGCGTTTGCGAGGCCGGCGGCGATGATCTGCTGCACCGCGCTCTGGTTATTCTGGATGATTTGGTTGACTTCGGTCGGTACGTTGAAGATGGTCGTCTGATTCGGAAGCTGGGCGCCGATATTCGTCGTCCGCGTTTGCGCAAGCTCAAACAGCCGCAGCTCCAGCAGCACCTGACTGCGGCCATTGAGCATATCAGTAAGCGTGTGATTCAGCGCGTCGATGCGAGTCTGCGGTGCGCGAATGGTGAGCGTATGTCTTTCCGCCTGGATGGTCGCCTGTTGCGCCTCAAAGACATTGCGCGCCACGTTGCCCATATCGCTCATCTCGGTTGAGCTGAGACCGGGCAGGTATATAGTTTCCATCACCTGCCGCTCATATTTCGCGCGGTTATCCTTGGTATCGAGCGCGACCAGCACTCGCTTCTCATCGAGCGGTACGAAGAAGGTATTGGTAGACATCTTCAGCATCTCTGCAGCCTGGACAAAGTCCACATTGTCGGCATCGAAGCGTACCATCTGGCTTTTGACTGATGTATCGAACATTGGAGATATGCCGTAAGCGGTCAGCACCCGGCGCAACACTTCGGACCCAGGACTGCGAAGGTGAAAACTTTGTACACCTGTTGCAGGCGCAAGACGCACAGGCGGTGCTGCATCTTCTGTCGCCGGCATTACGACCGCATTCTCGTTCCGTTCCGCGTCGCGCACCAGCTCATCGATATGCTGCTCCACGACTGGATTCTTGGGATCGATGAGGTATGCCTCGGCCAGCATGGCTCGCGCAGCGTCATCGTGCCCAAGCAGGCGCTGCTTGCTGGCATCCTGTACGAGCTGGGTTAGATGGTGCTCCCTGGTGATTGCCAGCGCATTTGAGTATTGAGGATTGCCGGGATCCAGCTTGACGGCGCGATTGAACTGCTTCTCCGCCTCGCGCAGATCATTCTTGTCGAGAGCCTTCGCTCCTTCCAGAAATGCATTTGACGCCTCATTTCTCTGGTGCTCGGATGCGAGTTTGTGAGCCTCAGGGAGCGTCGTCTGTGTCTGCGATGCCGCTACTGCGGTCTGCGCCTGAAGGCAGGGAGAAACTGCGAGGAGAGCGCTTAGAAGGACGGCAGTGCCGCGAGGACAGATCATACGCCGTGTGCAAGCAACGCAGCCATGTTGCTGACACAGACCTCCGGCTTGTGCTCCATCAGATCGTCGAAGGAATAGTGGCCGGTCGCGACGGCAATCGTCGGCAATTCGTTGGCCTTGGCCGCGGCAATGTCTGCTGGAGTATCACCCACCACACAGACTGACGCATCGGGACCGGCAATCGCTCGCGCCTGCCTGATCGCGTCGGCAATCATATCCGCGCGAAGAGCGAATTGGTCGCTGAAGCCGCCAAAGCTAAACCAGTGGCGCACGCCAAGCACTTCCAGCTTGAGCCAGCCAATCGACTCAAGATTGCCCGTACCCACGCCGAGGGCCGCGCCCCTGGAGTGCAGGTATGCCAGCATTTCGTCGACGCCAGGCATCTTAACGAGGTTCATCCGCTCGCGCTGCGCTGCAACCGTCGTGCGCATGTGCTCCAGAATATCTTCGAGGCGCGGCTGCCAGTGTTCCGGATCAAGCTCGGCAAGACGGAAGGCATCGTATAGGATGCCGGGATCGGTGTTGCCGCTGAGCGTAACGCCGTCAAGCACGAGCTCGCGGCCCATCACATCACGTACCGCATCGAAGAACGATTCGTAGTGGATGCGGTCGCGGCTACGCAGCAGCGTGCCGTCAATGTCAAAGAGATAGGCTTTCTGCTGATCCCAGTGAAAGCCGTCCCGAATATAGATGCGCGGAGTGCCTTCAGCAGCTTCCGCTAAAACTGTTTCAATGGAAATGGAACTCACTCATTCACTCGCTTTGGTAGTCGCTGTTTTAAGGATAAAGCAGCGACTACGAATCCTGCGAGTGCAGACATTAGCGCACGGCTTGTTTTACTTCAAAAACGGGGCGCTCGCTGCGGGGCGGGCGCTTCAATCCGTGGCGCACCTGCATCGGATCGATGTCGAGTTCAGCAATGGTACGGCTGAGCGTATTGCGGTGCATACCCAGCTCTTTAGCGGCCTTACACTGATTTCCCTTATGATGCGCAAGCACGGCAAGCAGGTAGCGGCGCTTGAATTCGCGGACGGCTTCGTTGTAGGTAATACCGCCGGCATGCATCGCTGACACAAGGGTTTCCAGTTCGCGTTTCACAAAATCCTCTCTCTCATCCCGGATATTTTCCCGGTTGTATATTCATTGGTTGCAAGGGCCCGAAGTCAACCACCGCATGCGGTTTCAGCCAATTCGGCTGCGCATCGCGAATCACTTTCACACCCTCCCGTATGCGCTCACCCAGCCCTGCGGGAGTTACCACAGACGCATCATGCGCCGCCGATAAAAAATACGGCGCAAATTTTGACTGCTCCATCCAGGTCACGTGGGGAAGAAATGCGGAAATCGCCATTACCCCCAGCGTTACCAGTACGCAGCCTTTTATCAGGCCGAAGACAGCGCCGAAAAAACGGTCCGCCCATCCTAGACCAATGGACCGGACTGACCAGCGGATCAACCGTCCTGCAAGCCCGGCTAACACCATTACTGCAATTGCTATCGCGATGAACGCGATTGCTTCCGCCACTCCCGGCGAATGCACCCAGCTATCCAGCCAGGGGAGAACCTTTTGATAATTCCAGCTCGCCAGCATCAGGCCCAAAATCACACCCGCAAGCGAGAATGCCTCTACAAAAAATCCATGCTTGGCCGCGCTTAGTACAGTAACGATCAGGATAATGACGATCGCCCAATCTATCAGTGCCATGCCCGGTCTACTACCTCTTGCTTCTAAAGCGACAACGATTTTCCAGTGAGCAGCTCGTATGCCTGCAGGTATTTCTGCTGGGTCTTTTTCACGACATCTTCCGGCAAGCCGGGAGCGGGGGCCTGCTTATTCCAGTGAATGCTCTCAAGGTAGTCGCGCACAAACTGCTTATCGAACGAAGGCTGCGCGCCGCCGGGCGCATATCCGTCCCGCGGCCAGAAGCGCGAGGAGTCCGGCGTCAACACTTCATCGGCAAGTATGATGCCTTCCGCCGTCGTACCAAATTCAAATTTTGTATCGGCGAGGATCAATCCGCAGCTTTCCGCATGAGCAGATGCTTTGTTGTAGATCTCCAGGCTTAAATCACGCAGAGTTGCCGCCGACCTCGCGCCCACGAGCGCTACCATCTCATCGAAGGAAATATTTTCATCGTGCTTGCCATGCAGACTCTTGGTGGCGGGCGTAAAGATCGGCTCCGGCAATTTGTCTGATTCGCGCAGGCCTTTCGGCAGAGCAATGCCGCACACTGCGCCGGTGGCTTGATAGTCCTTCCAGCCCGATCCGGAGAGGTATCCGCGAACAACGCATTCGGCTGGAAACATCTGCGCGCGTTTCACGAGCATGGAGCGATCGCGCAGTTCACCGGCGTGATCGCGCAGTTCACGCGGATAGAGATTTACATCCGCGGTGATCAGGTGGTTGGGAACAACATCCCTCAAAAAATCGAACCAAAAAAGAGAAATCTGGGTCAGGACCTTGCCCTTGCCGGGAATGCCGCTGGCAAGCACATGATCAAAAGCGGAGATGCGGTCAGTCGCCACAAGGAGTAGAAACTCGCCTACCGAGTATAAGTCGCGCACCTTGCCGCGCGCGTGCAAAACAAGATCACCGAATTCTGTTTCGAGAAGAGCTGGCAAGGGGGTGGTACCTTTCGTAGAGAGGCTGAAAGTTGATTCTGCTTCTCTTGGCATCGTTTGTCAACGCATCGGTGAGATCGAAGAATGTAACGATGTAACGTACTGTCACGACGCATGCGCGACTGTCAATAGAGAACGGTTCGCTTGAAGAAAAAATCATTCGCGAAAACAATTTGTTATCGCGTCGATTCGAACAAAGTTTCTCGAAAGGTAACGAAAAGCAAATGCTCGACGCTTACCGTGGATGAGCGAAGCCGGAAATATCTTCAGCGACGTTCACGCCGCAAAGGATTCGCCCGCTCGGAATCACGCTGTCTGTCAACGATTACGCGGTAGCGC
>Ga0206951_1084_pt1 | contig 23528 bp, 22 predicted proteins | sample Alteio_BWOrgHeat_38_FD_152974 | JGI IMG/M metagenome (GOLD analysis project Ga0206951, IMG submission 152974) | Enriched cells from forest soil in Barre Woods Harvard Forest LTER site, Petersham, Massachusetts, United States -... | ecosystem: Environmental > Terrestrial > Soil > Temperate forest >... | reverse complement strand
GTTTCGGGATACCCCATTCCGGAATTCTGTCCCCTAATCGACTGTCCCCTAAAGCGAAGCGCGCCTGCCCCCTAGACCGAAGCGCCGAGAAAGCTACGAAGGTCTTCCTCGTTGACGCCTGGCTCTCCGGGGGCTACGTTGTTTAGCCTGCCGTCTTTCATCCATCTTTCTAGCTCGTCGACTAGATCAAACAGGTGGCTGAAGTTCTCCACGTAAAAGAGCAGAGGCTGATAGTGGTCAATTTCGAACGATTGATTAATAACCCACTCAAGCTGAATTGGGTAACGCTGAACGTCGGGAGACTCGATGCAGTGTTCGATCTCGCCGTACGAGCTAAGGAGGCCACTTCCGTAAACCTTCATGCCGTCTTTCGTGTTCATCAGGCCAAATTCGATCGTGAACCAGAAGAAGCGGGCCATCGCGCGGATGATGCTGGTTAACTTTTGGAGCTTTTCGTGCTCGTCCGCTATACCGCTGACGATGTGAGCGGCGGTATGGGCACAGTCGCCAAACCGGACAAGTGCATCGGCAAACGCTGGATCGGTGTGCATCGGCACATGGCCCGCAATGTCGTGAAAAATATCTGGCTCAGGGAGATAGTCCAGCTTGTCCGAGCGTCGAATCGTGATCGTCGTCGGGAATTCTCGATTGCGCAAGCAATCGAAAAACATAAATGCCGGCACATATCCGCTGACCGGCTTTGCTTTGAAGTGGGTCAACGGCTCCAAAAACTTGTTGACGTCGTCAAGGCGGGCAACTTTATTCGGGTCGAGGCAAAGAGAATCAACGCCCTTCAAGAAATGCTCGTTCGCATACTTGCCCCATCGGTCACGCATGCGCGCGAACAGCAGGCGCCACGCATCGTGGTTTTCTGCCGAGTAAAGCTCGTAGGGTTGAACGATGTAAAGCTCGCAGTGTTCGCGGGCCTTTTCAATAAAGTCCGCCTCCGAGGTTGTCAGGCCAACTTTTGCCTTTTGTTGAATCTCCGATTTCTGAGCTGCACTGCTTGATTTCATGGGATCGCTTAATACCAATTATGGATCATTTGGGACGGTTAGCACGCAACGGCCTGCGTGCAACCAAAAACGGAGAAGCATTCCCCTTTGCGACTTTGCTACCTTTGCGTGATACTTCGCGACATGACCAGTTTTGGACCTTTGGCAGTCGAAACGAAATGTCGAGGCAGCGTAAATCTCTTCTATCACGCAAAGGGGCAAAGGTCGCCAGGGTCGCAAAGGAAAACGTAGAAACTTCAGCAAGGTGAAGGAACTCCAACCGCCATCCATCACAGAGCAATCTTTGCAAGAAAACAAGAAACGGATTGTTTCCTAATTTATAGGATTTATGCTTTTTGCCCGCTCACCCGCATCCCAATTCCAAAAAGAAAAAAGCCGCCAACTCCAAAAGAATTGGCGACTCTGCTCTGATTGCGACTGCGATCGTTAAATCTCGTACCGTTTGCCTCCGCCGGGATCGTCTTGCCCTTGAGCGATCCTCTTTACGAAAGTGACCAATTCCATTGGGTTGAAAGGCTTGGTAAGGTACATGTCGGCACCGTAGTGATAGCCTTCAAATACATCCTTGTCCTGGGCCTTAGCCGTAAGCATAATTACGGGCAGGTTCTCCGTCTCCGGTTCTCGGCGGATGGTCTTGAGAACTTCAAAACCGTCCATATAAGGCATCATCACGTCTAAAACCACTAGGTTAGGCTTTTCGGATCGGATCTTTTCCAAGCCCTCCTTGCCATCAAACGCGGTAACGACGATATATCCTTGTCTTTCAAGGTTGACCTGAATCAGGCGTACTATGTGTCTCTCGTCGTCACAAACCAAAACTTTAAGGGGCATGGGTTCTCCTAAGCTTGTCCTCGATCAAAGGTTGAAGGCATCCTACCTGATGTTTCCATCCAAATCAAATGTCGTTATGGCAGACTTTCAACCTTTCGAGTTTTAACGTTCCACAGAATATTCCTAAATCTCCAACGGAACATCACAATTCGCTACGACAAACAACCTTTTTCGAGAAACTCCTGTAAATCGATTGGATTGAATGGTTTCGTCATGTACATATTGGCACCAGCGGCAAGCCCTTTCAAGTCATCACCCTGCTGTGCTTTAACAGTTAGCATAATGACAGGTATTTTTGCGGTCTCTGGATTCTTTCGAATCGACTTTAAAACCTCGATTCCATCGACATAAGGCATCATCACGTCGAGAAGTATGAGTTCAGGTTTCTCGGTGGCTACCTTTTCAAGCGCCTCGCGGCCGTCGAACGCACTCACGACCTCATGCCCCATCCGCTCCAGATTCACCTGGATCAAGCGAACAATATTGCGCTCATCGTCGCAGACCAAAATCTTCAAGGGTGTTTATGTTCCTTATAATTACATTTTAGACGCCGGATCGAACGATGTTAATGCTCCTGGATTGCAAATCCACGGATTCTCGTTCATCTCTTGCGCAAACTGTATTTATGTCGATTTCTTTTGCTAAATTGTTCAGTCTATGGGACCTTTCGCGCTCACGTCGGGTGGCAAGACTACAAGAACTGGTCCTGCTCGAACCCGGAAGCCAGCAAGGTAACCTTAGAGCGTGAAGTTGTGCCGATTCGAACTTAAGTCCAAACCTGGCGAGGCACGCTCGGGGATGGTCTACAGCGGCAAGATTTACGAAACCGACGGAGCGAATCCGGTTGCAGTTCACGAAGCGGAGGCCATCCGGCCACTGGCGCCTATTCCCCACGCTCCGAGCCTTCGCTTTTTTCGATCAGATTTACAGCCCGATTCCTTCGGAGGCAGCGAAGTAGAAGAGCCGAGGTTCTTTTATGGCAATCCAATTAGTCTGGTTGGCGCCAGCCAAATTATCACCTTCCCCGAGTCGACAATCTCGTTGGGGTTCGAAACGTTTGTGGCAGCTATTCTCGTTGGCGATGCCTACCAGATTGATATCGAAAATGCGGATGACCTAATCCTTGGCGTAACTTTGCTGAACCTGCTCGTGGCGCGCGATCGGGAACGCGTTGAGCGCATCTCTGGCGCTATCGGATCGTCCCATGATGTCGGAGGCGCTATCGGTCCGGTTTTGACGACTCCCGACGAACTCGACGACTACGTCACCGACACAACATTCGGGAAGCGGTATGCACTGAGCGCCGTGGTGCGAATCAACGGCGTCGAGCGGCAGCGCGGAAACGTTGAATCGCTTCCATTTACATTTGCACAGGCAATTAGTGCTGCGAGCCAAACTTGCACCCTGAAGTCGGGCGATATCATAGCGATGGGCCCGATCGTTGATCCTGCCATAGACCCGCTGCTTCTCGATCCGGGTGACGAAGTGCAGCTTGCCGTTGAAAACCTCGGCGCAATTTCACTCAAACTCTCCTTACTTCAATGAGCCAAATTCAAAAAATGACCCTCGACAACGGCGTTCGCGTACTTGTGGAACCCGTTGGCCACGTAAAATCCGCTGCCATTGGCCTCTGGTGCAAAACCGGGAGCCGACATGAAGAGGTAAGCGAAGCCGGTATCACGCACTTGATCGAGCATATGCTTTTCAAGGGTACTGAGAATCGAACTGCAAAAGAGATTGCCGAGGCGATCGAAGGTCAGGGCGGATCTCTTAACGCTTTTACCGACAAAGAGTCCACCTGCTACTACTGCCGCGTACTCTCCGACGAGATTACCGGAGGCGTCGACGTTCTGTGCGACATGATGCTTCATTCGCTTGTCGATCCGGAGGAGCTAAGCCGGGAGCAGGGCGTTGTGCTTGAGGAGATCAAGCGCAGCCAGGATGAACCGAGCGACCACGTCCACGAATTGCATTTGGAGAACCGTTGGGGCACGCACCCCCTCGGCAGGCCGATCATCGGTACTCCCGAGTCGGTCAGCTCGTTTACTCAAGCCGACATCCGATCGTACATGGAGCGCCACTACCGGGCAGAAAGCGTTCTGCTGTCGGTTGCAGGCAACGTGGATCCCAACGAAGTTCTTAAGGCTGCCGAGGCAACGTTGGGCCGGATACCCCATACCAAATCCGATACGCTTCCTCCTCGGCCGACTGGAAAGGCTTCCGTTCAAATGCTCGAAAAAGACGTCGAGCAGGTCCACTTTTGCATCGGCACCGATGGCAGTTCCATCTACGATGCCGACTACTACACTCTTGTGGTACTGGATGCCGCCCTTGGAGGCAGTATGTCCAGCCGACTGTTCCAGGAGATTCGTGAGAAGCGAGGTTTGGTCTATTCGGTCGGCAGCTATACATTGAGCTACGCGTCCGGCGGAGCGTTCACCGTCTATGGCGGCACCGGTCCTCAGCACTGGGCCTTGGTTCAAGAGTTGGTTCGCCAGGAGTTCGATAAAGTCATGGCCGAGGGACTTGAAGCGGAGGAGCTCAATCGAACGAAGCGTCACATCGCAGGCAGCGTTGTCTTGGCGCTGGAAGGCATGAGCGCCCGGATGATGCGGATGAGTCGGAACGAGTTATCTCACGAACGGGAGATTCCGATCGAAGAGACGTTGGGCAAGATTAATGCGGTCACGAATGATTCCATCATCGAACTGGCGAATCGAATTCTTACTGTCGACCTCGTGAGTACCACTGCGATCGGCCCCTTTAGTGACAATTAATGACGACGGCCGCGCTGACCGCCAATCCCCTGTTGGCGTATCTCGATGTAGCGACTCACTCCGACTCCAGGGAGGAACTGCTAGCGGAATTGGTCGCGACTTGCTTAACAACGGTTGGGTGCGATTCCTGCGACATTCTTTATCGAGAGGCCGGAGACGGTCTCGTTCTGCGTGCCAGTACCTCCTATCCGGAACTGAACAATCGCCTCAAGCTTGGCAAAGGCATCGGATTGTCCGGCCAGGCGCTAATTACGGGCGAACCGGTTTTTCTTTCAAAGGACGCCACCAAACATCCCAACTACACGAAGTACCCGGGCTTCGAAGACACGGCGTTTCAGTCGCTGGTCATTCTTCCCCTCATGGGAAATTCGCCACAGCCTTTTGGTGTCCTGCTGTTTCGACGGGCCAAGATCTGGCGATTAGGCCCGACTGAGAAGCGACGCCTTCTCGAGATCTCCCAGATCATCTCCGCTTGCTTACGGGGGTACAACGCTGCCTATCAGGCGGGCGCGCAAATCAACCGTCTCGGAGCCTTGAGTGAAGTATCGAAGACAATTGCCACCAGCCCCTATGTCGAAGAAATCCTTCAATTGTTGGTAAATCTCACGGCTCAACAGTTCAACTATCGTGTTTGCACGGTACGCCTGCTCGACGAAAATCGCGGCGAACTAGTGTTGCGTGCCACGCAGGCTCAAGCAAAGGCTTACCAAAGGAAACGCGCTATCAAGCTTGGCGAGTCGATTGCGGGTCGCGCCATTGCCGAAAACCGCCCGATTATCGTGCGCGACGTAAGAATCGAAGAGGACTATATAGGTCACGACCTTGCGGTTGAACAGGGCCTTCGATCGATGGTCTGCGTGCCGCTCACTTTGCAAAACAAGCCGGTCGGAGTCTTGAGTTGCTATACGAGCGAGGTTAGGGACTTCCTGCCCGACGAAATTAAAGCGCTCGAAACGCTCGCCAAGACGGCGGCCGTTTCAATAGAGCACGCGAAGCTTCAGGTCCGCAACACCCTCATGCAAGAAATGCATCACCGGGTCAAGAACAACCTGCAGCAGGTCGCTTCCCTTCTTCGCCTCCAGATGCGGCACAGCAACTACAAATCGCTCGAGGAAGCCTTAAACGACTGTCTTGGTCGTATCCTCGCCATCGCGTCGGTTCACGATCTGCTGAGTCGCGAAGACTTGGATCACGTTGGTATCCGGTCGATTGCCGACACCCTTGTTCACCATCAGAAAAGCTCGTTGATGCTCCCGGATCGCCAGATCCAGTTTCAAGTTCGTGGCACGGATGTGACGTTGAACATGTCACAGGCAACCCAAATGGCGCTGGTCCTAAACGAGTTGGTGCAAAACGCGATGGAGCACGGTTTTAAACAAACCCAAAGCGGTGAGATTCACATCAATGTCGAAGAGAAAGAGGACGAGGTATCCGTGTGGGTCTCCAACAGTGGAGACTCTCTACCTGAAGATTTCGATGCAGCCGCTGCCAGCAACCTAGGGCTCAAAATCGTCGACAACCTCGCCAGATCGCTTGGCGGCAAGTACAAGATGTCGAACGTGCTGGGTTGGACAGTCTCAGAAGTCAAGTTCCCCAAAGTAACGGGCGACTGACCGTCATCCCAAAACAGCGGTAAGATTTGCCACTGCCCTATGCGTAAACATACCTCCCTCGCCGTCCTTGGATTCTTCCTGCTGCTGCCTTTGGCCGGCGCACAGAAAAAGCCCTTGGACCACTCGGTCTACGATTCTTGGAACTCGATCCGTGGAACTTCCCTCTCCCATGATGGCAAGTGGATCTTGTACGTGATCGCACCGCAAGAAGGAGACTCTAAGGTAGAGATCAAGTCACTTACGTCGGACAAGATGTACACGTTTGCTCGCGGGGGCGCAGTGCAGTTCAGCAACGACTCCGGCTATGTCGTAGCGACGGTGGTTCCTGCTCTCGCAGACACAAAGAAAGCGACAAAGGACAAGGTTCCGGCAGCGGATATGCCTAAAAACTCACTGTTGATCCTCAATCTGGCATCCGGGGAGCAAACCAAGATCGACCGGGTGACTTCATTCCAACTTCCCGCCGAAGACAGCGGTTGGTTTACCTATCGTCCGGAACAGCCAAAGCCATCGGAAGCCGCCAGTACAACTGGGACGGGTGGGGCAGCTAGACCTGCGGCTCCGGGTGGAGCGCGACGCGGAGGAGGCGGAGCGCGTTCCGCAGGGGCAAGCACTTCGTCGCCGACCGGCGCTCCATTGGTTATCCGGAACCTCACAACCGGTAAGGAAGAGAAACTCGAAAACGTTGGAGATGCGGTTCTCACCAAAGATGGTTCCGTGCTGGCGTATACAGTCGTCTCGCGTGACGCCAAAGAGGATGGTGTCTATTGGGAAGATTTGGCAAAACACGCGCGAAAGGACGTATTCAAAGGCAAGGCAAAGTATCCGAAAATTGCGCTCAACGATGAAACAAGATCGCTGGCAATCCTTACTGATAAGAAGCTGGATGCGGAGACTAAACCGATCGCATCGAAACCTGTTAGATCGACAACAGCCTCATCGGCAGCAACTCCAGGTAAGAGCGACTTGGCCGTCTACGTTTATGACCCAAAGACAGATAAGACGAGATGGCTTGCGGGCGACTCCACCAAGGCTTTTCCTAATGGATGGACGATCAGCGAAAACAGCCCCCTGAACTTTTCAGAACACGGAACCCGAATCTTCTTCGGGACGGCGCAAAAGGCCGGTGAGGAAAAGAAGGACGAAACTCCAGACAACGAAAAGGTGAGCATCGATGTTTGGACGTGGAAGGATAAAAAGATCATGCCTCAAGCCCTGATTCAAGCAGCGGCCGATCAAAGGAAAACGTACCAGGCTGTCGCATTCGTCGATTCTGGAAAGGTTGTGCAGCTTGAGACTGAAAGCATGCCTAGCGTAACCATTAGCCAGCGCGGAGAAGGAACTTACGCGATAGGATCTTCAGACGACGACTACCGGCTCGCATCATCTTGGGACGACGGGTACGCTGACTACTACGTCGTCAATGTGAATACCGGGGCGGCCAGACCGCTTCTGCATAAATCGGATTCAGGACCTTCATTTTCGCCTGGCGGCAAATACATCGCTGGCTTCGATTTCGGAACCAAGCAGTACTACATCTTCGATCCGGTGTCCCTTAGAAGACTCGACACAAAGATTCCGGTGATCCTTTACAACGAGCTTGTTGACACGCCAAGCACTCCACCAGCATATGGCGAGGCAGGTTGGACAAAAGACGATAGTCGCCTCCTTGTTTACAGCGAATTCGACATCTGGTCCGTCGATCCGACTGGAAAAACTCCGTCGGCCAACTTGACGGGCAATGCGGGCCGGATGAGCAATCTCAGATTTCGGCATGTGGTCTCAGACCCCGAAGCAAAATTCATCGACCTAAGCAAACCGTTCTTGATGTCCGCGTTCAATCCTGATACAAAAACAGCGGGCTTTTATACCGAGAATGCGCTGGATCCAGTGCCAGGTCCTAAGGCGTTGCTCTCGGGTAACAAGGTTTTCTCGACACCTATTTTCTCTAAGAACGGAAATACGATCGCTTACACTCAGCAAGATTTTGTGGAGTTTCCGGACGTGTGGGCTGCGACTTCCGACTTCAGTAATGCCAGAAAACTGAGCAACGCCAACCCACAGCAGGCGCAGTACAACTGGGGTTCCGCGGAACTCGTCAATTGGGTTTCCGGAGACGGCCAACGGCTCCAGGGCATCCTTATTAAGCCCGAAAACTTTACCTACGGCAAGAAGTATCCGATGGTTACTTACTTCTACGAGCGGCTATCGGACTCGCTCAATGCCTACCATACTCCTGCACCTAGCGCGTCTACTATTAATTTCAGCTACTTCGCGAGCAACGGTTATCTTATATTTGTTCCCGACATCCCTTACAAAACAGGCTATCCGGGAGAGAGTGCCACTTCGGCGATTATCTCCGGAGTTTTGAGCATCGTAAATCGTGGATACGTAGACGTAAACCGACTAGGAGTTCAGGGCCACAGCTGGGGAGGATATCAAGTCGCCTATTTGGTTACCCGTACAAATCTGTTTAAGTGTGCTGAAGCCGGCGCCGCAGTTGTGGACATGTTTAGCGCTTATGGCGGCATTCGCTACGGCACGGGAATTCTCCGTGAAGGCCAGTACGAACATGGACAGAGCCGAATCGGCGGGTCCCCCTGGGATAAGCCGTTACGATACTTCGAGAATTCACCTTTGTTCTTCCTAGACAAGGTGGAAACGCCCCTTCTCTTGCTGCAGAACGACAAAGACGGTGCGGTTCCGTTTACTCAGGGCATCGAGTTCTTTTCAGGCCTTCGACGTCTCGGCAAACCAGCGTGGCTGTGTGTTTATAACGGAGAGGATCATAATCTCGTCGAGCGCAAGAACCGGAAGGACTGGTCGGTTCGCCTTTCCCAGTTCTTCGATCACTATCTATTAGACAAGCCGATGCCCGTCTGGATGTCCAAGGGTATCCCAGCAACTCAGAAGGGCAAGACTTATGGATTCGATCTTGATCCGGACGGGAAATAAGGGCAAGGTTCCTTTACTCCAATCACAGGAAGCACTCGGCGTAAAGTAGCTTGCCACTCAGCGGCGAGAACTTGGCCGATGGTCGTTAGTTTCACGGCTGCCTAGAAAGGAGGACTCTCTCTTTCGTGCGGAGTCGCCTAAGCTGCCCGCTTGGTATTCGCCGAAGCGGCGATTACCAATTAATCGCCCGCGTCGTTTCCAGGGAGCGCATTCGCGACGCCGATCTGGCGAAGCTGTCGAGGCAAGCGATTCTGCGTGATATTCCGCGACCACGACTAGGCCGACTGGCACAGGTCTGAACCAGATCGCTAAAGATATCGTCCCAGTTGAACCCTCCGGTACAGCTGAAGTGCGGGGGCGGGAGAATTGACATGGCACTCCGAGTAGAAAACCGTCTATCTCCGAACGCGAAGCTTGTAAAGGTTCGCGTGGCGCCTCGACACAGGCTCGCAGCTCAAAGCCGTGCTTTGCCTGCACAACGAGTTCGATCTCTCGATGCTTTGAGAGGCTTCGACATGCTTTGGATCATCGGCGGTGATGCCATCGCAAGCAGTCTTTCCGGTGTGTCCGAAAACTCAAAAACACAGGCGGTTCTCGATCAGTTCTCCGAGCATGTGAAATGGTCAGGGTTGCACTTCTACGACATTATTTTTCCGCTTTTTATTGTGATCATGGGCGTTGCCCTTCCGCACTCGATTGGAGATCAATTAGCCTCGGGAGTGGGAAGGAAGCAGATTCTCACGAAGATCTTCAGGCGCACCGCAATTCTGTTCCTTCTGGGTCTCGTCTACAACGGACTGTTTCTCTTTCATGGATTGGACCATTTGCGCCTTTTCGGCGTTCTCCAGAGGCTAGCGCTCACCTACGGCGCCACGTCCGTTTTGATGGTCTACACAAAGCGTGAAGTTCAGGCGTACGTTGGTATCGGGATGTTGCTGCTCTATTGGGCAATGCTTGCTTGGATCCCGGTGCCTGGATTCGCGCTAGGCACTCTATCCCCTGACGGCAACGTGGCAAATTATGTTGACCGCTTGATCCTAATGCGACATCAAATGTACACGCCTTACGGCGACCCAGAGGGACTGCTATCCACGATCCCAGCGGTTTCGACATGTCTGCTAGGCGTGTTCGCCGGTTACTGGCTTCAGTCAGATCGAGCCGAAAAGCGAAAGGCACTAGGTCTGGCCCTAGCAGGCGTGGGTTGCACAGCTCTAGGCCTCCTCTGGATGCCCGCGCTTCCGATCATTAAGAACATCTGGACGAGTTCGTTTGCGTTAACAGCGGGTGGGATTAGCTTGCTGCTCCTCGCCTCTTTCTATTGGATTATCGACGTTCGTGGCTGGTCAAAGTGGGCAATTCCTCTCGTCGTGATCGGAATGAATCCGCTCTTGATCTATCTCTTGGTCGAAGTGGTCGACTTCGAAGGCATCGCCGGCTATTTCCTGAACGGGCCACTACATGGTACGGGCGACTATCAAGCACTAGGTATCGCCATCGGCTCATTGACCGCGAAATGGATGCTGCTGTACTTTCTGTACAAGCAGCGGGTGTTCGTTAAGATCTGAACAAGGTTCCGGGATTGGGTTCGGGGTCCCGGGTTCGGGGTCCGGGGTCGGAAACGGTTCCGTGACGGACATCGGCGGGTTCCGCATTTTATTCTGACCCTGGACCCCGGGCCCTGAACCCCGGCCCCGCGCCGCAGGCGCTTCGCGGTAATCTGCCGCGTAATGGATCGTACGAATCATCAGGACATTCGGATTGGGACGCTGGCGCAAATGGTGCACGGCGCCGATTATCTTCGCCAAATCTTGCCTCATGGATTTGAGTCGTTTGAGCTCACCGCATGGGAGCATCTTGGAGACGTAAATGTCACCGAACTTGCCAAAGCGTCGCTTGACGCATGTGGCGATCAAGCGATCATCAGCAGCATCGGCATCTACGGGAACCCGCTCCAAGACGCTGAAACTGTTCGCGGATGGGAAGTCCTAATTCGATCTGCAAAAGAATTCGAATGTAACGTTGTTTGCGGTTTTTCTGGCGCGCAGCACGAACGACCCGTCGATCAGAACATGGCTCGATTCAAGGAAGTGTGGGGGCCCCTGGCAAAGCTGGCCGAAGATGAAGGCGTTCGAATTGCATTTGAAAACTGCGATATGGGCGGGACGTGGGAAAGGCCAAATTGGAACATTGCTCACTCGCCGCGCGCCTGGGAGATGATGTTTAACGCCGTCGACAGCCCTGCGCTCGGGTTGGAGTGGGAATCATGCCATCAGATGGTATCTCTCGTCGATCCAATTGCGAATCTGCGAGAGTGGGTAGGACGGGTCTACCACCTTCATGGAAAGGACGCAACCATCCAGTGGGACGTTATCAAAAAGTACGGATTGAGAAGCGGCCTACCCGCCGTCCACCACCGCACTCCCGGTTTTGGGGATACCAACTGGACCGATATCATCTCGATTCTCAGGATGGGCGGATTCAAAGGCGCGATCGACATCGAAGGTTGGCACGACCCGGTCTATCAGGGCGACCTGGAGATGACGGGACAAGTCTATGGCTTGAACTACCTCAAGGCCTGCCGAGGTGGAGCATTTGTTCCGAATCCAGTCGTGAAATAGGGCTCGGGGACGGCCCGATAGGACCTATAGGTCGTATAGGACGGATAGGACGCATATCGAGGACACTTGATTGATATAAGTCCTATACGACCTATAGGTCCGATGAAGAAACCCAGAAAAACCTAGGCAACCTGATGAACGCGTTCATCTAAATAGTGCAAACTAGAAAAATGGTTGTGACACTGGTTCGCATGGCAGTTTTGGCGACCGCAATGGTGACGGTCGCGGGGACACAACGAACAGCCATAAAGCCGCGCTTGCTATTCGTCTCTACAACAGGCGATGACACGCACGAGGGGGACTCGGCTCACCCGTATCGCACGATCCAGCGTGCGACAGATTCTGCTCGACCGGGAGACACCGTCACGATTCGAGGCGGCACCTATTTCGAGAATGTCAAGTTAACCACGTCGGGAAACTTCTTCAACCGCCAAATCGTGATTCAGGCTGCGGCAAACGAGAAAGTCATCCTCGACGGCTCAAGGAATCCTGGCGGATCTGCAATCTTTGATACCGCTGGCCAAGATCATTTAGTCATCAAGGGCATCACGGTCCAAAACAGTTCTTATAGCGGAATTGCGGTCAACGGATCTTATCGCGTGCGTGTAGAAGATTGCCACACCGAACACACACCTGGTTCCGGGATAATCATCGACAAAGCTCACGATGTGGTCGTCTCGCACTGCGATGTCTCGAAAGCATGCATGCGGGGTGGCGAAGAGTCGGTGAGCATCAAACGTTCAGCCCAGGTGGTGTTCGAAAATTCGACGGTTCACGACACCTTTCACGAAGGGATCGATGTGAAAGAAGGTTCGATCGACGTCCTCGTGAGGCGAAATAGCGTTCACCATGTGGAACGTCAGGGCTTGTACGCTGACGCGTGGGACGCCGACACGGGTCGGATTCGTTTCGAGGGAAACGTCATTCATGATTGCATGGTCGGCCTCGTGGCATGCACCGAAACGGGAGGGTTTCTTCACGACGTGGAATTCGTGAATAACGTCGTTTACGATTGTCGCGGTCCGGGGATGATGGTTGCAAAGTGGGGAAACCAGCGAATGAACCATCGAATACGCAATGTGACTTATCTCAACAATACGGTCGTGAACTGTGGTGGGCCGGGCAAGAACGGAATATGGGCGGGAGGCATGCTGATGGAAAACGACCAAGCTGAAAATGTGACGGTACTCAACAACATTTTTAGCGGAAATGGGTTCGCACAGTTTCGGGTGACCCTAAATCTCGCTCCGAAGCACATTGCGGCTAAGAGGAATCTCATCGATGGGGTGGGCGAAAACATCACCTCGGATAATCTAGTGGGCGCCGTTCATTTTGTCGACCCTGTCAACAAAGACTTTCGTCTCGCCCCCGATTCGCTGGGAATCGGAGCAGGAGTTATCGTTGACGGTGTAGGTGAATTCGATGCCGCAGGCAATCCGAGGGTGCGAGGGCAGAAGATCGATATTGGAGCGTATCAGCGCTAAGTTCTGCCCGGCGCCTTCCAATTTTTCGGATTCTGAAAGTAGCTCGCCCCGCTACGTTCCATTTCCCTTCGGCTGGGTTAGACTATTCAGCCCGATCCCCTAGATTCAGTCCACAACATCAACGACCACGTTTGGGACGATCCCGATTTCGGAGCCTTTCCGGAGAAATAGCCGGATCGAGGCAATTCCCTCTTCACCCATGTCAAGAGTGCGACCATTCACGTACATGCCTACGAACTCGTCGCTCGTAGGTGCGTCCATGCCTCGTGCGAACTGGAGTGCGTGATCCAATGCCTTTCCTCGATTGTTGAGGCCAGCTGAGATCGATTCTCGCATGCATCGGCTTACTTCGATTACCGCTTCTGGCCCTAAATCCTTTCTAACGACGTTCACACCCAGCGGAAGCGGTAAGCCGGTAAGGCCCTTCCACCACACGCCCATGTCGGCCAATAGCTTCAAACCGTCACGCTCGTACGTGAGTTGCCCCTCATGGATAATGAGACCGGCTTCAAATCTTCCCTCTTGGATTGCCGGGATGATATCGTCAAAATTTACGACTTCATAACTGGGCTTGATGCCATCTCCGAACTGATCGGCAAAATACAAGTTCAACGCTAGAAACGCCGAGGTCTGCAAGCCTGGAACTGCGATGACCGTATTCTTCAACTGCTCTGGTGTAAGAGCGCTACTTGAAACGATCATTGGGCCGTAATTGTCGCCAAACGAACCGCCGTGCCTGAGAAGCGCATACTTGTCGGCGACGTGTGAAAAAGCGTGAACCGATATCGCGGTCGATTCGAGGCGACCCTCCATTGCCCACTCATTCAGTGTCTGGATATCGCGCAAGATGTGCTCGAACTCGAAATCGGACTTGACTGCGCCACTTGCGAGCCCCCAGAACATAAAAGCGTCATCAGAGTCTGGAGAGTGTCCCAGTCGAATCTTGTTTGGAGTGATCGTTCCCACATCCCTAGTTTACTTTCAATTTACATTGAAAGTTAGCTCAGGCCCGCCTTGCGAAGAATATGTAAGCTGCATTCACCGCCCGGGATGAAAATATTGGACTATGAAGAGAATGTATGAACAGCGTTCACTGCCGGGGATGAAAATGTTTTGGCGTCCGCTTCCGGGAGTAGCCCTTGCACGCTGCAACGCTTAGCGCTCCAACGCTATTTTCAGCTCGTTCCCTAAAATCAAACGAAATCGATCGATTTGGGACAAACTGATTTCGTGCCGCGCAAGCCCTCAATCAGTCCGAGCAAGATGACCACCTATCTCGCGTGCCCGGTTAAGTACCGGTACACCTATCTTGACGGGCGAGCGCGATGGCTTCTCAAGGCGAAAAGCTATTATTCGTTCGGCACAACCCTTCACCGCGTCCTTCAGCGCTTCCACGACAGCGGCGATACTGGCGTCGCGACCACGTCGGAGGTGCTTGCAGCCTACGAGGAGAGCTGGATCGACGCTGGTTATAACTCCGCAGAGGAAATGGCGGAAGCATTTGGAGAAGGAAGGCAAATCCTAGAGCGGTATGTCGAGGAAGCGCAAAGCAAGCCTGTAGGCGCTAAAACCTTGTTCGTTGAGCGTCAGTTTCGGCACGATTTTGGCGACTTTGTGCTTATCGGACGGATTGATCGGGTCGACGAGTATGAGGATGGATCGCTGGAAGTCGTCGACTACAAGTCTGGCCGCGATTCGGTGTCGGCGGATGATGTAGCAACCGATATCGCTATGTGCTGCTATCAGTTGCTGCTACGAAAGAAATATCCCGACCGCCCCGTCAGCGCAAGGATTATCGCTCTTAGAACAGGCGAAAGCGCCACCCATTCCCTAACCCAGTCTGAGTTGGAGGAATTCGAACGAGACATCGTAAACCTTGCGAGAGAGATTCTTAGCGAGAACTTCGACGAACGAAGACCAGTCCGCAAACCCATTTGCGATCACTGCGATTTCTTGATAGCCTGCCAACAAGACCCGGATTTCTAGGGCTAGGCACGGAGTCTTACATGTATTGCATTCCCTTCCAGTAATAACAGAAGCCCCCGTAGTCGTGTCCTCCGTGGTCACGCTCTTGCTTGCAGTTCGAGGGTGACTATTGACCGTGCAGCAGTTCTTCCAGGTCATACCCAATCGATCCGGTAAAGGGATAACCACGCGGATCACTAACAATTTTAGACCTGACCGGATTCAAGAACACGTAGAAGACCTGCTTTCTCCATTCCTCTGACCGACGAATAATACGGTCATGGTAGTCCTTCTGCCATCGAAAATGGTCTCCTGAGCTATAGAGCAAATCGGCACTCTTTTGCTCGAACGCGTCCATCGCACGTTTGCCATCCGAGTGGTGGGTCATCCCCATCGAGATCACGTGTAGGTGGTCCGGCATGAAGCAATAGATGGGAATCAGGCAATCAAATTTTGCAAATTGTTCTCGCATGATTTCCACGTGTGGTCCGACATTGGCTGCGGTTAAGAAGGCATGTCGGCGGTGGCCAACGCATGCTGTAAATGAAATAGGAATCTGACCTACGTAGGACGAAGGAGGCAACCGATGCGGTTTTTCGCGGGGCTCATCCATTGCAAAAAATGATATCGCAGTTACGCGTGCGATGCCAAGCTGCAAGCAAGAGCGTCACCACGGAGATGACGGCTATGGTGGCTGTTGACAACTGCGACCAGGATCCTCACTGCTGGCAAGAGCGTGACCACGGAGGACACGGTTACCGCGGCGGTTGGCAACTACGACCAGGTTCCTCACTGCTGGCAAGAGCGTGACCACGGAGGACACGACTACGGGGGTTGTTTGCAAACACAATCAGGTTCCCCAGGGCGATCAAGAATTGTTCTACCCGCCTGACAAGATCCGTGCTTTTGACGACTGCAAGATAGTCATTGCGTGATCCTTCAGATCTTCTAACGTCACGTGCCTCATCGAATCCAACAAACCCGCCGGGTTCCAGGGTTTACCGGTTTTCAATTGCCAGTAGCCGGCCATATATGTCCGGTCGCCTAATGAATTTCGGGCTGGGCTGGTGCCTAGAACGTACAGTGGACTGAACTCGACACCGCGCATGAGGACGGCATCGGCCATACCGACTGCCCTCGCCAAATCGGCGTCAGTCCATGACTTGATGTCGTCCAGTAACTCGGCTTTGATCGTATCGGCCCGTTGTGCCGTTTCGTCGGACGGAATCGACGCAATCAGGAGATGCGGCTGCCAGCCATCGATGGTAGGCAAAAGAATGGCTTCCTGCCGATAACTCCAAGCGTGTTTTTCTCGAACGATACGAAACAGACTCGCGCCTTTGCCGCTACCGAGCGCGAACATCGCCAGCGCCTGAGTCGAAAACGCGGCGTCGTCAGGCAACATTGCATCACCCGCCAGATCCAAAGTTGTTACGCTCGTTGAACCACGGTCTAGTTCATGTGCGGTGGAAATATCGAAATAACCCTTAGGTTCTGGGCCAGGATTCCAAGACTCCATCCGATGCTCCCAGTTGTCTTGAGCCTCTCCGGAAACGATCTTGCCTCCGACGGCCAAAAGCAGCCGCTCGGGTCGAACAACCCGATTGTACAGCGTTTGGGCCTCGTCATGACTTAGCTTCACAATAGGCCGAATGGTGGGATTCAGTGCGTCGCTCCAGTAATCAGAACGCGAAAACTCAAGTGCGGATGCGTCGAGGTTGTCTTGCAGCAGGGTCGCCCGACGCACAAGCGACTCCATCAAACTCAAACCAGCCTTTACGTTATCCGGTTGAACGAATTCGGAAATCCGCATGACGTCCGGAGTAATTTCGCAACGCACCGGTTGCCCGCCAGTAACGACAAGCATCTCCCGTCTCGGATAATCTTCGGTCTGCCTGGGAATCGCTCGGGCGATAATTTCCAGCTTGGCAAGGTCTTTTGCTCCAAGCTTGGGAAGCTTTATCAAAGCTTGAATGCTGACTTCATGAGCGTTTGGCTCAACCATCTCAACCACCGATGAGGTCGCTAGAAAAGAACATATGAACAGGGCGATCATCTTCCGGTTACCACCACGGCCTCCGTCGACCGAAAAGCATCGATTCCAGCGGAAAACTGCTTGGGGGTCATCGCTTCCAGGTTTTCGAGAAGGACGTCTGGCTTAAGATCCACTCCGTTGACCAAAAGGAGCCCTCGGATGCTCGCAATATGCTCGGGGGTATCAAGCATCCTCGTCATCCACAGTCTTGCCAGATTTTTGCCTCGTGAGTACAACTCGGCCGCGTCTGCTTTGAGGATCGTTCGGGCGAATCCTGGTTTATCGTCTGCCCGGCCGATCGTAACCATTCCAGGGTTGGCTGATGGCGTGTAGATCACAAAACAACGATCTGTCTCCGAGGAGATTGCTAGCGCTGCCGCCAGGCGCGCAGCCGTTTCAGGCAGTCGAAATCCGGGCACCGGCACGGCGTATGCTTGCCCCGGCTCTTCAACGGTCACGTCCCCGCCTACTCCGACCCCTCTTTCCATGGCTCCTATTTCGCCACTTGGAGCCTTTGAGACCAAGTCCGCGCAAGCCTTGGTGGCAACATCGATGTCGACGTCACCGGCTATCGCGATGGCAATATTGGGGCCTGAAAACTGCTTTTTGTGGATGGAACCGAGCATCGCTGGTGTTGCATTTCGGATGACATCGAAATTCCCTAACGGATCCAACCCCTTGTCTCCATAGGCCTTAGTCCAAGCGGCGGCGGAGAACTTAGCGTTGTCATCTTTTAGTGCCGCTTCTTGTTGCAGAATCAACGCTTCGTGACCAATCATCTCCGGGGTAACGACCGGCATATGCATCAATTCTCCAACTATTTTGATTCCCATCGCTAACTGTCCCGACGGCAGGCTCAGCCGGAAGATCATGGCGTCTCGGGAAGTCTCGGCGGTAAGGAATCCGCCGGCCGTCTCAAGACGCTTGTCGAGATCGCCGTTCGGTCCACGGGCTACGATATGCTCCAGCAAATGTCGAAGGCCATTCGTAATCGGGGTCTCCTCCGTTCCACGAGAGGAAGCAAACAACTGAACCGACAGACTTTTGGCTCCCGGAATGTTGTCAACAATAATTGCCGCTCCGTTAGGAAGAACCGTACGAAGCCGAGAAGGCTGCTGAACTGGAACCTGAGTCGCAAGAAGACAAGCTATGAAAGCGAGCATGGGATGGGTTATAAGTATGACGCGTCTAGCCGGGTTCTTCAGTCAAGCGTTCTTCAATCAAGCGTTTGAGCGTTAAGCGTTCGAGGGCCTATTGAGATTTCCGGGTAACGGATGAAGTAGCGGAGAATGTAGAGGGCGTCTCGGCGTTCGGCCTTAGAGTTAGAGTCACGAAGCGTTGGAGCGTTCAAAGGGGATTGCTAGTTAGTAACCACCCTTGAACGCTTCAACGCTCAAACGCTGAAATTAATGGAAGTAACTCGCCCCATTGATATCAATCACGACCCCGCTCAGATATGCGGCGTCTTCGGATAGGAGGAAGGCGGCGGTTGCGGCGCAGTCTTGGGGAGTTGCCATTCTTCCGAGGGGGATTGTTTCCTTAATCTGTTCGAAGCGCTCGGACATTCCTTCTCTCGACATCGCGGTGTCCACCCAGCCCGGTGCGATACCGAAGAGTTGTATGTTTTTCGGTGCAAGTTCGACGGCAAGGCTTCGAGTTAGGTTTATGAGGGCGGCCTTGGAAGACGCGTACAGTGCGGCGCCACCTTCTCCGCGGAAGCCGACGCGACTGGCGACGTTCAAGATCTTGCCTCCTCCGTTCTCGTTGAAATGCCTGGCGGATGCCCGGATGAGAGCCAGTGGAGACTCAAAGTTTATCGAAAATGTTTTGTGGAAGTTAGCGCTAAACGCCGCGTCGCCAGATTGCAGGAAGTCAAGAGGCATATAGACGCCGGCGTTATTGACGATTGCCTGAATTGGGCCGTCGGCAAGGGCCGCGTCAAAGAGTTTGCGTGCATTGCTTGGAACCGATAAGTCCGCTCGATACACACCTGAGCAAGCGCTACCCAAAATCTTCTCAGTTTGTGCCGCTTCCTTTTCCGTCGAAGTGTAGTGGACGGCAACCGACCAGCCAGTTTGAGCCAGACGCTGAGCAATGGCACGGCCAATTCCACGCGAACTGCCGGTAACGAGGACTCGTTTGAAGCGCATTGGGAGAGTCTACTTAGGTGGTGCAAGGGGGCTTAAGTTAAGCGTTAGAGCGTTGAGCGTTGCAACGCTCGAGGGCACGCGCGAAGGCCGCTGAGGAAGCACGATCCAGTAGCGGCTCTTCAATACAGCCTCAACGTCCAATCCTTCGTTCGCCCTCAAGCGCTTCAACACTAGCGCCGAAGGCGTCCTACATCCCCACTCCCGTGTAATGCTTCAACCCCTTTGACCAAAGCAACCGCGACAGCAAGTAGCAGATGACGATCCAAATGCATTGAATTCCTAATGCCTGGTAAATTGCGGATCCCGTGATGCGTCCGATCAGAATCTCGGTCGGTGCTCCGGTCATGAAGTAGAAGGGAAAAAGCTTGGCGAGCTTCGCTGCCCACATCGGGAGCATGGCTATTGGGAAAAGCTGGCCGGACAGGAATAGCATCGGGATGTAGTACAACTCGAAGATGGAGGTCACTTCCTGAGTGAACAGAGCCAGCATCGCCATCATCATCACAAACGTGAAGCTCACGAGGTGTCCCAAGATCACCGCAGCCCAGAATTCCCACCCGAGGTGAATCACGGCGTGGGAAAGGTAGCCGCGATAAGCGAAAAGCAACGCAAAGAAAAATGGCGCGAAGAGTACGGGACGAATTACGCGCCAAGAGAGATTTCGGAAAAAGTTGAGCTGGTAGAAGCTCATCGGCCGCAAAAGCATCGTGGAAAACTGCCCCTCTTTTATTTCCATCGCCAATTCCCACATGATGTGGCTCATCACGAAGCTGCCCAGGAAAAGCATGCAGAGGTAGTAAAGGACAAAGTCGCTGGAAGTAAATCCCCCAATCGGGCCGTTTTTGCTTGCCGCCGCCCAAACCAGCGGCATCGTGACCGCGGTAGCCAAGTCGGTAGTAACCCAAATCAGCCCACTAGCCCGATATGCGATGCCGTCTTGAAAGTAGATCGAAAACACCGCCCACCACTTCCGCAGCGTCCAGTTCATAACGATGATTATTGCCGAATCGACACTACCGATGAGGTGAGACCGTACGGAGGGGACGCAACCCATGGAGCGCGGTCTTTAGACCGCACAAGGTTCGCGGACTTCAGTCCGCCATTCGCGTTAGCGAATCACGCCCAAGGCTGAAGGCTCCGTATTGAGTGGTACGTGCAGAAATGCAAATCTGATGCCTGGGTCAACGAAGCCCGGGAGGCTGTAACGCGCTAAAGTCCGCGATCCTTGTGCGGTGAAGTCCGCGCTCCACTTGGCCGCAAAAAAGGCTGGGGGATGGGTCTTACCCTATCCCCCAGCCCATCAACGCCAGACCCTACGAGAAGATCACTTCTCGCGAAGTGGTAAGCCCATGGCTTTTAGGAAGACTCTGGCTTCCTCGTCGGTTCGGGCGGTGGTGCAGATGATGATGTCCATTCCGCGGATCCGGTCAAAGGTGTCGTAAGGAATCTCGGGGAAAACCAACTGCTCTTTGAGCCCCAGCGCATAGTTGCCGCGACCGTCGAACGACTTGGGAGAAAGACCTTGGAAGTCTCGAATGCGGGGAAGAACGACCGTCGCCAATTTATCGAAGAAGTGGTACATACGATCGCCACGAAGCGTGACTTTGCAGCCAACATCCATGCCCTCGCGAAGTTTGAAGTTCGAAATCGCCTTCTTGGCCTTCGTTACGATCGGTTTCTGTCCGGAGATAAGGGTCATGTCGCGAACCGAGTTTTCAAGGTTCTTGTCGCCGTTCTTTTCCTTGCTTCCGGTGCCCATGTTGATGACAATTTTGTCCAACTTGGGAGCCTGCATGACGGATTTGTACTTGAACTCTTCGGTCAGCTTCGGCAGGATCTCGGTTTGGTATTTCGCCTTTAAGCGAGGCTTTGGCAGGGTAATCGGACCCGTGCTCTCTTTTTCTTTCTCTTTTCGTGCCATTAATTTTCCTTATTTTTGCCTGATTTCTGACCAGGCACTAATCTTGTGGAGCTACTTAGGCTCCATCACCTGAACGTCGATCAGTTTCGAGCCACTTTTCTTAGCGTATCGAACCAGCTTGCCGTCTTCGAGACGTCGGCCGACGCGAGTAGGCTCATTGCTTGCGGGATCGAGGACCATCACGTTGCTCATATGGATCGGTACCGGGATCTTCAATCGAGCTGAGCGCTGCCCCTGCGTTTTTGCCTTGCGGTGCTTGATCGCGGCGTTGAGCGGCAATGGCTGCTCTGGATTTTCTTCGTTCTCTTTTAGAACGATGACCTTTTGCTCTTTAGGAGACACGGCGGCTATGAAGCCGATCTCGCCCTTGTCTTTGCCAGAGATGATGACGACTCGGTCCCCTTTTCGGACCTTGAGTTTAATATGAGTCGCCTTTTGCTTAAGTTCAGCTTTTGTAGGCATTAGAGGGCCTCCGGTGCGAGTGATACGATCTTCATGAAATTCTTATCGCGCAATTCACGAGCCACCGGCCCAAAGATGCGCGTTCCGCGTGGTTCCGAGTTTGCCGGATTTATGACTACGCAGGCGTTATCGTCGAACCGAAGTGTCGATCCGTCGGACCGACGAACTGCGTGCTTGGTGCGAACGATCACCGCTTTGATAACGTCGCCTTTCTTAACCGGCATATTGGGTGTGGCCACCTTAACGGCAGCGACGATGACGTCGCCAATTCCGCCGTAGCGGGGCTGTGAACCTTTCAGAACGCGAATGCACATAACTTCACGCGCTCCTGAATTGTCGGCCACCTTGAGCCTTGTAAACTGCTGTACCATTTTCTTTTTCCTTCTACTCTTCAGAGGCCATTCCGGAATTCCGGAGGAGGCTTGACATTGATTTGAGGCGGAGCGAACTCTGCCTCAAATCGATCTACCTGCGGGCTAAAGCCCGCGACCCTTGAGCCGACTAAAGTCCGTATCCCCAGGGTCTCGTGGCTGTTACTTGACCTTCTCGAGGATTTGGGTTACTCGCCAGCACTTATCTCGGCTGATCGGGCGCGTTTCCATAATCTCGACTCGGTCTCCCTCGTCGCAACCAAGGATGTCATGAGCCTTAAACTTTTTGGTGCGCAACACGACCTTTCCGTAGATAGGGTGTTGTACACGTCGCTCGATTTTCACGACAACCGTCTTCTCCATTTTGTTGGAGACGACAATTCCTTGGCGAGTCTTGCGATTACCGCGCTCGTCAAGAACCGCTCCATCCGTCGTCGTTTCGACGTCGGCCACTTTCTTTGCTGCTGCCATTACGAATTACCTCGCTTCTTCTCTGCAATGAGGGTCAGAATCCGGGCAATGTTGTGCCGCCTGACGCGAACGCTTGCAGTGTCCGTAATCCGTCTAAACACGAGGTCCCTTCGCGCCCTATATAGGTTGGCCCTCTCTTCGAGGATCATCGCTTCCAACTCAGGAACGCTCTTGTCTCGTAACTCTGATATCTTTGTATCCTTCATTTCTATTTGCTATTCCTGAGCGCTCTCTAGCGCTGATTCGACCGCTGTTTCCTCTTCGGACTCAACGGCGACTACCGGTGAAGCCTCTAAGTCGGCCTTTGTGACGAACTTACATCGAATTGGAAGTTTGAAAATAGCAAGCCGCATGGCTTCCTTCGCAACGTCCAGTTCGACTCCGTCCATTTCAAACAACACACGACCTGGCTTGATGACGGCAACCCAGCCTTCCACCGGCGCCTTACCCTTACCCATACGGGTTTCGAGCGGCTTTTTGGTATAAGACTTGTCTGGGAAGATTCGAATCCAAACCTTTCCACCACGCTTGATGTGGCGGGTCATTGCGATACGAGCGGCTTCAATTTGTCGAGAAGTGATCCAGGCCGGCTCTTGAGCAACGATTCCAAACTCGCCAAACGAGATTCGGTTTCCCTGCGTCGCCTTGCCTTTCATGCGGCCACGATGCATCTTACGATGCTTGACTCTTTTTGGCATCAACATTAGGCGTTACCTCCCGGTTGGGTTGCGTCCATGCTACCGGCGTGGGTCGCGGCAAATGCCTGGGCAGCCGCTTCGTCTCTCTGACCTCTTCCTCTTCGAGGAGCTTGGGTCTGAGGTTCGGCGTCTCTCATCTTCCGCTCTGGAAGTACCTCGCC
>Ga0206951_1077_pt1 | contig 23553 bp, 28 predicted proteins | sample Alteio_BWOrgHeat_38_FD_152974 | JGI IMG/M metagenome (GOLD analysis project Ga0206951, IMG submission 152974) | Enriched cells from forest soil in Barre Woods Harvard Forest LTER site, Petersham, Massachusetts, United States -... | ecosystem: Environmental > Terrestrial > Soil > Temperate forest >... | reverse complement strand
TGGTGATGTTGTGCGCGTGCGAGATGTTATTACCGAATTGCGGGCCTTTGCCGCAGATTTCGCAGACCTGAGCCATGACTCACCCAGATCGTATTGCCGTCGTGCATGAACTCGAAGAGGATCGCCAACAGTCCCAGCCGCCCGCTGTCGATGATCGTAGGGCAGCGCAGCGTCACAATGTCGAGCTTGTCGGTATATTTTGCCAGTCCCTGTTCAGCAACCAGCTTTGACTTACCGTAGATCTCGATCGGCTGCGGCGGCTCCGTCTCGGCGACCGGATGCCCCAGGTTGCTGGCCCACAGACAGTTCGTCGAGATGAAGACCATCTTCTCTACGCCGGCCGTAATACAGGCTTTCGCAAGGTTCAGCGTGCCGTCGATATTCGAGGTCCACAGCTGGTTGCTGTCGATCTTTCCATGCGCGAGCATCGCCGCACAATGAATGGCACCGTCGAAGCGCTCTTCGTAGAAGACTTTTGCGAGCAATGCCGTGTCCCGCAGATCACCCTGCACGCTCTGCAGTCCGGGCAGTCGGTCCGTATCTGGAAGCAGATCGTAATTCACGCAGGTATAGCCTTCGGCCAGCAGTCTGCGTTTAAGAACGCCGCCGAAGAAACCGGACCCGCCAGTGACGAGAATATGAGGCATTTCTTCCAGTCTAAATTGTGGTCCAATCATCTCTTTGCTTTATCGCAGATGCAATCCAGAATTCTTTCCTCAGCAAGCCGGGTCGTTCCGGATTCAGCTCATATCAGAGCCTGTTTCCGTCAGGCTGATCAATGCAGCTCTAACCGTGTATCCTCAACACCATGATGCGCATACGTCCTATCTTGCTATTTCCGATCGCCTCCCTCGCCTTCATGGCCTTTCCGCTTTTCGCGCAGCAGTCAGACAAGCCCAAGCCCGAAGACACAGAGGTCTGGGAACCCGTGCCCGTAGTAGTGACCCCAGGCGCGACACCCACCGCGGCTCCCTCTGACGCGATCGTCCTCTTCGACGGTAAGAACGAGGATGAATGGGTATCCGCGCAGGACAAATCTCCGGCCAAATGGATCGTCTCCGACGGCGTACTGACCGTCAGCAAAGCTCACGGCGTGGGTAACATCGAAACCAAACGGACATTCAAGAACTATCAACTTCACATCGAGTGGAAGGTCCCCGAAAACATCACCGGCTCAGGCCAGGCGCGAGGCAACAGCGGCGTCTTTCTTGCTTCCACCGGTCCCGGCGACGATGGCTATGAATTGCAGGTTCTCGATTGCTACAACAACAAGACCTACGTCAATGGAATGGTCGGAAGCATGTACAAGCAGGCTATTCCGCTGGCGAACGCGGCCCGCAAACCCGGAGAATGGCAGAGCTATGACGTGGCGTGGACTGCGCCGACGTTCAATGAGGATGGTTCTCTAAAAACACCCGCCTACGTTACGGTCTTCTTGAATGGTGTCCTGGTAGAGAATCATTTCGAGTTGAAGGGCCAAACCCTGTACATCGGAAAGCCTTTCTACAAGAAATACGACTCGGCGCCGATCAAGCTGCAGGCGCACGGCGACCACAGCGAGCCTCTCAGCTTCCGGAACATCTGGGTGAGAGAGCTAAACTAGGCGCTTTCAACGATAGGGACGGCGACGTACATGCCTTGCCACGAAAGCAGGTCTAGGGTAGACTAAAGATTCGGCGCCAGTATGGGCATAGGTCTGTCTGCTTGCCCGCCCTCCTCGCACAAGCGAAGAACGCAGTTTCAGCGGGCTCTGGTATGCACGATAGTTCAGGATTTTTGGAGTGAGTCATGGCTCAGGTCTGCGAAATCTGCGGCAAAGGCCCGCAATTCGGTAATAACATCTCGCACGCGCACAACATCACCAAGCGGCGCTGGAACGTCAACCTTCGTCCAGTGAAAGCCAAGGTGGAAGGTGGCGCGAAGAAGCTGCGCGTCTGCACCAGCTGCATCAAGAGCGGCAAGGTCGTTAAAGCTTAACCTGCGGATTATCCCGCAGTAGAAAAGCCCCGGAAACGGGGCTTTTTCTATTTACACACAGTTGCTCTGCAATGGGCTCGTTCTCGGTTTTTCAATTCAGGAGAAAAAATCAAGCTTTACATGTGACTAAATAGTCACATAATATTCTGAGCTATGGACGATGAAGTCTTCAAGGCGCTGGCCGATCCTACACGACGCAGCCTGCTCGACGAATTATTCAGGCAAGACGGGCAGACTCTCAGCGCACTTGAGGATCGATTGCCGATGACGCGCTTCGGCGTGATGAAGCACCTCAGACAGCTTGAAAAAGCCGGGCTGGTAGCTACCCGGCGGCGCGGACGTGAGAAGCTCCATTACCTGAATGTGATTCCTATCCGGCTCATTCACGACCGCTGGGTAAGCAAATACACCGAGCCCTGGGCAGAAACCCTCGCTAACCTCAAACACACATTGGAGAGTAAAACCATGGAAAAAGTATTCGAAATCTATATCAAGACCACGCCTGAACGCCTCTGGAAGGCGATCACGGATGCCGAAATGCGTAAAAAATATAACTTCGGACTGACAGTCACCTCCGACTGGACTGTCGGATCGACATACAAGGGTGTCGGCGGAGAAACGACAATCCTCGAAGGGGAAAACCTGGAGGTTGATCCTCCACGGAAACTGGTGCAAACCTTCCGCGCACTTTGGGGTGAGGACGTGAAGAGTGAAGGTACCTCCCGCGTAACGTGGGAGATCGTACCGGTCGCTGACTCCTGTCTGCTTAAAGTGACGCACGATCAGCTTCACGAGGGTGCCAACAATCAGTTGTATGGCGGCTGGCCGATGATTCTCTCCGGCATCAAAACTCTGCTGGAGACAGGAGAACTGCTCACCACACCAGGATCGCTGATGTGGGTAGAAAACTCACAGCAACCTTCGCAGGTATGCGGCACAAGATAGCAAATTGCCGAGGTAGGGAAATCGTATGGGCGCTTTCCCATCACCTCCGTTGCCTATAAATCTCAGCTAGTTGCATTTCTGGATATGGCCGCCGATGGAAAACTGTATATCGACCTGACTGCCAGCTCCTTTGAAAGTGGTACACACACTCGCTAAACCTTTTGGGCCGGACGCTTGCGCCCAACTGTTGAGGGTGACCAGGACGTTCGTGATAATGAACTGAGAGTTTTGTGCATTCAGCGAGCCCCAGATCGGGCTCTGTTTTGAAACAGCCGCTCTATCCACGATATGAAAATTTTCAAACGTCACTTGCTGATAGGGGGCCTGCGGGAGCCGAATGGCGGGATAGATATCATGCAGAAAAGACGAATCGTAAGTAGCGTCCACATTGGATATCTTTAGATTCTTGCTGGTCAGCAAATCCAGAAACCCATCGGGACGGTATGACTTATACCCATCCACTACAACGTCGATTCCTCCGATTTTGAGCGAGTTGGCATATCCGCTGCCCGGGTCAGAGCCCCCCTTATCGCGGGCCGTTCCAACGCGAATGCCATAGTCGATAACATCGGTCACTCGAATATTGCGATTTTCGAGTCCGGTTTGAGTCGGGTTGTAGTTGAGATAGAACAAGTGCGGGGGGGCGAACCATTTCCCAACCCCTCCTACAGTTCCACCCTGGTCATCCTGCAGGTCGCCATAGCGGTGCGCTCGGATGTGTTCAAAGACGGCGTTCTGGAACGATCCCTGCCATCCCATGTAATACCCGTCTAGGTCAATGTTAGAAAATGTGACATTGCTTGGAATGGAGTAGAACTGCGAAGTCATAGGCACTTGATGCGAAGCGGTCTGATTGCCGTTGTAGCTTGCGATCGAGGAGAAGACCATGGGAATAAACTGACTGCCTTTGGCCTGAGGCGCAACAAATACTCTGAGATTTCTAACCTCAAGATCTTTCACCCCGCCAACCAGAAAAAAAATTGCAGAGGTATTCGTATAGCCGGACCAAGGTGCTGCCGCCTGCACGAAATGAATGCCTCGATTAGCCGCCAACCATGGAGTCAGACCACGATCGTTGAAGACAGGTGCAGGCTGATGGGTTTTGTCGCCCACGAGCGTCCCGTTATCGTAATAACCGGCTATATGAGGATCGACAGGCAGCTGACCCGTATATTGCAGACTCCAGCCCAGCAAACGAATCTTTGAACTATTGGCGATGACGAATGCCGGAACCTGCACATTGTCCACTTTGAACAGACCGTTTTTGGTGAACTGCACCGTGGTTTCGTTGTCGATGTAGATGGGTCGGTGTATGTCGGTGCCTACGTGGATAAAAACCGGACAATCCACCGTCAGCGTGAACGCGCCGTTCTTTGCGGCGGCAAAGGCGGCTGTCACGCCGGCAGCATCATCCGTCTTGCCGTCGCAGTGGACCCAACTGCGTATCGAACGGCTTTTCGCAGAGCTGGTCTGCGCATGTGCCACATCAATCATTGAGGGGAAGAGGACCACAAGCACAAGGATCGAGCAAATCAGGCGGAACTGAAATAGAAGCTTGTTCACGATTCGGTCTCCTGGAGATTTTATAATCGTCGTCCTCCCTGGCGCTCTAAGGCCGCGTCTTGCGCCGATGCTTGGATACCGAGAAAACCACATTCTTAGTGAGCGAATCTCTCTGCGGAGCGGGCCTTGGCTTTTTCGGCTTCTTCCTCGCGATTCTTTGGCGGGGCGGTTGTTTCAAGTGAACGAAGCAGTCGTGTTGCAGCAGAAGCTACCTCGTCAATCGCGTCGTTGAAAGCTTCTTCATTCGCCTTCGAGGGCTTGTTGAAGCCGCTGATCTTTCGTACGAACTGCAGCGAAGCGGCTCGAATTTCCTCGTCAGTGACAGGCGGATCGAAATTGAAGAGGTTTTTGATGTTTCGACACATGGCTGGGGCCTCTGTCTGAGTCTGACTGAAGGCATGTGAGCGGTCAATTCCCCGCGCTAAGAATGAAATGCCCACCGAAAACCTCACTGCGGCCTGAGATCACCTCGCAGCTATTTACCGTAAATCCCACAGAACCGCGTTTCGCCAAGGCACAAGATGCGTCTGACGCAGGATCGAAATGATCATCAGGCCCAATGAAGCATCCAGCGGCAAGCAAAATTAGCTCTGAAGCGACCATCAGCGATTGACCCGAACCCCGATAACCAGTAAACTAATTAAGTTTGGCGATCCTGCCTGTTGCCCCGTGCGCATAGTCGTCTGGCGCTTTCAGCTCACCGCGTTTTTCGGTTAGAGCATCGGTGCCCGAGGCAAGCATGTATCTGCCCAGCTTCAATGAGTTTACGCGCCTTTTTACGAAGGCCGTTGGAGGATTTATGTACGCGGTCATCCGCACTGGTGGTAAACAGTATCGTGTCGCTCCGGGCGACGTGGTGAAAATTGAGAAGGCGGCCGCGGACGAGAACGGCACCGTCGAGTTTAGCGATGTGCTGGCATTTTCCGGCGATGCGGGTGCGGTATCCAAGCCCGAATCGGCGAAGGTAATTGCCACCGTACTCGGCGATGGCCGTGGCGACAAGATCTTGGTCTTCCACTACAAGCGGAAGAAGCAGTACAAGAAGCTGCAGGGACACCGTCAGGCGTTTACCCAGGTTCGCATCAACGAAATCCAGGTCGACGGTACGACCTATAGCGCCCAGAAGTAAGCTGGCGCAAATTTTGAAGGCCAGCGCAGCTGGCATGAGGATTGAGAAATGGCACATAAAAAAGGTGGCGGAAGTTCTAATAACGGGCGCGACTCTAACGCGCAGCGACTGGGCGTCAAGGCCTTCGGTGGCGAGCTGGTCACTGGTGGATCAATTATCGTGCGCCAGCGCGGCACACGGCTAAAGCCAGGCCTCAATGTCGGTCGTGGCAGCGATGACACGCTCTTTGCCAAGATTGACGGCAAGGTAAAATTCGTTGACCGTGGACGCATGGGCCGTTTTGTGGCCATCGAGCCAATCGCGGCTGAGTAACTCTTCTTTCTTATAAAGGCCGGAGCACATTGCTCCGGCCTTTTTGCGTTGTGTGCAACAAATTTTCCCTATGGAACAAAAAAGAGCCCCGGAAAAATACTCCGGGGCTTATCGTCTCCAAAACTTGTCGATTAGGCACCGCCCACCGAATTCTTAGCAAGTACTCTGTCTACTACGCTCTCCACATTCTGCAGGAAGCCATTCTGCTGCATAGCCGGTTGCGGTTGCGTATTTGGACCCAATTCCTGCGCCAAATCGTTCCACTGCGACAGGGTAGACGAGACGGTAGCCGCGTCCTTCTGCTCTTTTCGAACTTCAGGGATAAAAATGTAGGCGATCCAGATCGCAAGAGCAGCAACGGTGGCGATTCCACCTGCGTTATAGGTCCAGACGCGCAAACCTGCAACGCTGAAAGCCGAAGCAACCAATTCAGCGGCCGCCATAACTCCGCTTCCCAGGCAGATACCAAATCCCCAGCTGCGATAAGACTGGCCGAGAGAATGGGCGCATACCATCAGCAGAGACAACAGGCAGAGCACCAGGATGCTCATTCCGCTGCTGATACTTGCGGCGACAGCGGGCAGGTGTGCGCCAGCCGGCAGGGCCGCGAAATCGATGCTGACTGAAAGTACGGAAATCCCGAGCGAAACCACGGCTGCCCAGCGAAAGAGGATCGAGCCCATCCGGCTGAGGCCGGGCAATGGTGCCATGATCGATAGGAAAATATCCCGCAGAGCAAAATACATGGCGACACAGCCAGCTATATATACAACCCAATAAGCTGCGGAAAATGCGCTGGTCTTTAGAAACGCGCCCGGAATAATCTGCGGCGCATGGCTGATTCCTAACAAAAGGAATGCGCCGAATGTGCGAATCGCAAGAAAAACCTGAAAGGCCGGGAAAGAAGCCTTGCTCTTGAAACGAAGAGCAAAACAGAGAGCCGTCGCCCAAATAAGGGGCTCAAGGTAGGACATCGCCGTGATGGGGGTAAAATTCATGCGCTGGTCCAAGCCACTGTATTCGACAATAATGCGAGATCCGTCCGGGAACAAGACTGACTTTCCACAAAGTAGTAACACTCAATTTGTTACTAAAGCATGGAACATCAATCGGATGAATCTAATATCTTGTGTTGCAGGATGCGGTCTGTGATGCCCTTTAGTTATACGTTGTTGTACCCGATGGGATGAAAATATGTCCATTCCTGCGCTGCCAGCCATGATTGATTTGCGATAACCTGTTGGCCGGGGCCGCATATCGTGATCGAATCCCTGCGCCGCGACTTTAACCAGCGCTTTCGTCCAGAAACCTACCGCAGGATGCTGCATAGCCTGGACGCCTGCGTCCGCACTCATGTCAGCTTCCGTGTCGCCGAGACACCCTGTTTTTTCCCAAAAAGCCTGATGGACGAGATGGCTGAAATCGGAGCTGAGCTGACACACCTCCTCGTCGGAAACGCTCCCTATCTCAAGGCTTCGCGGGCCATGATCCCGGAGCAGTTTCTCGCAGCGGATGAGACCGGCCATCCTCATTTCATGACTGCTGATTTCGGATTGGTACGCGAAAAGGATGGCAAACTGTCGCCAAAACTTGTCGAAATGCAGGCTTTTCCCTCAGTTTTTGCCTATCAATTCGTGCTCAATGAGGTCTACCGCTCGGCCTTCGACCTCGATAGTTCCCTTGGTTACCTGCTCGGAGGCCATACGGAAGCCAGCTTTTGGAAGCTGATGGAGCGGGTCATTCTGCGCGGCCATCATCCTGAAAATGTAGTACTTACGGAAATCGAACCCCTGAAGCAGAAAACCTTGCCCGATTTCAGGGTGACAGCCGAGCGCCTGGGAATTGAAATCGTAGACATCTCCGACTTGGTGCCGGACATTCAACCCGGAAAACAGACGCGTCTTTGCTATCGCAAAGGGAAAAAATTAATTCCCATACGCCGCCTCTACAACCGCGCCATTGTGGATGAGCTCATAGGGAAGGGAATTAGTTTGCCTTTTGATTTCCACGATTCGTTCGATTTGGAATGGGCCGGGCATCCTAACTGGTACTTCCATATCAGCAAGTTCTCTATTCCGTACCTCGATCACCCTGGGGTCCCACCCGCCGTCTTTCTCGATGATTGGATGGCAGGCAAGAATAGAGACCGCCTGCCGCACGATCGCAAGGAGTTGATTTTAAAGCCGCTATTCTCGTTTGCAGGAAAAGGGATCGAGTTTGCGCCTTCCGATGAGCTGCTGGCTTCGATCCCCAGGTCGGACCGTAAGGCATATCTGCTTCAGGAACGGGTACAGTTTGAATCTGTCATCGAAACTCCCGAAGGACCAACACAGCCGGAAATCCGTATTCTCTACCTGTGGCCGGATGGTGGGCATCTCGAACCCGTGCTTTCTCTGGTTCGGCTGGGGCGGGGAAAGATGATGGGGGTGGACCATAACCGTAATAAGGAGTGGGTGGGCGGCTCCGCTGCTTTCTATCCGCACGAGTGAATTCTGCGACTGCGTGGAATATAGGAAGACACCTCTTAGGAAAGATTCGACCAGTAAACCTATGAAAAGTTGTTGTCCTTTGGTCATATAAACGGTGTAAACTTTGGTAATTCGGAACAGGGCTCGATTTTAGGTATTTTGAAAGAGCGCCTGACCGGTCAGGCTCGGGAGCAGCGGAATGGTATCGGAGAATTCTTATCCTTTTGAGATTGATGCAGAAGGACACCGTTCCTCCACGCGATTTCCTCTCCATCTACCGGTACGTATTCTCTCCGGAAATCGTGAGTTTTCAGGGACGACCGAAAATATCTCGGCGAACGGAGTTCTTTTCCGTCTCACTGCCTCGATTCCGGTAGATGCGTCAGTGGAATTTTTGCTCGAGATTTCCGCAGATGAGCTTGGGGGACAGAATGCCGCCGCTGTTCACTGCTCGGGACGGGTCATCCGTTCCTATCGAGAGCAATCAAATTGTTTTGCGGCAGCGGTGATTGATGAGTATCGCTTCCAATAAAAATGGATATACGGATCAAACGATGAGCTCGGAAGCAAAGCAGAACACGCTGAATCATGCCGCAGTATCTATGAGTGGACCAGACGAATCACCATCCCCGAAGCGGACCATCCGCTTGATTATGGCGGATTCTCAGGCGATCTATCGCGTTGGTATGCGAAAGGTCTTTGCCGTAGAAGAAGATATCGACGTGGTAGTGCAGGTCGACAGCATTGCCAATCTGCAGATATCACTCCCGCATCATCCGGCCGACGTGCTGGTGATGGAAGGCAATCTGCTTGCCGGAAAAGGTGCGGCGATCGCCGATATCCTGCGACTTTCGCCGGATCTCAAGATCATTGTGCAGGCCACGGCTGCTGACGAGGCTCACACCGTCGAGCTTTATCGCCGGGGCGTTCGCGGAATTATTCCGCGGTCGATTTCGCCCGATCTACTGGTGAAATGCGTGCGCAAAATTGCGGCGGGTGAGACCTGGATCGACAACCAGTCTGTAACTTGGGTCATTGAGGCATATCGTACGCAGGCTTCCGCGATGTCCAGCCCGAAAAACCAGCCGCGCCTGTCCCCGAAGGAACTCGCCATTATCAGCTGTATCACCCAAGGCAAGCGTAATAAAGAGATTGCTTACCAGCTTGGAACCAGCGAGCAGGTTATCAAGAATTATCTGCGCAAGATCTATGACAAGTTGGGCGTTTCCGACAGACTGGAACTGGCTCTTTACTGCCTGCATCACCAGATCCACACTAAGGGCATGGAACCGGATGCCAGGGCCAGCATCGAAGCTGCGCTCGGAGAACCGATTAAGCTCTAGCCTCTAATCAGTTACGCTGCCACGTGCCTCTTCGAGCAGGGCAATCAGTGTAGTGAGCTTTTCACGGCTCATGTGGCCCAGAATTTCCTTCACGCTGTCATTCACGACAGAATCCATATCTTTGAGCAGCCGCAGCCCTTCCGCCGTGATGGTGGCATAGATGACTCGACGATCTTTTGGGTCGCGTTTGCGCTTGATGAACTTTTGCTTTTGAAGGCGGTCGAGCAGGCGAGTGATATCAGGATCGCTGCTGACAAGCCGTTCGCCTATCTCGGAACATCGCATGCCGGCATCGCCGGCCCCACGCAAAATGCGTAACACGTTGTACTGTGTCGGGGTAACGCCATGCGGCTTGAATAGCTGCTGCGTATAGTGCTGCAAGCGATCCGACGTGCGCCGTATATTCAGCAGGGCTTCTTCTTCCAGCGTGACGAACGGGCGGGTTTGTTTGATTTCTTCCTGTAATTTGCTGACCATGAGCGCCTTTACATGGAGACGGCGTGCTCTCCCGTGCCGGGCAGCACGCCGAACTAACATTATGACAGTTTTTACAGTTTGATCAGTTCGATATCCAATTCGACCTTTACATCGTCTCCGACAACAGAGTCGCCAGACTTCAGGCTGCCATTCCATGTAAGTCCAAAATCCTGCCGGTGAATGGTTGTCGTTCCCGAAAATGCGCGGCGGATTTTGCCATAGGGATCGGCCTGTTCCTTGCTGGGGCCGTCGAGCGCAAGGGTGACTGATTTGGTGACGCCGTGAAGCGTGAGATCGCCGGTGAGTTGCAGCTGCCCGTTGCTGTTCGACAGGCTCTTGCTGACGAAGGTCATCTGCGGGTATTTCGCGGCATCGAAAAAGTCGGGGCTTTTGAGATGCGTGTCGCGCTGAGCAACTCCGGTGTCGACAGTGGTGATATCAATCGCCGCGTTCGTGTTGGACCTTGTGAGGTCCTTCTCGTCGAGAGTGAGAGTGCCGTTGATGCTGCCGAAGCGTCCATGCACGTTTGATATGCCCATGTGACGGATGGAAAAGTCAGCCTCACTGTGGGCCGGGTCGATCTGCCATTTGGATACCTGAGCTGAGGCTGCAGCCGTGACAACGAACATTGCGGCCAGAATTGCGGATGTTTTTTTCAGTGCTTGCATTGTGATCTTTCTCCAGGACTTCGTAGTCGGATCGCCAGAGTCGCTGGCGAAGTTAGTATATAGATACGCATAAACGATAATCGTTGCAACAAATATTTATCTACAACAAAACAATATGATTAGCCGGACACTCTGGTAAGCTCCAGATTCGGGCTCTGACGATGCCACCACCCCGTTACTTTTCCCATTTCCGGTCGCTGACATCGCCGCAACGGCATGCCTTTGCCGCCTGCTTTTTGGGCTGGTCGCTCGATGCCTTCGATTATTTCCTGCTTGTCTTCTGTGTTTCAGCGATTGCAGCCGATTTCCATGCGCGTGCCTCGGCAGTCGCTGAGGCACTTTTTCTCACGCTGGCTTTTCGCCCGGTGGGCGCATTTCTCTTTGGGTTCCTGGCAGATAAATGGGGCCGGCGTCCGGCGCTGATGTTGAATATTGCCTGCTATTCGATCTTTGAGCTGGCATGCGCTTTTTCCCCGTCGCTGCATAGTCTATTGATTCTGCGGGCGCTTTTCGGAATCGCCATGGGTGGGGAGTGGGGCGTGGGCGCGGCACTGGCGTTTGAAACGCTGCCGAAACAAGGGCGCGGGTTCTTTTCCGGTCTGCTTCAGGAGGGCTATGCCGTCGGATACCTGGTGGCGGCAGCGGTCTATGCTGTGCTCTTCAAACCGTTTTCGCATCTGATGTGGCACGGGCACGTCGTAGGCTGGCGAGGGCTTTTTATTGTGGGCGCTACGCCTGCGATTCTTGTTTTGTATATCGGGCTCAAGGTTGAAGAGTCCCCGGTATGGCGCGCTGGACTTGGCGAAAAGACGAAGATCTCAGTTGCGAGCGGTATCCGGCAATACGCGCCGACGTTTCTTTTCGTGATCATTCTCATGGCCGGATTCAATGCCTTTTCGCATGGCACGCAGGATTTATATCCCACATTCCTGCAGAAGGATCATGGCTATTCGGCTTCGCTGACGGGCGGTGTCGCCATCGTCTACAACATTGGAGCGTTGTTGGGTGGCATTCTCTTCGGCAGCCTGTCAGAACGTTTTGGCCGTAAGCGCACCATCATCGCTGCTGCGTTATTAGCGCTGCCCGTAATTCCGTTGTTTGCCTTTGGTCATTCTCTCTATGTTCTGGCGGCTGGAGCTTTCCTCATGCAATTCATGGTGCAGGGAGCGTGGGGAGTGGTTCCTGCTTATCTCACGGAGTTGTCGCCGGGGCCTGTACGCGCTACGTTTCCCGGGCTTGCCTATCAACTTGGAAACCTGTTGACCTCGCGTAACGCCGTGCTGCAGGCAAAGGCAGCGGAACATTATGGAAGCTACGGGATAGTGCTTGCGGTGACGGTTTTCATTGTGGCGATTTTTCTTGCAACCGTTACCGCGTTCGGACGCGAAGCGCGCGGAGTTGAGATGACGGCCGAGTGAAGGTTTTGCCTACGGGTGCGAAATTTTTTCTAGGCGAGAGTCGAACCTGCGGAATGCCAGCCTGTAAAACGATTGAATAATGCGGTACGGCGCGGATGTACTCCTGGAACAAAAATTGCATCAGAAGAAAGTGTGTGTAGTTAGTGTTGTGTGGTCGAATTGGCAAACGTGACATCCAGAGGACGATGACGCTGAGCATCTCGGCAAATCGCTAGCTGTCGTGCTTGCCAAATTGAGCAAAAAGCGGCCCCCTTCGCGGGGCCGCTTTTATTTATGCTAATAAACGATAGCGGCATTTCTGACGCTGACCGAAAGCATAGCCGCCGTAGGTCGGAGGCAGGTTTACGATGTCCACGAATTTGCCCCCCGCCAATTCACAGCTGCGGCGTGAAGCGGCGTTGTCAGGATCGCAGGTGATCCAAAGAGGAGCGATGCTGAGCTGACGCGCCAGCGGCAGCAATAGTCGAACCGATCGCGCCGCGTACCGGCGACCCCGATATGGTTCGTTTACTGCGTATCCGATATGTCCGGAAAAGCGTTCAATGGTGGTGTTGGTTTCAGCGCGCAGGTTGATGCGACCCATTTCCTCGCTGGTATCTGCATGGATCATCAGGAAGTGATATGCGGGAACCAGAAAGAACTTGTGAGGCTCGTAGCGGGAAAATTTCAAGATGAGATCTTCGTCGCGCAGTAAGCCTGGATCAATATGCGAATCGAGAGTCGTAGTCATAAGAACGTTATCGTTTGAGCGAAGCGAAGTCTTGTTTACTCTATAGTATCGAAACAGATTTCCCGCTTCGCTCAGAATAACAACGGACGCGGCGACTCTTATAGATTTCCGCGTGCTTCCTGCTCGCGTTCAATTGCTTCGAACAGCGCCTTGAAGTTCCCCTTACCGAAGCTGCGACTGCCTTTGCGTTGAATGATCTCGTAGAACAGAGTGGGCCGATCTTCTACTGGACGAGTAAAGATCTGCAGCATGTAGCCTTCGTCGTCGCGATCGACGAGGATGCCGAGCTGTTCGAGTTCCTGAATGGGCTCGTCAATCTTGCCAACGCGCGCTTCCAGTTCAGTGTAGTAACTGTGCGGAACCTTCAGAAATTCGATACCCTGCCGTTGCAATCTATCAACCGTATGCAGAATATTGTCGGTTGCAAGCGCGAGATGCTGTACGCCGGAACCGTGATAGTACTCAAGGTATTCTTCGATCTGTGATTTTCTGCGACCCTCTGCCGGTTCGTTAATAGGAAACTTTACGCGTCCGTTCCCATTGGCCATGACCTTCGACATCAGCGCTGAGTATTCCGTGGAGATGTCTTTATCGTCGAAGTGCTGGTAAAGAGAGAAGCCCATGATGTCGGCATAGAAATCGACCCAGCGATTCATCTCGTTCCAACCCACATTGCCCACCATGTGGTCGATGTAGAGCAGGCCAACGGGACGCGCAACGGGATCATTATCGACAGCTCGATAACCCGGCATGAAGGGGCCGCCATACTCCCTGCGCTCGACGAAGGTGTGGACCGTATCGCCATAAGTAGCGATAGTCGAGAGCTTCACGACACCGTGCTCGTCGCGGATTTCAAAAGGCTCGCGAACACTGCGGGCGCCGCGCTTTGTCGTCTCTTTCCATGCCAGCTTTGCATCATCTACCCAGAGCGCGACATCGTGCACTCCATCACCGTGGCGATGCACATGCTCAGCGATTTCTCCATCCGGACGCAGGGGGGTTGTAAGTACAAACCGTACTTTGCCCTGCTGCAACACATAGGAAGCGCGGCTGCGGACGCCAGTCTCAGGGCCGGCGTATGCCACCAGTTTCATGCCGAAAGCTACACGGTAGTAATAAGCTGCCTGACGCGCATTACCTACGTAAAATTCGACATAGTCAGTTCCATTGAGGGGAAGAAAGTCTTTCTGAGTTTGTACTTCAGGGTGCAGAAGAGTGGACATCGAAGAATACTCCCATTTCACTTAAGTTAGACGCGCCGGCTGTATCTTCGGACTACCTGACATTTGCGGCTGCGACCCAATACCATATACCCAGGGAAATACGCTTGGCCAGTTAGCAGAGGATGAAATGCCGATAAAAATTACGGACCGTGACCTGCTGCTTGTCATCGACGTGCAGAACGATTTCTGCCCGGGTGGCGCGCTTCTTGTGCCTCAGGGAGACGAGGTAGTCCCCGTCATCCACAAAGTCCTGCCGTTGTTTCAGCATATGATCCTCACGCAGGACTGGCATCCGCAAGGCCATCTTTCGTTTGCGTCGAGCCATGCCGGAGCGAAGGAATTTGTTCCAATCAAAGTTACATATGGGGAGCAGACATTGTGGCCCGACCATTGCGTGCAGGGAAGCCGCGGAGCGGAATTTCATTCCAGCCTTGACACACGAAGAGCAGAGTTGATTCTGCGTAAAGGGTTTCGACGCGAGATCGATTCTTATTCCGCGTTTCAGGAAAATGACCGCGCGACGAAGACGGGATTGGCTGGGCACTTGCGCGAGCGCGGGATTGAGCGCGTCTTCCTTGCAGGATTGGCTTACGATTTCTGCGTGCGCTACTCGGCGGTAGATGCGCGTGCGGTCGGATTTGCAGCCTTTGTCATAGCAGATGCTTGCCGGGCGATTGATTTGCAGGGTTCGGTTGAGGCTACGCGAAGGGACTTTGCGGCTGCCGGCGTAGGGGAAATTGCGGCGGCTGAGCTTTCCTGAGATCAACGTGAATTTTTACAGTGGGAAATTGACACGTCTCCCGCTGGAATGCGATGCTCAAGAGTTTTGTACGAAGGGGTGTCCGGTCATGAACCCGCTCACAGCGAATTTGCCAATTGCCGAATCGTTTCTCATCCAGCAGGACTGGGCTGCCTACACGCGCGACCAGCATTCCGTCTGGGCCGAGCTGGTGCGGCGTCGCATGCCGCAGCTCGAAGAGCACGCCTGCGAGGAGTATCTCGATGGCTTTCAACAGATTGGGCTGCGCGAGGATTCGATTCCTGACCTTGCAGAAGTAAATAAGCGTCTTGGGCCGCGTACCGGATGGAACGCGACGCCTGTGAGCGGTTTTCTGCCGCCGGATGCTTTTTTCGAAATGCTCGCAGCGCGCCAGTTTCCCACCACGACGTGGCTGCGCAAACGCGAATCGCTTGAATACACACCGGAGCCGGATATCTTCCATGATGTTTTCGGTCATGTGCCGATGCACGCGCACCCGGTATTTGCTGATTTTCTGCAGCAGTATGGTCGTGTTTGTGCCGGGTTGATGCGTGACAAGGAAAAGCTGGAGCGTATGGGGCGGCTCTTCTGGTTTACGGTTGAATTCGGCGTCATCCGCCAGAAGGGCACGATCAAGCTTTATGGCAGTGGCTTAATCTCCTCGCATGGCGAATCGACAAACGTAATCAACAGAAAGACCGAAGGCGGTCCTGAAATTCGCGATTTCGATCTGGATGCCGTCCTGAATCAGCAATTTCTGGTTTCTGAGATGCAGAAAGTTTTATACGCCGTCGAATCGTTCGATCAGATTTACGAAGCAGCCAGGGAAGCCGAGCATCGATTGGCATAAAGTATCCAAAACGCGGCTCACCGAATCAGATGAGTATGCAGGCGCGGGAAAATAGCCGGATTAAGAAGATCATGCGTCAGACGGGAGGATACAGTTGCGTTGCAGTTGGCGCGGCTGGATGCGTACTCCCTATCCTTCCCGGTATTCCTTTGATGCTCCTCGGTCTGGGTTTGCTTGCAGTTGACAGTCCTCGCGCCGCCCGGTTGCGGGATCGGTTGAAGGAGCACGCAAATCGGCAGATCGCTCGCCTGCGCAGGAAAGTAGATCCGGCAAAAGAAGCAGACAAGAGTATGTCTCAGGATTAGAAAGTTTAGTTCCGATTCGAAGCCTCAATTTCCTCATCCGTGGCATGTAGCATGAACAGAGACAGTTCATGAGTGACGCAAAATCTCTTTCCCCTGAAATTCTTCTTCACATCTCTCAATCTCTTAACCTTCCTCTACGCGGTCTTGTTGCCGTAATCGGATTACTGGACGAAGGCGGCACAGTTCCGTTCATTGCGCGTTATCGCAAAGAGGCAACCGGCAATCTCGATGAGGTGCAGATCCGCGACATCGAAGAGAAGCTGGCCTATTTTCGCGAACTGGAAGAACGCCGCGCCACCATTCTGGCTTCCATTGCCGAGCAGGGAAAACTGACGGATGCATTGAAGGCGCGCATTGAAGGCGCGCTCGACAAGAGCGAGCTTGAGGACCTCTACATTCCTTACAAGCCCAAGCGCCGCACCAAGGCGACAGTGGCGCGGGAAAAGGGGCTGGAGCCGCTGGCACAATATCTCTGGGCGCAGCAGCCAGGCGCGGAAACTCTTGAGGCGCTCGCTCCGACGTTCGTGAATGTCGAGCTCGGAGTTTCCACAGCGGACGAAGCGCTTGAAGGTGCGCGCCACATTGTTGCTGAGTGGATCAGCGAAAGTGCCGATCTGCGCAAGGCTCTGCGCCAGCTCATGTTTGACGAGGGCATCGTGATCAGCCGCAAGGCGCTCGACGCCAAAGATGAGCAGGAAAAGTTCAAGATGTACTACGAGTACAAGGAGCCGGTGCAGACGATTCCTTCGCACCGCATGCTGGCTATTCGCCGTGGTGAAAGCGAAAATGTGCTTTACTTCCTGATTGAACTCGAAGCGCAGCGGTCCATCGCTGTCATACAGTCGCTTGTGTTGCGGCAGCGGGGCGACTGGACGCGTCACCTGGAACTCGCGATTGAAGACACGTGGACGCGACTGCTTAATTCATCCGTTCAGGCAGAGATTCGCTTCGAGCTGAAACAGCGTTCCGATACGGAAGCTATTCAGGTCTTTCGCGATAACCTGTATCACCTGCTGCTTGCGCCTCCGGCTGGACCGATCTCAGTGCTCGGTATCGATCCTGGACTACGCACGGGCTGCAAGATTGCTGTCGTCGACGAGACGGGCAAGATGCTGGCGCACGATGTTATTTATCCGCATACCTCGAAGCACGGCGTCGCGGAAGCCGGTCATAAAGTCGAAGCTCTTCTGAGGCAACACAACGTCCGCGCCATCGCGATTGGCAATGGCACGGCCTCGCGCGAAACCGATGCTTTTGTGCGCGAGTTTCTGCGTGAAAAGCAGATTCAGGACATCTTCTCTGTTACTGTCAGCGAATCAGGCGCGAGCGTCTATTCTGCATCTGATATTGCGCGGCAGGAGTTTCCCGATCTCGATCTGACTGTGCGCGGAGCGATCTCGATTGCGCGACGATTACAGGACCCGCTATCGGAATTAGTGAAGGTCGATCCGAAATCGATTGGGGTTGGCCAGTATCAGCATGACGTCGATCAGCGGCAGCTTCAGGAGTCGCTCGAAAATGTCATTGAAAGCTGCGTAAATCGAGTGGGCGTGGATCTGAACACCTCCTCGTGGACGCTGCTGCGCTACGTTGCCGGAGTTACCGAGCGTACGGCGATCAACATCGTCAATCATCGCAACCAGAATGGCCGTTTCCGGTCGCGCGCACAGTTGATGCAAGTTTCCGGTATCGGGCCGAAGACGTTTGAGCAGGCTGCCGGATTTCTCCGTATTCGCAACGGAGATAACCCGCTCGACATGACGGCCGTCCACCCTGAGTCATATCCGGTGGTAGAGCAGATTGCTCAATCGCTTCAGACGCCAATTGATGCGGTCATCCGCAATCCGCAGGTGCTGGAAAAGATAGATCGCAACCAGCTCTCGGCGGGAACCTTCACTCTGAATGACATTCTGGAAGAGCTGCGCAAGCCGGGCCGCGATCCCCGCGACAAGTTTATTGCGCCTAGTTTCCATGAAGGCGTGAAGGAAATCTCTGACGTGCAGGTGGGAATGGTGCTCGAAGGCGTGGTGACGAATGTGACAAAGTTCGGAGCCTTCGTCGACATCGGCGTGCATCAGGACGGCCTTGTTCACATCAGCGAGCTCTCCAACCGCTTCATCAAGGAACCGTCAGAAGCGGTGAAAGCCGGGCAGATCGTAAAAGTGAAAGTGTTGAGCGCCGATGCCAGGAGCAAGCGAATTTCGCTCTCAATGAAGGCGCTGATGGAGCCCGCGGAACGTTCGGCTGCAAAGATGAAGCAGCCTCCGAAACCACAGGCTACGTTGAATGAAAAGCTGGCGACACTTTCCACAAAGTGGAAGGTGCGCTAGAGCCCGCGTTTCAGAAATAAAGGAACTCCGCCACGCTACCCATGGTGTGAGTTCCCAATTGTTGACCGGATCCATAATGAGATGGGTGCGTAGAGTTTGGTAACAATCTCAAGCGTCTCCGTACGTATGTTTTCGCAGAATTTTTACATATTTGTTGCATACTGAAGGCTGGAGGGATTCCCTTGCCCCGCATTCATTTCCAGCAGCAGCTAGCCGAGTTAAAAGACAAAATTCTCGGGATGGCCGCGCTTTCTCAGCAGGCATTGGATGCTTCCGTCGATGCCTACCTGCAGCGCGATGCGAGCCTCTGCCAGTTTGTGCGGGAGAACGAGAAGGCTATTAATTCCTCGCAGCGCGAACTGGATGAGATGGCCTACGATCTGCTTGCCAAGGAACAGCCCATGGCAATTGATCTGCGGTTCATCCTCGCCGTGATCAAGATCAACAGTGATCTGGAGCGGATCGGAGACCAGTCCATGAGCATCGCCATTCGCACGCTGGACATGCTTCGAGGGGATCCGGTCGATCTGCCGATCGACATTGACTGCATGCGTAACTGCGCGGCACGTATGATCCGCACGGCTCTACAGTCACTGCTCGACGCGGATGCGCACGTCGCCGAATCGGTGCTGGAGATGGACGATGAAATTGACCGTATGAACCGCATTGCTCACGAAGATCTGACGAGGTTTATTCAGGCTCGTCCGGAGCTGAGTCAACCGGCACTGCACGCCATTATCATCTCGCGCAATCTGGAGCGGATCGCGGATCATGCGACCAATATCGCCATGGATGTGATTTTCTGGGTGCGCGGCGCAGATGTGCGTCATCAGCTGAGCGCGGCCATCGACTAGGAAACAGTGGCTATTTTCACGAAGCAGCGATTCACAAAGAACGCCGTGTGGTAGCTAAGAATGGCTACTCCGGCGTTCTTCTTTCTAAATCAAAGTAAGGAGCCGGGATGTAATGCATCCCGGCTGAACGAACGAGCTCCTTACTTGAATTGGCTAATCGCGTCCCAAACGTATACACCAATAATAGTTGCGGACAGAACACACGTAGCGCCCGTCATAATGCGAACGAGCGGTTGAACCCGATTCACTTTCTGCACAATCAGGGTTTGCTCCTGCTCCTGGTGACCGGAAGACGGGTCAAGGAAGAGCTGATCTTCCTCGTAGCGGGTCAGGGTTCCACGGTAAGCAAGGAGCGCTAAAAGAAGGGTTGTGACAACGGCCCAAACGATCCACAGCATAAGCATGATGCTCATAGAGCACCTCAGGATTCGAGTTGGAGCTGTCCCAGGTACGAGCGGGTCCGAAATTTACCGGGCTCGGGGGTAGGTGGGGCCGCTTCGATTTGGATCATAGTCCTATCGCAACCAGGTTGAACAGGGGCTTTTTTCGCGAAATGAAACCAGTTTGGCAACCTCTTGATATGTTGAGGACTCCATACGTGTGATTGTTCATGGGTTTTGGAGGAGAAGATGCGTTTTGCCTTGAATACTTTTGCCGCACTCACCATCGGTGTGGCGTCTCTGGGACTGACCGCCTGCAACAATAATCAGCCGGCGTCGGACCAGCAGGTGCAGGACCAGGCCGCTAAGACGACCCAGGACGTGAAAGCAGGCGCGCAACAGGCAGCAGCTGATGCGAAAGTTGCCGCCGCCAACGCAGAGCGCAAAGTAAACGACATAGCGGCTGGCGTGAGAGAAGGATTGAAGTCAAATACAAAGCCCGGCGCTGGCACAGTGAACATCAACTCCGCTACGGAAGAGCAACTTGTTGAATTGCCGGGAATTACGGGAAAAAGGGCACAGCTGATTGTCCAGGGTCGACCTTATGGTTCGGCTAGTGACCTAGTGAGCAAGGGTATCCTCACACAGGCGCAATATGACCGTATATCTGGCCAGGTTATCGCCCAGTAAGACTGAATCCAAAGCGTATGTCCGTCATCCAAATATGAGGAGTTGTATGGCCGGGTGAGCGGCTGTACACTTATAGAAGCTTATTTACCAGGGAGATTTACATGGCAACTGCAACCCTTACGCCCGCGGAAACAACTGAAGTCAAGAAAACACCCTTGTCTCTGAGCAATACGGCGGTCGGTAAAGTCCGCGAAATCATGGCGACGCAGGATCCGCTTCCTGCCGGATTACGCATTGGCGTTGTAGGCGGCGGTTGTTCAGGCTTCCAGTACTCCATGTCCTTTGAGAATCAATCGGGCATGATGGACAAGGTGTTTACCTTCGATGGACTCAAGGTCTTTGTCGATGCAACGTCGTTGATGTACCTGAACGGATGCGTCGTCGATTACGTCGAGACGCTCGAAGCAGCGGGCTTCAAATTCGAGAATCCGAACACGAAGAGCACCTGCGGCTGCGGATCTTCCTTCAGCGTGTAATCTCTTTTGTAGAAGATTAAGAAAAGGCCTCGCGCAGCGCGAGGCCTTTTCTATTGCTGCGGGGAAGGAGGTGTGCTGCTGGGAAAGCCGCTCGACGGTGCGGTTGGATTGCTGCCCGGCGAAGTTGGGCTGGAGCTGCCGGTGCCATTGGTTCCGTTGTTGCCATTGACGTTTGTGCTGGCTCCGCCGAAAAGGCTTACTGCGCTCATCAGGTCTTCGACGGGATCGTAGACAAATTCCCATTCGTTGTAATGCTTCTGCAGCTTGTATTGCCTGATGGATGTCTTGGTGTTCTTGCTTGCGACTCCAACAATGGGAGCGCCACCCATCGTCTGACCGCTGCTGGGTGAGCTGGGCGACGTTCCACCGAAAGAACTGGTAGAGCTGCCGCCCGGCGTCGTGCCGTTACCGAATGTGCTCGAAGTTCCGCTTGAGTCGGTCGAACTGCTCGACGAAGAGAAGGTGCTTCCGTTGGACATTCCGCCAAAGGTTGGCGTCGTCCCAACCATACCGGTATTTCCTGCCGTCGTCGTCGCTCCGCCGTTCTGGATCGGCTGACTGAAGAGCCCCATGGGCTTTACGTGAGCTTCGCCCAGGTGAATGAGCTTCCAGTCGTCCTTGCCTGTCATCGGATCGGCGTAGCGCTTGCGCAGGAAATGGATGTTGTTGGAACTTTCCAGCTGATCGATGGATCCGGGATAGCGGCCAAATTTTTTGTAATAGAGCTTAATGGCCCGTTTGTATTGCTCGCCGCGGCGCACCAGTTCTGTTTCGCGATCACGCTGAATACCGGCAGCGATGCGCGGAGCAGCCACAGCCAGCCCTATCAGCAACAGCAGCGTCATAAAAATCACTGCCATCAGGATGTAGCCTGCTTCCGCCTGCGAAGATGGGCTGCGGCGTTTCATGTAATCAGTTCTGCACCAGTGGCAGCGGCTGCGCGTTTCGGTAGGGAATATCCTCAATCTGTATCGAGAAGGGCGAAATCTTCAAGACCTTGTATCGATGATCGACCACATCTCCCTCAGATGCAATGAACACATCATCACCATGCAGAAGGAATGCTTTGCGGGTGCCATCCTTGGGCGATTCATAGCCGAAAAATTTCAGATCGATCGCTGGTGGCGGCGGGGGGACCTGCGGAACCTGTGTGACCGGACCCGTGGGCCGAATCGGAGCCTTTACTTTTTCAATCTCCATCGGAGCCGACGATTGCGAGAAGATGTTGCGGCCTTTGCCTGAGTATTCGAGCGATTCGGCCTGCGCCATCCATTCCGGATGCAGCGTTGGATCGAGGCTTGCGCCAATGCCAGGGATACGCACCGCCGCGTGCTCGCCCGTCGTTCTGGTCGAAGTCGTATGCGCCGGCCGCGTCGTGGTGGTTTGTGGCGGTGGCGCAGGAGTTGGTGTTGATCCTCCGCCGAAGTAACTCATCAGCACATTGACGAGCAGACCGACGACGACAACGCCCAACGCACCGGCGATGATAACTTTCTTCTTATCTTCCGCGCCCAGTTTCAGAGCCATCAGCGAACCTCCGGAGATTGCAGGGAGGCCTGCTGATTTGCTACTGCATTCTGGTCGCCTGTCGCCGCAGGCAGATCATCGCTCGATTGTAGATAGGTGGTCATGCGCAGGCGTAGGTTTACGAGTCCGCCCTGCTGTCCGCTAAAAGTCAGCGTGTTGATGGTGAAGAAAACATCGTTCTTGTCGCGCTCGATATCGTTGATGAAATGCATCAGCGAAGTGTATTCGCCACTCAGGCTGGCATCGATGCGCACTTCCGTCAGTCCATGAATAGCCGGCACAGGCGTATATTGCGCGCGCGTCAGGCGCACATTGTTCTTGCTGGTTAACGCGCCGAGTTCGCCAGCCATCGTCGAGTAGTTCGGGGCGATGCGCTTTCCATAAAACTTGTCGGCATCCGTACGCGCCTGATCCACTTTTTCGGGAAGGCCCTGCAGGTGCGACATCTGCGCTTGTAGCTGCTCATAAGTCACGTGGCTCGCTTCGTAATCCGCCGTTTGATCGGAACTTGCGGCATGCCACGCGAGGACCAGGCGCGTCAGCAGGAAAAGATTCAATCCCAGCAAAAGGACCACACCGGCAAAATGCAGATTCAGCATTGTAAGCAATTTGCGCAGGTTGTTCATCGCGCGCCTCGCTTCGTTTTCCTTACAGGCTGCGATGGCTGTGATTTTTGTTCCGGCTGTTTTGCCTGCTTACTCTCGGAGTTTTCCGATGCGAGCGGTAGCGGCCTGTAATCGGCGAGGATGTCGAAGTTTACATCGCTTGATGCGTTGACGGGCATCGCCTGCCCGTTGCCATTGTTCGTAGTGGCGAGAGCCTCGTTCGAGAGGCGGGGCGACGCGAAATGCTTTGATTTCTCCAGGTTCTTCACCAGTTCAATCGCGCGGTCACGCGCGCCGCTGACCCGCATGCGAATCGTCACGTGTCCATCAGAGGAAACTTGAGGATCGATGCTCATGACCTGTACGCCACCGGGCAGAACCGTCTCAAGGTCCGTCATCGTTGAGGTCCACGAGAATGCCTTGCGGCGGAAGAGATCGTTTAGAAAGTCAGACTGCGTTAGCACAGCCGCATTTTGCGGCTGACGCATCAGCGCCTGGTAGCTTTGTTGCTGGCGCTGCATCT
>Ga0206951_1083_pt1 | contig 23595 bp, 28 predicted proteins | sample Alteio_BWOrgHeat_38_FD_152974 | JGI IMG/M metagenome (GOLD analysis project Ga0206951, IMG submission 152974) | Enriched cells from forest soil in Barre Woods Harvard Forest LTER site, Petersham, Massachusetts, United States -... | ecosystem: Environmental > Terrestrial > Soil > Temperate forest >... | reverse complement strand
TTTCCGGGAGGTTTTAACCTGACGGGTAATATCGCGGTAACCATTACCCTCGCTACCATCACCTTAATAACTGTAAACCTTAGCGGTAACAAATACTACTGGAAACACATATTTGCCCCATCGGTACCAAAATGGCTGTACCCTTTAATGTGGGTGGTTGAGTTGGCCGGTATCGTATCAAAGCCTTTCGCTTTAATGATACGTTTGTTTGCCAACATTACGGCAGGGCACATTATTGTATTGAGTTTGATATCGCTGATATTTATATTTAACACCATCTGGATGTCGCCGGTATCGGTCGTATTCGTAGTGTTTATGGATACCATCGAGTTGCTTGTCGCATTTTTACAAGCTTATATCTTTACTATGCTAACCGCTTTGTTTATCGGCTTAGCTGTGGAAGAACATCATGCAGATGCACATTAATATTTTGAATTAATTATCTATTATATATACACTTTAAATTAACAAACAATGGTTGGAACGATTGGAATGATCGCACAAGCTACAGCGGGAGTTGTAGGACTTCAAAAAATTGGTGCAATTGGCGCTGGTTTAGCTGTAATTGGTGCCGGTATCGGTATCGGTCAAATTGGTGGTAAAGCTGTTGAGGGTATTGCCCGTCAGCCTGAAGCTGCTTCAAAAATCCAAACTAACATGATCATCGCTGCGGCCCTTGTAGAAGGTGTTGCTTTGTTTGCCGTGGTAGTTGCGCTGCTCTAATCAGCAGTAAAAAAGAAAAAACAGCCCGGTGCGATTGGCCCCGGGCATGTTTTTAAACTTGTTTAAAAAAAGACTTTAATAATAATAACCATATGGAATTAGTTACACCACAAATTGGTTTGGTTTTCTGGACCACGGTATCATTCCTCATCTTACTGTTCATTTTGGGCAAATATGCCTGGGGACCGATATTGCTTGCGGTAACCGAACGCGAAACTTCTATCGAAGCCGCTTTATCGCGCGCCGAAGCCGCTAAAGAAGAAATGGCCCGCTTAACTAACGAAAACGAAGCTTTATTAAAAGAAGCCCGTATTGAACGCGATAATATTCTTCGCGATGCTAAAAAAGTGAAAGATCAGATCATAAGCGATGCCAAAGAAAGCGCCAACAAAGAAGGTGCGCGTTTGATTGAGAAAGCCCACGTTGAAATTGACAACCAAACCGCTATCGCGCTTGCTTTGGTTAAAGACCAGGTAGCTACGCTTTCTATCGACATAGCCGAAAAGATATTGCAAAAACAATTTGAAGATAAAGGCAAACAGGATGCATTGGTTGCCGACCTGCTAAAACAAGTGAAATTAAATTAGATAGTGAGCAGTGAATTGTGAGTAGTGAGTGGTTTAGCTCATCTGCTCACTATTCACCACTCACCACTCACATAAAAAATATGTCTGAATTAACCGTAGGAGCCAGGTACGCCAAATCGCTGATCGATCTTGCAGAAGAGCAAAAGTCGCTGGAGGCTGTGAAGGGCGATATGGAATTATTTGTGCAAACATTGAAGGCCAGCACCGAGCTGCAGGCAGTTTTGCGTAACCCCATCATTCCGCACGATAAGAAGATAAAAATACTGGAAGATATATTCGGTAAAAAAGTAAGCCCTGCGGCTATAGGCTTCTTTAAGATCATGGTCAATAAAAGCCGCGGCGAGGTATTGTACTATACTGCCCAGGAGTTTATCAACCAGTACAACGTTAAAAAGAATATTGTTAAGGCGTTGGTTACATCGGCTACACCTTTATCCGACGATAATAAAGCAAAAATAACTGCCCTGATCCAAAAAGAAATAGGTGGTAACATTATACTGCAAACCAAAGTTGACCCAAGTTTAATTGGCGGCTTTATTTTAACCGTGGGCGACAGGCAGGTGAACACCAGCATTGCCAGCGCGCTCAAAAAGTTAAAAAGCGAGTTTGCACAAAAAGTAATTGAATAATTAAAACAAAACTCTAAATAAATTTAAAATGGTAGAGGTAAGACCAGACGAAGTATCAGCAATTTTGCGCCAGCAATTGTCGGGCTTTAAGTCAGCATCTGAATTGGAAGAAGTAGGTACCGTGCTACAGGTTGGCGACGGTATTGCACGTGTTTACGGCTTAACAAAAGTACAGTCGGGCGAGCTTGTTGAATTTGACAACAACCTGCAAGGCATCGTATTAAACCTTGAAGAAGACAACGTGGGTGTGGTATTGTTAGGCCCGTCCGACGGTGTTAAAGAAGGTGATACTGTAAAACGTACCAGCAAAATTGCCTCTATCCGCGTAGGCGAGGGCATGCTTGGCCGTGTGGTTAACACCCTGGGCGAGCCAATCGATGGTAAAGGGCCCATTACCGGTACTACTTACGAAATGCCGCTGGAGCGTAAAGCACCGGGTGTTATCTTCCGTCAGCCGGTTACCGAGCCTTTGCAAACAGGTATCAAAGCTATCGACGCCATGATCCCTATCGGCCGCGGCCAGCGTGAGTTGGTTATTGGCGACAGGCAGACCGGTAAATCGGCTGTTTGTATCGATACCATCATCAATCAAAAAGAATTTTACGAAGCCGGCAAACCGGTTTATTGTATATATGTGGCTATCGGTCAAAAAAACTCGACAGTAGCTAACGTGCTGCGTACTTTGGAAGAGAATGGCGCATTGCCTTACTCTATCATCGTTGCTGCTTCGGCGTCAGAACCTGCTCCAATGCAGTTCTTCGCACCCTTTGCAGGTGCTGCTATCGGCGAGTACTTCCGCGATACAGGTCGCCCCGCTTTGATCGTTTATGATGACCTTTCGAAACAGGCCGTAGCTTACCGCGAAGTGTCGTTGTTATTACGCCGCCCACCGGGCCGCGAAGCTTACCCCGGCGACGTGTTTTACCTGCACAGCCGCTTGTTAGAGCGTGCCGCTAAGATCAACGCGTCGGACAAGATTGCGCAGGCGATGAACGATCTGCCTGAGTCTATCCGCAGCATGGTTAAAGGGGGTGGTTCGTTAACCGCTTTGCCTATCATCGAAACACAAGCCGGCGACGTATCAGCATACATCCCGACCAACGTGATCTCGATCACCGACGGGCAGATATTTTTGGAGTCGAACTTATTCAACGCGGGTGTTCGCCCGGCCATTAACGTGGGTATCTCGGTATCGCGTGTAGGTGGTAACGCGCAGATCAAATCGATGAAGAAAGTTGCAGGTACCTTGAAATTAGACCAGGCACAATACCGCGAGTTAGAGGCGTTCTCTAAGTTCGGATCGGATCTGGATGCTTCTACCAAAACTGTGTTAGATAAAGGTGCACGTAACGTGGAAGTATTGAAACAAGGCCAGTTCTCGCCAATGACCGTTGAAAAACAGGTGGCTATATTATACATCGGTACAAAAAACCTAATGCGTAATGTACCTGTTAACAAGGTTAGAGAATTTGAATCCGAGTACCTGAGCCAGTTGGAACAACGTTTTCCTGAAGCTTTAGCGGCTTTAAAAGCAGGTAAACTGGATGATGCAATAAGCACCATGGAAACTGTAGCTAAAGAATTGACTGGAAAGTATTAGTTAGATGTGCGTAAAGCGTATTGCGTATTGCGATAGATATCCAAAACGTAACGCTTTGCCTTAATAATAGGAATGTTTAGAGCATTAGCGATGAGATATAAGATCTCAATACGCAATACGCTTTACTCAATACCAAAAAAGAATGGCAAACTTAAAAGAAGTAAGAAACCGGATCGCATCGGTAAAGTCGACACAGCAGATCACCAAGGCCATGAAAATGGTTTCGGCGGCTAAGCTGAAGCGTGCTACTGATGCCATTGTGCAGCTAAGGCCTTACGCCAATAAACTGAATGACATTTTAACCAACCTGTCGGCAAGTTTAGAGGAGGGCTCATCGCCTTTTTTACAGGAGCGCGAGCCTAATAAAGTATTGATCGTGGTGGTAACCTCGAACCGTGGTTTGGCTGGCGCTTTCAATGCGAACGCCATTAAAGCGGCTAATATTTTGATCTCGGAAAAATACAACAACCAGCTAAAAGCGGGTAATGTTTCTATCGTAGCCATCGGTAAAAAATCTCAGGAGTTTTATACCCGCCGCAAATACAATGTGATCGGCAATAACAACGAGATATTTTCGGCTTTAACTTTCGATAACGTTTCGCACATTACCGAAGCCATTATGACCGGCTTTTTAAAAGGCGAGTATGACCGTGTGGAGGTAGTATACAACCATTTTAAAAATGCCGCCATGCAGTTCATCAATGTGGAACAATTACTGCCAGTACCCAAAGCCGAAAAGAAAGCTGACGCGCCAACATCTAACGTCGACTATATCTTAGAACCATCGAAAGAAGAGATCGTTGAGCAACTGATACCAAAGAACATCAAGATACAATTATACCGTGCCGTACTCGACTCGCATGCCTCAGAGCATGGCGCCCGTATGACAGCCATGGATAAAGCCACCGAAAACGCCGGCGATCTGTTGAACGCTTTAAAACTAAGCTACAACCAGGCACGCCAGGCAGCCATCACCACCGAACTTTCGGAAATTGTGAGCGGAGCGGCGGCGTTATCGGCATAAGAAATTGATTTCACATCATATTAAAAAGGCCTCATTTTTTGGGGCCTTTTTTTTCTATTTAGTTGGTACCGATACTAAATTGTCCGAAAAAAACTTCAACATCTTAGTTTCAATGCGCTCGGCGATACGGCTGGTATGCGTACCGTCGTATATCTCAAAAGTATGTGCTATGTTGTATTTGTTCAGCTCGGCATCCAGCACTTTTAAGCTTGCCGCGATGCTCTCATCTTTTGAGCCGGCATCAAAAGCGATGGCATGCAGTTGCCTCAGGTTGCGGATGTATTGGTCAATGGTAGTTAACGGCATATTTGCCGCCCACTTTTGCAATATCCCGGCCTGTTTATCGCCAACAGGCATATCAAAATACAGCGGTGGTTTGTTCGGGTTTGGCGACCAGGCCGCCGCGCAGGCATACATATACTTGATATTGAAACCGGCTTTTAAAAAAGCGGAATAGCTAAAATTGGTATCGGCCAGGAATTTCGGGTCCGACAGGTTGGTATTACCCGCCAGCATCGAACTCGGGCTCAACAGGTATATGCTCGAAAATACTTCCGGGTGCCGCTCCCCTATCCTCATGGTGCCATAACCGCCCATCGAGTGGCCGGCCAAACCACGGCTTTCGGCTTTGGCAATGGTGCGGTAGTGGGCGTCGATGTACGATACCAGGTCTTTTGCCACAAAATCCTCCCAATCGCCGGTGGTTACCGAGTTGGAGTACATACAGCCGAAGAATTTGTTATAGGCGTTCGGAGTTACGATGATCATCTCATTCGCGCCACCCGCGCTCATCACCCTGTCGAATATGGGCGGCAGATTGGTCCAATGCTTCGCGAAACCGTAAAACTTGGCGTCATCATCGGTAAAACCATGCAGGAAGTAAATCACCGGGTAATGTTTTTTGGTATTGGTGTGATAGCCCGGCGGCAGGTAAATGGAAACATACCTGTCGGCCGAATCGCCCAGCAGGTTGCCTTCAAGACTTTTGCCATGCACCCTAATGCGCTCAACCGAGCCTTTTAAAGTCGCCGGGCTTTGCGCATGAGCAGATAGATTAAAAAGTAAAATGAGGGCCGCTAAGGCTTTTAAAAACACCTTGCTGGCTTTCGATACTGGTTTCATAATAAGAAGGAATTGGGTCTCCCAAATTAGGAAAAAAACAGGTACTTATGCCAAACGCTTTTCGTAACAATAAAAGCTTAGCCCCGGTCTGAAAGCCAAACCGATCTCGCCCGCGAACACATAACCCATTTTGGGGAAAAGCGCTTGCGTTGCCTTATTTTTTGTATTGGTATCGATACGCAGGACGGTTATGCCTCGCTCGATCGCCACCTGTTCGGCTTGTTGCAGCAAAGCGGCCGCGATGCCCATGCCCCTAAATTTGGTATCCACCGCCAAACGGTGGGTTACTATGGTTGTTTCGGTAATGTCCCAGCCAATATCGGCATACTCCGGCGACTGGTCGATGGTAATAGCAATTACTCCCGCTATCTCTCCATCTACATCGGCAACCCAAAGCTGGCCGACTGCGATGTCTTTTTCAAACACTTCGGTATTAGGATAACTATCGCTCCACTGAAAATTGCCATCGGCTTGCATCAAAGGGACAATATTGCGTACTATCTGCATAATGGCAGGCACATCATCAAGATTCGCTTTTCGGATAAGCATACAAGTATTAGTTATTGCACAGGCGGGTTAAGGGGTGGTTTTTTTAGCACCTTTTCATTATAAAAGTTCTTCAGCTCCACGTATCCCAAACTCAATATATCACTTATGGTATAATTAAGGTGCTTTCGCAAATGGTGATAGCCAAAAATTACGCCAGCTACCGTAGTGCAAAACGTAGCGATGACCACGCCATAAACATGCTTTAAAAAGTAGATGGCAACAACAGCCACTATAATATTCACCGTGCCCATCAGGATAACCTTGTACACGTTTATTTTTGGCTGGTTAATGATATCGAGCGTAACGCCGTTAAAGCGGTCGATGGGATACAATATCGCGATGAACATCATCACCCGCAAAATATTCGCCGCTTCGCCGCCGGTGTATTTACTGCCTCCTAACAACCAAACCGCCAGGTCGGCACCAAAAAAAGTGATGACAGCCAGCGGTATAAACACCAGGGTAAGCATACCCGCGTATTTTTTGCTTACAAAGGTTAAATGGTACATGTTATTGTTATTATAAGCCGTAGCCATGGCCGACATGCCCGTACCTACAAAACTGCGCAGGGGTATCTCAACAATTTCCATTAATTTATTGGGGATGGTAAAAATTGCCAGTGCCGTTGGGCCAAGCAGCGCGTTTACAATAAACCCGTTTGCCGAACCTAACAAGTTGGAGCTTACCGTGCTCGATAAGCTGAATTTGCCAAAGGCCAGCAACTCGGCAGTGGCCTCTTTGGTGCGTTTAAACAGCGTAATAAGCTTTGAATACCCAAAGGCCATAGATATTAAGCTGGTAAGGCAGTTGGTTGCAAAATTTGCAAACATCACATTGAACAAGGTAGCCTTGCCCATATAAGCGAGAATAGCATAGCATAATATCGTGGATCCGCTGTTGATCAATCTTAGCCAAAGTATCTTTAAGTAATCTTCGTCGGCTACCAATATCCAGAAGGTAATATTGAACGGCAGCGAACTTAACACCGTTAACCCAAACCATTGGATGAGTATGATAACTTCACTATTGTTTATCATAGGCATAAAGGGCAAAGCGCAAAGGTTTAACAAAGCCATGATACAGGTTAACCCCAGTGCCAGGTACCAAACCGAACCTAATACAGCGACCGCCCTATCGGGAGCGGCGCCGGCATAAAATTTTACGGTTGCGGTTGTTAAAAGCCCGGTGCGGATAGCATCGGCAAGGCTATAGATATAAAAGAAGAAGAACCAGGTACCCATATCGTCTTTACTCAGGATACGGGCAAGCAGCGCGACGGTTAAAATGCTGAAAACTGAAATAACAATGTTGCCTACAAGTGCAAGGATATGCTTATTGTTTAAAGTCGACAACTTAGGAAATTGCATGCTTATAATTGGTGTTTGGGCATATATACGACAATCGGGCTAAAAATGATTGAAATATTTACACTTTCAAACCCACAACATAAAAGTAATATTTTAAGCTGACAAAAAAAGCCCCCGGTTGCGCGGGGGCCTTTAATAAGTTTGGATGGATTATCTCCTTCTGCCGAATATCCTTAACAGCATCAAGAACAGGTTGACAAAATCAAGATATAAGGTTAACGCACCCATCAGGGCCATTTTTTGCATGTCCGCTTCACCGTATTCTGTCCCGGCGCCAATACGTTTTAGCTTTTGCACGTCATAAGCAGTTAAGCCAACAAAAACCGCAACGCCTATATAGCTGATGATATACCCTAATTGGTCGCTTTGTAAGAAAAAACGATTAACGAGTGAAGCGATGATGACGCCCCATAAAGCCATAATCAACAACGAGCCAAAACTGGTCAGGTCTTGCCTGGTCGTGTATCCTGCTATTGCCATCGTAGCAAAAATAACCGATGCGGTTACAAATACCCCTAAAATTGACCCTGCAGTATAAACTAACATGATGATGCTCAGGCTTGCGCCGAAACAAACGGCAAAAGCCACAAATAAAACGGCAAGTACAGGGAACGATAACTTGTTCATCCCAAACGACATCACCAATATAAACGCAAATGGTGCAAACATGAGTAATACACTTAGGCCGGTACGGCCACCATTAGCATCGAACAACAAACTGAATAAGCTTTGGTTGCTCGCAAATTCGTATGCAACAAATGCCGATATGCCCAATGCCACAAACATCCAGGTAAACACCCCGGCTAAAAACCTGCGCGAAGCAATTGTGCCTTCGTCTTCTACTTGTATTACGTTATCGTAAACGTAGTCATCTCTTTTTACTTCCATTTTTATTCTATTCTTTATTTTAAATTTTGTGATATAAATATAAACGTATTTTATTTTGGTTTAGTAAGCCAAAGGTAAATTATTAGCTCAAACGTTTTACCAATTGTTCTTCAACTTTTTTAAATACCTGCAAGGGCTTTAGCGTCCGCCAGTTCAGATCGTCCAGCGCGCCGCCAAAATTAATATAGTAATCAATATTATTTGTCTTGAACTCGTTGATCACATGCTCGCGGAAATTAATGCCTGCTATCCAGCCATCCTCCACCTCCTGGAACCACTCCTCGTAATAACAATCGTCGGATGAGTGGAAGTTCAGCACATTTTCGCCTATCAGCACAAATTTATTGATGCCTTCGTCCATCATCAATTCCAATATCTCGCGCTTGAGCAGCATAATATCATTGTCTATGGCGTCGTTCCACTCGCCAATCAGTTCAATAATGGTATAGCCACGGTCGTAATCAACATAGAGTATTTTGAGGTATAGTGTGTTCGAACCGAACGAATCCCATTGCGGGTGCAGCAGGTAATTGTACACCTGCTTATCAAACTCAAACTCGTTATACTCTACCGCGTAAAATGGCGACTGCTCATCCTCCGATGCTATATAATCATCGCGCCAGCGGTAATATGGTTCTATCTCGTGCATAAATTCCCTACAATTCTAATCCTAATTTACACATTTGCTTAAATGCACCCTAATTTATGTTGTTTGAAAATGATGGTCAATAGCCTTCCTCACGCTGCCATGTTTTTCTAATAAACGGGCCGCCGACCGCTCATCAATTCCGGTCGCCTGCATCACCATTTTCGTGCCCCGGTCTATGAGTTTATTGTTCGATAATTGCATATCCACCATCTTATTCCCTTTCACCCTGCCCAATTGTATCATTACGCTGGTGCTTAACATATTTAGCGCCATTTTTTGAGCGGTACCAGCCTTCATCCTGGTCGACCCGGTAACAAACTCTGGTCCCGTAACTACTTCAACAGGGTATTGGGCCGCCGCCGCTACCGGGCTGCCCGCATTGCAAACAATACAACCTGTGGTTACATGGTGTTTATTGGCTGCTTGTAAACCGCCAATCACATAAGGCGTTGTTCCCGATGCCGCCAACCCAACCAAAACGTCTTTATCATTAATATGATATTTCTGTAGGTCTTTCCAGGCCTGTTCGGTATCATCTTCGGCAAACTCCACCGCTTTACGGATGGCTCCGTCGCCACCGGCAATAATGCCGATCACCAAATCAAAAGGAACGCCATAAGTCGGTGGTATCTCCGACGCATCAACAATGCCCAGCCTGCCGCTGGTACCCGCGCCAATGTAAAACAAACGCCCGCCTGCCTTCATCTTTTCGGCGGTTATGGCAACCAGTTTCTCCAGGTCGGGCAATACTTTTTCAATAGCCCCGGCAACCGCCTTATCCTCGCTGTTGATGCAGTGAAGCAGTTCGGTAACCGACATTTGCTCCAGGTCGTTATATTTCGAATCCCGCTCGGTTACTCTTTCCATTGCGTGTTGTTTTTGTATTACAAAAATCAGTAAATTTTATCAGATACATCAAATACCCAAATATAATTATTATTGCCTGTTGGTACACAATCATTAAATTAGCGGCTCGCTCAAAACTAATGAACAGGAATATCCAAACCTTTTTAAAAACTATCATGCTGCTCACCATTGGTGCCATTATGGGCATCTGGGTAAACAATGGTTTTAGCGGCCATCGCTTTGTTTTTAGTAAGGACGATAAGCTTTCGCGCGCGGTTAAGCTGGTGCACGATAAATACGTCGACTCGATAAATTCCGACAGCCTCGAGGGCGAAACCGTAAACCAGTTCCTGCAAAACCTCGACCCGCACTCGCTCTACCTGCCGCCGCAACGCGCCACCACGCTGAACGAAACCCTCGACGGCGGCTTCGAAGGCATCGGCATCGAATACCTGTTAATTAACGATACCCTGTTTGTAAACAACGTAATAACCGGCGGCCCTGCCGATAAAGCCGGGCTTGCCATTGGCGATAAGGTAATTACCCTCAACAACCAAAAGTTCGCCGGCACGCACCTCAACGACAACACCGTCGATAACGCTTTTCGGGGCACAAAAAGCACCGTAGTGCAAATGGGCGTATTGCATGGCACTTCGCCCGTCATCAAAAACATCAGCATTACCCGCGACCGGGTTACCCTGAGCAGTTTGGATGTGGCTTATATGGTTGCCCCGCAAACAGGTTACGTCAAGATCAGCAAGTTTGCCGCTACTACCGATAAGGATTTCCAGGCGGCTATAAAAACCCTCAAAGCGCAAGGTATGCAAAAGCTCGTGCTCGATCTGCGTTTTAATGGCGGTGGCTACCTCAATGCTGCTACGGCTATGGCCGATGAGTTTCTCCCGGCCGGCAAACTCATCATGTACACCAAAGGCGTGCACGAACCCCGCACCGATTACTTCTCGACCGACAGCGGCACCTTCGAAAAAGGCAAGCTCGCCATCCTCATCAACGAATACTCTGCTTCGGCAAGCGAAATACTGGCCGGCTCCATGCAAGACCTTGATCGCGCCACCATCGTTGGCCGCCGCTCTTTTGGCAAAGGCCTGGTGCAGGAGCAATTCGCTTTTAACGATGGCTCGGCCATTAACCTTACTGTGGCCCGGTACTATACCCCATCCGGGCGCTGTATCCAAAAGTCCTATAAAAACGGGGCCGGCGATTACCATAACGAACTCACCACCCGCATGCAAAAAGGCGAACTCTTCTCAGCCAAAAGCAATATGGACGACAGCATTTTTCAGCAGCCGTCAAAATACCATACCGCCAATGGCCGCAAGGTGTACAGCGGCGGCGGCATTATGCCCGATGTATTCGTACCCGCAGATACCATGGGCAACACCACCCTGTTTTACGACCTGAGCAACCGCCGGCTTTTTGATGCCTACGTGCTGCAAAAGATGCGGCCAACACTCAGCAAGTACGCTTCGTTCGACGACTTTAATAACCACTACCAGGTAAGCCCAACTGAGTTCACCAACTTCATCATCTACGCCACCAAAACCCTAAAAGAACTCGATTCGGATGAGATAGCCCGTTCGGCTGATAACATCCGCCTGTACCTCAAAGCCGCCGCTGCCCGCGCCAAATGGGGCGACGAAGCCTACTTCAAAACCATCAACCACGACGACGCTACGTTGAAGAAAGCTATCGAGATGCTGTAGCTACCATCACGTCATTGCGAACGATAGTGAAGCAAACTCTGCACTTGCAAATCGAGGATGCATATCGAAGCTCTATCCCGAAGATACCGCTTCGTGCCTCATGGGTATTTATGGGTATTTCACATCCATATTTTTCACCCCGTTTATGGGTACAAGTTTGCCATTTTCACAAAAACATACCCATATTTTACCAATCCTCATGGGTATTTATGGGGGTTTTAAAGCTAAAATCAGTAAATCATTGTCACTTTCGTAATTCCATACCCATCAACCCCAATGCCTCGCACACGAGTAAATATTGGTATCCTCAAAAGCACATTTTTCATCTTACCTCTTCCGTCTTCCATTAACACTCATGGGTATTTATGGGTATATTTCTTTTTAGCCGCCATAGCTTTAGCGAAGGCAGGCAAAGAACCTTTCAACATTCCAACTTTACAACCTTTCAACGTCGACAACCCTACAATATCGCGAAAATTTTCCAAATATCCAACTGACCACTCACAATTACCTACTCACATCCCTCTCACCAACACCTCATCAATTATCCCAAACTCCTTCGCTTCTTCGGCTATCATCCAATGGTCACGGTCCGATGCATCGTGTACAGTTTGGTATTCCTGTCCCGAGTGTTTGGCGATAATTTCGTACAATTCTTTTTTCGTCCTGGTCATCTCGTTCAGGGCGATCTCGATATCCGAATGCACCCCCTGTGCCCCGCCCGATGGCTGGTGCAGCATCACCCGCGAATGGGTTAAGGCCGCCCTCTTACCCGCCGCGCCCGAACACAGCAGTACCGCCGCCATCGATGCCGCCATACCCGTACAAATGGTCGCCACATCGGGCGAAATGAGCTGCATGGTATCGTATATACCAAACCCGGCATATACCGAACCACCCGGCGAATTGATGTAGATCTGGATGTCGCGCTTACCGTCAACCGACTGCAAAAACAGCAGCTGCGCCTGTATAATATTGGCGATATAGTCGTCAACAGCCTGTCCTAAAAAAATAATACGGTCCATCATCAATCGCGAAAAAACATCCATTTGCGCCACATTCAATTGGCGTTCTTCAATAATGTGCGGCGTCATGGCCATGGGCGTAAAACCCATTTCCGCTTGTGCGATGTAACGGTCGATATAGTGCATACCTATCCTGTGGTGCTTCACCGCATAGCGGCGAAACTCCTGTTTATCAATATTCATAAGTTCGTGTTTTATTTAGTTCCGAATAGTTTCCATATCCTTTCGCGAAAGCTGCTATGCTTCGGCGATGTAAATAATTGCCGGTGTACAGCTTCCAATTCTTGCTTCAACTGCCTGCGCCCGTAAAAGCTAATGAACCCGTAAGCTTGCTTTTGCAGCGATGCTTTTTCCCTCAGCTCATAGTCTAAAATCATTTTTGCCTCAAAAACCAAAGCATCCCCAGGCTCATGGCCTTGCAGCAGGTGCTGCTCTATCTGTTGTACCTCAGTCAATAAAGTCCTCATAATGCAATGCCCTTTGTTTAACTTCTGTACGTAATTTATCCAAACATTTATATTTCTGCACCGTGGCCGAGTGCTCACTATGGTAGGCAAACTCGCCCATCAAACTTTTCACCGGCAGCTTATCATAATAAAAAGCTTTTAGCAATTGCATGCACTTAACACCGGCGGTTGCCATCAGGGTAGTCAGCTTATCAAACAATAAATTTTTTTCCTCTTCTTCCGCTTCATCAAACCCGTTTCCGTCAAGCGGGACATTTCTTAGTCCGTCATTGAACCGTTTGCTCCACAAATGCTTCGCCACGCCCATAATATAGCCTTGTGGCGATGTTTGCACAGCATCCGCATTCGTCAAAACCAGCTCATAATAAACCGCCACCGCATCCTGGAAAACATCCTTCGCATCGTCAAACGTGCCGCCCCTGCGGGCCACATACCTCGCCACCGCCGGGAACACCTTTTTATACAAACCAATAAAAAGCTCCTCCCGTTCCAACGCGGCATTCTGTAAAACTGTAGTTTCCATAAGCGCTTTTTAAACTATGTGTAAGTTACAGGCAAAATATCACCCGCGCAAGCCAAATTTATTTTACGTGATCTAAGATCCCTTTTTTAATGGCATACAAAAGGTTTTCAGTAGAAGTTCTGATGATCTTATTTGTCCTTTAAGCCTGAACTTTATTGTCACACTTTTTAAAAATTGCCGTCTATTCAACAAAAGCCGAAAATTTTCAAAAGATTTCTTTAACCGATCTTTTTTGAACCGTGTTTTCAGTACCATTACGTACATATAAAAAGAAATAATAATTGCCATATGCTGAATTCAATAAAAAAAATAGTGCTGACGCTCATACTGTTGCAAAAAGCTTTTTGTGGCAACTGCCAGGAACCGTTAAAATACAGCCCGAAACAACTACAGGAGGATTACTCTGTATTTAGAAAAGCTTTAGAAACTACTTATCCAAGTTTGTACAGATTTACTGATACTTTAATCATGAACAAATATTTAGATGAAAATCTTAAATCATTAGATCACCCTGAGTCAGAAGCTGAATTTTACAAACTCATCGCCACTACCTGCGCCAAAGCAAACGATGAGCACCTCATCCCAACGCCCTCAAAAGATTATTACCGGTCGTTAGAAAACATGCATCATTATTTTCCTTTCTCTTTAAAGATCATTGACAGAAGGTTTTATGTGCTCAAAACGGCGCAAGCAAATAGCGCTATCCCTGTCGGCTCGGAAATTCTTTCTATTAACGGAAGATCGGTTGAAGAGATCTTAAATATCTTGTTGCCTACCATCCCGTCCGACGGGTACATTCAAACCTTTAATATTCGTCATTTGGAAGATTATAGTATGACCGAAGAAGACAACCTTTTTGATCTGAATTACCCGATCTTTATAGAAGATACCGATTCTTATCGAATAGAATTTACAGACGTTGCTGACCGGTCAAAAAAGAAAATAACAACGATTGCCGGTCTTGACTACAGATCGTATAAAAACTTTTTCTATAGCCGAAATAAACTGGAGGCGCCATTAGCATTTAAATACCTTGAAAAAAACGCTGCTTATTTACGTATCTCATCTTTTCTGAAATGGCACCGAACTCGTTTTAAACAAGACTTTTATGCGCTATATGATAGTATTTTTAACGAACTAAAGGTCAAGCATACTAAAAATTTAATTCTGGATCTAAGAAATAATGAAGGCGGCGATGGAACGGGTGAAAAACTGCTGACTTACCTGTTGACAAAGCCGTATAAAGAGTATGAATCTGCAGAACTCAAATTTGTAGGATATCCACCTGTGGTTGATTACCTGGAAAACGACAAAGACCTGTTTTTTGCAGATTCGCTGGTCGAACGAACAAATACCGGGATGTATAATCTCAAAAAAGCGTATATGCCACCACTTGGCGAACAGCAACCGGATATCAATAATTATAAAGGAAATTTATATGTGTTGATCAACGGCGCATCAGGCTCCATGGCATCTGTAGTGGCCAGTTTTCTGAAAGGAAACGGACGGGGTGTATTTATTGGCGAAGAAAGCGGTGGAGCAATGGAAGGTGTTACCGCGCGTTACGGGACCACGTTAGTTTTACCCAATTCTAAAATAAGGGTTGCAATAGGTTTGTTAAAAACAACAAATGCCGTAGCTTTTACAAAAGGGAGGGGCGTTTATCCGGACTATCCCATAACTCCTAAAATTGATGATATTTTAAAAGGTACCGATACAGAATTAAATTTCGCACTAAGTTTAATTTCATCAAAGCAATAAAAGTTTGCATCTAAAAGAACCGCAAGTTCGATGCAGCAAATAGCTGTCACTGGCCTATATGCCAATTCTAAGTTTTTTTTACCGCGTCTTAAAAATATTTTCAAATAAATTTGCGCAGTTGATTAACTGCATTTATATTTGCAGTCAATCAACTGCATATAAATATGAGACGAGATGTTTTCCAGGCCATTGCCGATCCTACCCGCCGGGCTATTTTGGGCTTGCTTGTTGCAGGCGCCATGACGCCCAACGCTGTCGCCGAACACTTTGACAGCACCAGGCAAACCATATCAAAGCATATCCAGATCCTGACCGAATGCGAAATAGTGACCCAGAAGAAGACAGGTCGCGAGATATACTACCACTTTAACCCCGAAAAAATGAAAGAGATAGACATTTGGCTGGAACGCTTCCGCAAAATGTGGGAGGACAGCTTTGATCAGTTAGACAACTTATTAAATGACTTATAAATCAAACGATTATGACAAACAGTTTTGTGTTCGAAGCGGACATGGCCGCTAAAAAGATCTACATGTCGCGCGAGTTTAACGCGCCGATCGAAAAAGTTTGGAGGGCCTTTACTGAGGCAGACCTGCTTGATAAATGGGTGGGGCCTAAACCATATAAAATAACCACCAAAATTATGGAGTTTAAAGTCGGCGGAATATGGCTCTATGCCATGGTTGGTCCTGATGGCCCGGTCGGCTGGAGCCGTGCTGAATTTACCGCTATAGAAAATGGTAGCTATTTTTATTCAATAAATATGTTTTCGGATGAGAACGGCAGCACGGTTGAAGGTGCGCCAAGTTCAGTCACCGAAACTAAGTTCTCATCCATTGAGGGTAACAGGACGAAGGTCGAAGTAGTAAAAGCCTTTACCCACGAAGCCACTATTAAAATGTTCGCAGAAGGAGGCTTTAAAGAAGGCTCTGCAATGGGTTATAACCAACTGGATGAATTACTGGCTGCTGAAGAAGCAAAATTTTAAAACAATTACCATGCGAAAATTAAAATTGCAAATGCAAATGACCATTGATGGCTTTGTGGCCGGGCCAAATAGTGAGCAGGAATGGGTATTTATCACCGGCCCTGATGAAGCCGCGTTCCGGAAGATAATTGAGCTGGCCGACAGCTGCGATACCATTTTACTGGGGCGAAAAATGACCGCTGAATTCTGCAAACATTGGGAAAACGTGGTCGACAACCAGCCCGACAGCTCCTGGAACCCCTTGGCGCAGCTGATGGTCGGTCATCGTAAGATAGCCTTTAGCCGCAGCGAAACAAACCTCACCGGCCGCAACCTCGAAGTAGAGAACGGCGACCTGGCTACAACAGTACAGGCGTTGAAAAACGAACCGGGCAAAGATATTATGGTTTATGGCGGAGCAAATTTTGTAAGCCAGCTCATCAGCCTTAACCTTATTGATGAATACTATATTTTCAGGTGCCCGGTGGCGATAGGTAGCGGGCTTACAATTTTTAAGGAGCAAAAACTATTGAAATTAGAAAGTTCGACCGCTTACAAACACGGCAAAATACTGGAGCACTACCTGCCGGTATAAGCCTTTGGGTATTTGTATAAATTAAACATCACCATGGAAATATTAGTTTTTAAGACGAATGTAACCAGCAAGAAAAAAGTGAGCATGGTGGCGCCCCTGCTCACTTCTTTTCCAACAATTAGCCAATGGAATTTCGACCTGCAAGATCGTGATAAAGTACTGCGCATCGAATCCACCGAACCGGATCCCGGTCCGGTGGAGCGGCTGCTGCTCACGGCGGGTTTTAATTGCCGGGAGCTGGATCATTAACAGGTCATGATTTAAACACCCTTTTTTTGTCGCACATCCCCCTCATCGCGCTGGTTACAATATTTTATTTTTGATATTTATACAGAAAAACCGGATTCAAACCCATGAGAAAACTGATATACGCGATCAACACAACCTTAGATGGCTGCTGTGATCATACCAAATTCTATCCCGATGAAGCAACAATGGATTATTTTATAAAACTCACGCGGGATGCTGACACATTCCTATACGGGCGTAAAACTTATCAGTTGATGGTCCCTTATTGGCCCGATGAGGCGAAAGCAAACCCGGATGACGAATTTGCCCAGGCATTTGACGCCGTCGAAAAAATTGTCGTTTTCTCGCAATCATTAGACAGCCCCGAAGAAAAAAAAACCAGAATTGTCCGTACAGGTCTTTACGACGAGATACTTAAATTAAAACAAGAACAAGGGAAAAATATTTTGACCGGTGGTGTCACCATTCCTTCACAATTGGCCAAGCTTGGCCTGATCGATGAATATCATTTTGTGCTTCACCCGATAGTTATAGGCGAAGGGAGACGGTTGTTTGACGGTATCAACCTGCAAGAGAAATTACAACTAAAACTTGTTGAATCGACCGTTTTTAAGTCGGGGAGCGTTGCGCTTCGGTATATAAAACAGTAACGAGGCATTTGGGTGAGCGACCGAGAAAAACATTTGCACATTTACTCATTCGCACATCTGCACATTAGGCGAAGCCTATTTCTGCCTAAAAAACACCTGTATCGGCACGCCGGCAAAATCAAAGTTCTCGCGCAGCTTGTTCTCAATAAACCGGTAATAAGGCTCCTTGATATATTGCGGCAGGTTGCAAAAAAATGCGAACATCGGCGCGGTACCCTGTATCTGCGTAATATATTTTATCTTAACATATTTACCCTTTATGGCCGGCGGTGGAAAGGCCTCGATGATAGGCAGCATCACTTCGTTCAGTTTTGAAGTAGGTATTTTTTTGATGCGGTTTTCGTACACATGGTTAGCGGCCTCAATAGCTTTAAATATCCGCTGTTTCTCCATTACTGACGTAAATACAATAGGCACATCCGTAAAAGGCGCTATTTTATCGTGTATCAGTTCCTCAAAAACCTTGCTGGTTTTGTTATTCTTTTCTATCAGGTCCCATTTGTTTACCACGATAACGATACCTTTCTTGTTCTTCTCCGCCAAATGGAAAATATTGATATCCTGCGATTCAATTCCTTCAACAGCATCTATCATCAGCAACACCACATCGGCTTCTTCCAAAGCCTTAATGGTACGCATCACCGAGTAAAACTCGATGTTCTCTTTAACCTTTGTCTTTTTTCGCAAACCGGCGGTATCCACCAGCATAAAATCGTGCCCAAACTGGTTGTAGTGTATATGTATCGAATCGCGGGTGGTGCCGGCAATCGGGGTAACTATATTCCTGTCTTTACCAAGTAGTGTATTGATAAACGATGATTTACCCACGTTCGGCCTTCCGGCGATGGTATACTTTGGCAGCGTGTTTGGCTCTAAAACCTCATCATCAAAACATTTCACCACCTCGTCCAGCAACTCACCCGTTCCCGAGCCCGTCATCGATGAAATATTGTATATCTCGCCCAGGCCAAAACTGTAAAAAACAGTGGCATCAATTTGCTGCGAGTTGTTATCCACCTTGTTTACCGTTACAAATACCGGCTTTTTGCTACGGCGCAAAACAGTGGCTATATCATCATCCAGATCGGTAATGCCGGTGGTAACATCCACCATAAATATCAGTACCGAAGCTTCTTCTATCGCTATCAACACCTGTTCACGTATCGCTGCCTCAAAAACATCTTCGCTGTTGGCCACATAGCCGCCGGTATCTATCACGGTAAAATCATGACCGGTCCACTCAGATACACCATAGTGCCTGTCGCGGGTAACACCGCTCTGGTCATCCACAATGGCCTTGCGCGCCTCTATCAAGCGATTAAATAAGGTGCTCTTGCCCACATTCGGACGGCCTACTATGGCTACTATATTGCTCATTTTGTTTTTGTTGTGAGTGGTCAGGAGTGAATGGTCAATTTTTCAGGTGAGAGTTAAAACTACTCACCACTAACAACTCACCATTCACCACTTAGTGCTCATACCCAAACTGCTTCAGGTAATTTTTCTTACTGCGCCAATCGGCTATTACTTTTACAAACATCTCCAAAAAAACTTTCCTTTGGAAAAATTCTTCCATATCCTTTCGGGCATAGGTGCCAACTTTTTTCAGCATTTCGCCACGGGGGCCTATCAGTATATTTTTTTGCGAATCGCGTTCAACAATAATTTCTGCGCTGATGCGGTATATCTTCGGGTCTTCAATAAACGCCGTAATGATCACTTCTGTACTGTACGGAATTTCCTTTTCGTACAGCTTAAATATCTTTTCACGGATAATTTCCGATGCAAAGAACCTATCATTTCTGTCGGTTAAAAAATTCTTTTCGTAATAGGCCGGGTGCTCAGGTATCATGTCCAGCACCAGTTCCATAATAGCCTGCACATTATGGTTCAGTAATGCCGAAGTGGCGAATACCGCCTTGGGCTTCAAGGCATCTTCCCAATAAGCTATCTTCGCCTTCACCGTTTCCTCGTCCGATTTATCGATCTTGTTCACCACCACGATGAGCGGGGCCAAACTGCCGTTCAGCTTTTCCAGCACGTCGGCCTCGTCATACTTTTCATTGATATCGGTAACCAGCACCACCACATCAGCATCCACCAACGAACCTTCCACCTGGTGCATCATGGTTTCCTGTAGTGCATAGTGTGGTTTGATGATGCCCGGCGTATCGCTAAAAACTATTTGATAATCCTCTTCGTTTACTATACCAAGTATCCGGTGGCGCGTAGTTTGGGCCTTAGGCGTAATGATCGACATCTTCTCGCCCACCAATGCATTCATCAGTGTCGACTTACCCGCGTTGGGTTTGCCAATTATGCTTACAAAACCTGCTTTATGACCCATGTAAAAATATATGAAATTTTATTTGGACTGCAAAGAAACGAATTATATCTTTGCAGTCCAATTAAAACGGAGTACAAATTGCATTTCGATAATTGAAAACGCCGTTTTGGAGTAATGAACCAAAACAAATACCAACAAAAATAGTGCGGGATGGAGCAGTTGGTAGCTCGTCGGGCTCATAACCCGAAGGTCGTAGGTTCGAGTCCTGCTCCCGCTACCGAACAGGACAAAGAGGCATTATCCATATTTAAAAGTGGGATGCCTCTTTTTATTTCGACCAAATTTTGCTTTAAATAGACAATATAGGCAAACACCGAGTGGATGCGGGTGGTTCGACACTCGTCATTTTGTTTGTTATAGCGGATACCCTCCGGGAACAGCAAAAACTGGATTTGTTGTTTGGTGAAATAGTCCGCTTTTAGCCACTTAGAGGGCAATTTTGTGGCAAAATTGATAGCCAAATCCACGCATTCTTCAAGGTTCGACACCTGTTTCGACGCTTTCAGCAAATTGCTTTCCAGTTCCCTCTTTTCGGCAGTGAATTTCTCCAAATATTTGTGGTACAGTTCTCCGTTTATTTCTTCTTCGATAAAGCGTTCTTCCAACCTGTTTATCTTTTTGCGAAGTTCTGTATGCTGTCGCTGCAATACCTGATATTCGTCTTCATGCCCTTTGGTCAGTTGGTTAAAGGTCGCGATGGTCTGGGTTTTGATCAGTTGCAGCAACTCTGTCGCCACATCCAGTTTGAACGCTTCCAGTATCGCTGCAAAGGTATTATTTAAGGTATTGGCATTTTTATTGGTGCCACAGCCGATGGTGCAGCACTTGTAATAGTGGATGTTCTTTTTCTGTACCAAGTAACCCCTCAAAGCTCTTCCGCATTTATCGCATATTAAAAAGCGTTTCAGCGGGATGGCGTCGTTTTCTTCCTGCACTTTGTAGCCGTGAGTATGTTGCTGTATCATTCCATTTGCCCTCAAAAAAACATCCTTTGATACCAGTTTTTCCTGGTTTCCTTCGACTACCTTGCCATCCAACATGTTGTGCACCAACATGCCGCAGTAAAATGGATTTTTGAAAATTTCTGAAATGCGTTGCCGATGGAGGTAAAACCCTTTTTCTTTCAAACGCATCCGAATGGCTTCGTTGGATAATCCTTCATCGGCTTTCCATAAAAACGCCTGCCGCAATAGTTTGCCTTTTTGGTTAACCACCAGTCGACGCTTGCTGTTGATCTTTACCGCATCAAATCCCATCGGCGGCGAGGTGGGCCAGTCGCCGCACAATAACATTTCCTTGATACCGGCCATGCACTTCTCTTTTCTGATATTGTTGTCCCACTCACCGAATAGGAACAGCATTTTTTGCTGCATCTGGCCGGATGGGTTGGAGGTGTCGATGGGTTGGGTAACCGAGACTATATCTATGCCCAATTTCCTCAAATTTCCGCTTAGCCATATCGAATTATCGTTTCGGCTAAATCGTTCCAATGAATAGACAATGATATAGGACACGCGTTCTTTGGACTTTTTTACAAAGGATAACATGGACGTGAACTCTTTACGTTCATCGGTTGATGCCGATTCGTAGGTTTTGCCGAAGTGGGCCAATATCGTGTACCCGCATTTTTTCGCATATTCGTTGCATGCCTTCAATTGCGTTTCCAAACTCAGGTTATTGTCTGCCTGTTCTTTGGTGGACACACGGGTGTACAGGACGCAGTTCGTCCCCCGGACAGCGGAAGAGCGCTTGCTGCCTTTTGCAAATGAGCCAAATAGTGCGATTTCATTCATAAAATAATAGCATCTGTTTTGTATTGATTATGCCCTAATTTACACATTATCCAACTTTTTTCATAGTTTTTCGCTGCTCTTTTTGATAAAAATTATACACAATCAGAACGAACCGTTTGACCGTATCGACGACTTCTTGCGCTTCCTCATCGCTCAGGTGCGCGAACATACTGCACGCTTTTACCTCGTCAATGGTGATGTCGTGCTGCCGGTTGCGGTCTATGCCTTTTTGCGTACTCACGTGTACAATTTTTATTTGTGCTATTCTTTATCGTTCCAAATCAAAAAAACCTTCTTCATTCATGCGCTCTTCCCGTTCCAAAATCTCATATGTCCGCTCGACCAAATATGCGGTCTCCCGCGCCTCCATTTCCTCAAATGACGGCGGCTCAAAGCTGTCCCATGGCTCCTGGTCATAATCACGCTCATAGGCTTCGGTAATGCGCAATGCGTCTTCCAGCGCCTGTTCTTCTTCGGGAGACATCGGTTTGTTGTACAATTGCGGCTCTCCGTTCTTGTCGAGTTCCACGTATTGCTTGTCATTATGGTCATACACGTTCAGCGGGCCGCCTGCGCGTTGTTCGAACCGTTCAAGGCGGTGTACTGATTGTTCGTACACCTTTTCCCGGATTTCCCGCAGTTGGTCTGCCGTTTGTTGAATGGCATGGTTTTGCTCTTCAATGCGGCGGAGCGACTGCGCTTCAGCTACGAGAGCTTTTTCGGTGAAGGCGTTTTCAATGTCAAACTCTTTGGTGAACACCCTCGCTTTGTTGCTCAGCCTTTTTCCGAATGACATGCGATTTTTCTCAGTTTCAATGTTTTTATTTTTCATTATTTTGTTTTTTTGTTATCGTTCAATGTCCGTGCTTTCGTCATGTGCATCCCTATCATTTTGCGGCAGTTCCTTATTGTCATTCTCATAGACTTCAAAGCCATATAGTCGAGGTTCATTGCCGTAGGCATCCACCAAGGCATCGATAAGATCCTGGCCTGTTATGATTTGCCGGTCATTTACATAAACCTGTTGCCCTGGTTTAACAATTGGGTCGTTAATTGAGAAATCTTTGCCTTCCCGGTCAAGCTGTTCAAATTCAGCTCCCCTATCTCGATGGTTATACTCGTTCCTGATACTCTCCATTTCCGTGAGAGCATGTTCTTCGTTTTCAGACTGCAACACTTTGTCGCTTTCCTGCGGTGTCAATTCATCTTCCATCTTCTATCGTTCTATATCAAATCCGTTATCCAATTCCGTTTCCTGGCTACGTCCCCGGCAATCATCGAATTCACCTAACTCGGGGTCAAGCAGCGCAACGGAACCCATGATATTGCCATTTTCTATCCATAGGGTATCCGGTTCTTCCGCCAAGCGTTCAAGAAGCTGGTCCAATGCTTCGGGGAGTTCAAGTGCTTCGGTATCATTAACCAAATCGGGCCTTTCGCCCGGCAGCCAAAAATTGAAGTTCCCGATGCCATTGAGGTCGCTGATGGCTTTCTCTTTGGCATCCCAATT